>SL_3KL_010_SEDDRAFT_10005756_pt1 | contig 11104 bp, 5 predicted proteins | sample SodLakKL_010_SED_2_FD_10381 | JGI IMG/M metagenome (IMG submission 10381)
TGTCCATCTCCATCAGCATCTACAGCTAACCAACCATCAGGCAACCAGTCTATTTCATCTTCATGGCCTACGCCATCAGTGAAATCCTCGGAAAAGATAACAGTTTCGGTAGTTTTATCACCATTCGGTGTCAGTTCATAAATTTGTACATCAAAAAGCACAACACGTTCTTTGTTGGTAATATCATGATGCCTGAATGTTACATAGATATCTTCTCCCGCATATTGGGTTATCTTGATTTCTCTTGGCTGATATTGCCAGTTAGGTACATCTGTTGGTAGGGTTTCTTCGTATACCATGGTGAAATCTGCGGGGTCGGTACCTGTTGTTGATATCCATACACTATAATACTCATCGCGAAATTCGGCTCCATTCGCTGAAGAACCAATGTTCCAGGCAAGGAAGATGCCTTCCTCTGGTTCAGCAGGTGGTCCGCCTACCCTGATGTTGTCAAAATAGATAATAATATCTTCTTCATGCTCAACTGTTTCGGGGAAGTCGGGGAAGAAGGCTATAACCTCGAATAAGCCGTCCTGTTCAGAAAAGTCAAATACAAGAGTTTCCCATTCATTGACTTTTGTTTGGGGGAGCATGCTGGGGATTTCAATGTTTGCGGCATCGTCAGGCTCCAGTTTGAAAACAACCGGGCTGATAACAGGTTTCCAAACATCAACATAAACATACTTGTATTCGGTTAAATCAAGGGGTTCTGGTAATCTTGACCAGAATCCTGCCCATGGATTGCCATCTGCACCACGTCTGAATTCTACAACATAGTTACTGGTATTGCCAACAGGGTCAGGGTTGGGTACAACATGCATATATCCCTGAGCTCCTGCATCAAACCAGTTCAGTTCAATGTGCTCATAGTCTTCTATCATTTGAGACCATGCGTATCCTGAGAAAATCAGGATGAATGTAAACAAAAAAGTAAATTTTTTCATAGGGTTTAAATTTAGGTTGATAAATAGTTGAATTAAGGAAATGATTTTTTTTATAAAGATAAAGGAAACTTTTTGCACTACATAAGTATTTGTTCAAATTTAAAGATGATATAAACCAGTTAACTTTATCAAAACATTTTTTATCAAAATCAGCAGGAATACACGTATTATAATTTTGTAAATTAATGGTATTGAAATTAATGTTAAGTGCTCCAAATAAATTTTTGTCAAGTTTGCCTTAGCCTTGAACATTTTTTCTTGTCATCTAGAGTTGAATCATGGAAAAGCACCCTTTCTATGGTCTTACCCATAGGATTTTTTGCCCTTCATGCTCCCACCAGCGGTCCTTTGATTTTATATGAATAACGTGTATGCCTGGTTCCAGCTTTTCGGCGATCTCTGCCTGCCATAGCTTATAAGAATTTGCCGAGCCTCTCATTTCAAGTCCGGGAAAATTTTCAAAACGTTTTCTTATGGCATTTTCATGCTCCAGCATTTCTCTTCTTAACGGGTCCTGGGAGATTATTTTTTGCATTGGTATCCAGGAGCCATTATCACCCACGCTCATAAATACTTCTGCATCGGGCATGGCATTAAAGATATTGGCAGTGATAACAAGGCCAGGAGTATTTTCACTTTCAATTTTATCCTGTACATGAATATGCATTTGAAAATCAGCACTTCTGCGCGAAGATTGCCAGTGTAACTTTGCCTGATTGTCAGCAATTTTCAGAATACCGTAACCTGTGGGAGTGCCGTCACTCATAACTGCATGGGGAATACCATATTCATCGGCAAAGCCACGCCACCATGCACCGCACACGGCTCCTACACTCACCATATGATGAGGATTTTGGGGAGAAAAGCCAAAGTCTTCATCCAGAAAGCGATGATAATGCCGATGCCAATGGGCTCCCAGGGATAAAACATTGGTATGAGAGGAAAGCAATTCAGCCAGCCGGTTCCGCTGCTCCATGTTCCAACCCCGGTCGTCCCATGGGATGTGCATAAGTATGATAAGCAGTTTGTCTTTGTGTAAGCGAGCCAATTCATTCTCCAGATAAATCATGTGGTTTTCGCTCACTTCAGGTCGGTAGTACCTGTTATCACCGTCAATAATAAAACGAATGTTATCCATTACAATAAAATGAGCCGGACCATACTCAAAAGAATAATATGAAGGTCCGTAATGCCTGAAATAGGCTCCTCTTGCAGCAATATTATCGTCAGCAGAAAAATCCAGGTCATGATTACCGATAAGATGCCTCCATGGCACCCCAATTTTGGAAATGATTTGGTTAAGAGGCTCAAAAAGGCCAAGTTCGTCAAAAACAAGATCCCCCAAAGTTACTCCAAATGCTGCATCATAACCAATGAGCTCATCTACAGCATCCCTTGTAAGATAATGCAATTCCTTTTCGTTTCGTGGCTGGGTATCGGCAAATACTATCACTTCAAATTCATCAGGCTCTTCAACGGGATAAAGAGGGAAATCTGCCGATTCGGGCAGTGGAGGTGTAGCTGCAAGACCTGAGTATTTTGTTCCGGTGGCTCTATGCGAAAAGTTTTTATAGTAAAACCTTGGAATCTGCAGGTTGTCAACAGTACTATTCCAGTTACGTGGCTTAATAACAAAAACGAATGAATTTTCCAGTAACTCAAGCCGATATTTTCCCTCATGATCTGTGAGGACAATATCCCGGCCATTGGAAACAGCAATACCCTCAAGGGGAATGTCTACAGCAGGATTATAGATGCCGGTTTTTTCCTTATCATGAAACACGATGCCCTTAATTCCCCTGGTATAATTGTCAGCTTGCTGCCCATATAGCCAGGAATTTGCCCAAAGAAAAAACAGTATTATTGAAACGAAGTATTTAAAAGATTTAATAGGTGAATTATTCATACCGTTGTTTTTTGCTAAAAATAATGCAAAGCATGTTATAAAAAGAAATAAACAGATTAATAAATAATTAATTCAAAATGAAATAAAACCCAGTTTTCTCAGGCCATCTGACACTTCAGGGTTTTTCATAAACAAATCCCAAAAAAGACCACTTCGATGGTTTTCAATCATAACTACTATAGGCCCCTGATCAATAGCTAAATATCTGGGAAGGAACCAGTCTTCGGCTATACTAAAAGCATCATAAAATCCATATTTGCCCCATAAACTGTCTCCCAGCTCTTCGTAAAAATAACGCATAACCTGCATTGAATACTCAGGAGTATATGGGAAAGATGAAAGAGCCGCCGTAGGTGTAATCACCCCCCTGTCATTTACAGGACTGTGTGAAGCATAACCTCCCGGAGAATAGCTTGAGGTTAACCCCCAGCTATACTCACTGTATCCTTCATAACCAAGAGGGTTTTCAATACAATAGGCCCGGTTAATCAGGGTATGATTTACATTGTGTTCCCAATAGTTTGCATATTGGTCTTCAAGGTTTCGGGGGTCAAGACCCAGAAAAGAATAATGAGCCCAAAAAAGAGGCCCTCCGTAAGCTCCACCCCGGTTGTGCTTTAAATTAAGTGTATATCCATATTGTGATGTATGGGTTTTTATTTCGCCATCTCTTGCCCAGCCAGAGTGGTAGGCTGACGCAGGTATGGGATAAGTAGGGGATGAGGCAGCCAGTACATAAGTAATCAAACACTCATTGTAGCCTCTTATTTGGTGATTCATTCGCCATTCATGGTTGGGCGACCAATGCCAGTAAAGAACATCTTCATTGTCGCGCAAATGCCAGTCCCATTGCACTTCTCTCCAAAGCTCATCAATTTGGCCGGCGAGTTTTTTTTCATAACTATCTCCCTGGAGAAGATATTGTTTTGCGGTAAGAAGACCCTGAATCAACAGAGAAGTTTCTACAATATCAGAACCATCATCATACCTGCTGAAAGGACTAACTTTGCCGGTTTCACCATCAAGCCAGTGAGGCCATACTCCATGATACCGGTCTGCAGTGGTTAAAAAATCAACAATCTGACTTAGTCGATTTACGCCTTCCTCGCGTGAAATAAAATTTCTTTCAATGCCGGTAATAATAGCCATTATACCAAAACCCGAACCTCCAGTGGTTACAATATGTTTATCATTATTTGGATAAATGCCATCAACATGATATCGCTCACGTGCCATTCCCGAATTGGGTTCTGCACCTTCCCAGAAATACTGAAATGTGTGGTATTGAACCATGTCGAGCAATTCTTCGTCAGATAGTTTTGATCCATTGTAAAGATTCTTTGGCACAGAGCTGCTAAGGGGAAGAATTAAAACACAAATGATTAATATTCGGGTTATATGCATGTGTCTTTTTTTAGGATTTACAGGTTTATTATTTGCTTATATTGAGCAAGGTTTCCTGCGAAGTTCTAATGATATATGACTATTGAACCCCCTTGAAGTTACTCCAACATTTTAGTTAATGAAGATTTCTTCATGGGGTTCAATAGTTTATATATCTGTTCTTGCATAATGTTTTTTAATTAGGAAACAGTCCTGAAACTGGTGGTTCAGCCAAACCGGGTTGCAGGTCGATTTGCACAGTAGGTATTGGGTAAAATTCATGCACCCCGGGAGTAAAGTTAGGCCCAAGTTCTTGTGTTCTGCCAAGTCTTACCAGGTCAAAGAATCTGTCTGCGCCCCATTCAAATTCCAGTTCAGCGGCGCGTTCATCCAATAAATCATCGATAGTTGCACCGGAAATGGGTGGCATACCGACACGGTCTCTAACTTCATTGATATAACTATCTCCGGCACCGGGTCCGTTTAGATGTATCAATGCCTCAGCATGAAGCAGCAGGGTTTCTGCATAGCGGAAAATCCTTACATTATTCCAGCCTCCATAACGGAATCTTCCTGGGGTTTGCTGGTTAAAAGGGAGGTAATTTTTAAACCAGAAAGCTTCAGCAGCACCCCTGCCTTCGCTGTTATATCTGTCAAGCAAAGCCTGGAGGTCGGCCGGAATTGCACCTATGGAGTCTCCGTCCTGGGTTGCAGTGTTTGGATATATGATACTGGTTTCATAACGGATACCTTCACCTCTGGCCTGCATCAGATCGATGTATTTTTGAGCAGGCATGGAAAACCCCCATCCGCCGTTAAAAGAACCTCCATCATATCTGGTACCCCCAGCCTGTTTTATACCATGTGCCACATAGTATTGGTCAATCCAGGATGCATTACCAGTGGCAGTGCCAAAATCGGTATGGTTCAGTTCAAAAATATTCTCGGAAGAAAATTCACCGGGCTTTTTGAATAAGTTGTAAAAATCAGGGAATAATGAAAAAACACCACTGTTGATGATTTCACCAGAGGCGCTCAGCATAGTCTGATAATCCTGAATATCAGCGGCGGCTTTTGCCAGCAACATATATGCTGCCCATTTTGTAACTCCACCTTTTCTGGGAAGCGAACCTGGATGCTGGGAAGGCAGGTGATTAACTATATCATTCAATTCTCGAATTACATATTCATATGCTTCAAGACGCGGAGCTCTTCTTAAAGCCCCGGCTACGGTAAGTTTATCATAATGAGGAATATCTCCATAGATTCTCGCCATCCTCCAATAGGCCAGCGCTCTGAAAAACCTTACCTCGGCCTTATATTGCCTTACAAGCTCCTGGTCGGAGGCATATTTTCCGAAAAGGGCAAGTTCTTCAAGGGCAGCATCGGCATCTCTTATCAGGCCAAAATGAGCAACCCAAAGGTTGTTGACAAACCAGGCAGCTCTTAGCGATTCATATTTAAAATCCTGAATGTCTTCCATTACAGGCTGATCATTGGCATGAGCCCCTTTAAAAATGAAATCACTTCTGAAGTTCAGCATACACTGGTTGGCCCAGTGATGAAGATTGTTGGCATTTGCTCTTGCGTACACACCTGATACAGGTTCATACATTCTGGTTTCATCAGTATAATCAACTTCTTCAAGCGGAATCTGACCCTCAACAGCTTTGTCAAGAAAGTCTTCACAACTGCTGAGCAGAAAAACCAGGAGCATTGGAACGATTATAAATATTCGATTATTTTTCATAACATCAAAATTTGAAAGTTTATTGATCCTAAAACCTGATATTTTGAACTCATCAATTATTTTGTCCTTTTTAAAATCGGGCTTCATGATCATTTAATTTAATAAGTAATATTAAGACCAAAAATAAAACTAGTGGGTATGGGGTATACACCGGCTGCTTCACCCTGACCTGTAACTTCTGGCGTAAAGCCATTGAATTTGAAGAAGGTAAGGGGGTTTTGAGCAGCAAATCTTACCCTGATCTTTGAGCCAGACTGGCTTCCGGGCAAAACATCACGAAAGGTGTAACCAAGCGTAATGTTCTGAATTCTGAAAAATGATCCATCTTCAACCAGGAAAGAATTCAGGGGGTTTAAGTTCCACGAATTTACCATTCCACGAGCCGATGGATAAGAATTTGTAGATCCTTCTCCTGTCCATCTGTTTTCGTAAAGGTCTAGATCAAAGTTATAATCTGCGTGCCATGCCCTGTCTCCCCTCAAGCGGTTAATAAGTTTATTGCCTGAAACACCATATAAAGAAACAAATAAATCCCAGCTTCTGTATTCAAGGCTAACCTGACCGCCGTAAGTAAAATTTGGAATATTGGCACCCAGATACTGGCGGTCGTTTTCACCAATAATTCCATCTCCATCCAAATCTTCAAACTTAAGAAAGCCAGGTTCAACTTGTGTATGAACACTGGTATCCAAATGTTCTTCAATTTCTTCCCATGTTTGATACACACCGATTACCTTATAACCAAAGAAAGAGTATAGCGGATGCCCTACTTCAGACCTTCTGCGAAACTCAGCAGAACCCGCATCAATATAAGGTTGTCCCCCAAGGCTTAATACTTCATTTCTCAGTGTCCCCAGATTTGCTCTCACATTGTATCTTAGATCACCAGCCTGATCTTTCCAGTTAAGGGAAAACTCCATACCTGTATTGAGGATTTCTCCTACATTTCTGATCAAACCACCGGCTCCCATAAGGTTACTGGTGAAAATAGCTGCGTTTTTGGTAACCCTGTAAAACCAGTCAACCTCTGCAAAAAGTCTGCTATTAAAGATTGATAACTCCAGTCCGGCATTGGTTTCTTCTGTTAATTCCCACTCCAACTCATTAAAGAAAACGCTGGAAACATATCCGGGTACGATCAGGTCGTTTCCAAAAATGTAGGAATTGTCGAATCCGGTAAAAATTTCCCGGGTACCTGACTCTCGTGGTACGGCATTGTTACCAAGTTGCCCCCAACTGGCCCTTAGTTTCACAAAATCAAATAATTCCTGATTTTCCATAAATGATTCTTCGCTGGCAATCCAACCAATTCCAACTGAAGGAAAATATCCCCAGGTTTGAGAATATTTGTCAGTACCATCTCCTCTGAAAGTTGCGTTTAACAGGTATTTATGGTTGTAATTATACATTAGACGACCAAAAAAAGAAACACCTCTTTCAGCAAAACCACCATCAAATACATTGAAGCTGGCAGGATCAGGGTCAGTTGAGTTACCAAAATACAAATACTCCGGAAATAGACCCGGAACATCACGTGCTCTGCCGCCCACATGTCTTGCATCAACCTGTCGTGTAGAAAAACCACCCATGGTGGTAAAATTATGGTTGCCAATATTATCCTTATAGGTTAGGGTGTGATCAAGGTGGATAGCGCTGAAATAGTTATATCTTTTAGACAGACTTGAGTTTTCATTTTTCAGTTTTTCGTCAACAAAATATACAGGAACATAAACCCTGTTGTTATTGTTTCTGAGTTCATGGCTGAACTGGGTTCTGAAAACCAGCCTGTCTTGTCCTATAAGTCGCACATTGGTATGCGCATTATACATCAGATTGATCCCGCGGTTAAAATTAAAATTACCGGTCATGTAATTGAGCATGGCAACAGGGTTGTTTACAGGCCCTGTCTGATAACCAGCCTGCACAACACCCGCAAATTCACCTGTTTCTTCCCTGACCGGTATTATGGGCACAGCACTGTACATGGCGCCCCATACAGAGCCTTCATCACGAGCAATTGTATGATTGAGAATAATGTTGGTACCCAAATCAAGAAAATTATAAGGATTGAAGTTAACACTGGCTTTCAGGTTGATACGCTCATAGGTGTGGTCTGATTCGAGTAAACCTTGTTCGCCCAGATAGCTTGCACCCACATGGTAGGAGGTAAGGTCGGTGCCTCCCCTGAAAGTCAAAGAATGATTCATAACACGGCCAACTCCCAATAATTCATCATACCAGTCCGTATCTGTAGCGGGAATAACGTATTGCTCACCGTTAAGTGTAAAATCCCGTTCACCCCAAATATTGATTGAGGGTAGCAGACGTGAGTAAGAGCCCTGTTCTATCAAAAGTGTTGAGTATTGCTCTGTATTGGTCATTTGCATGATATTACTGCTAGAATTAAATCCGGTATAACCATCATATTCAATTATTATACCTTCACCTCTTCGCCCTTGCTTTGTGGTAACCATAATGACACCACCGGCTGCCCTGACACCATAAATAGAAGATGCAGAAGCATCTTTCAAAATGGCAATAGACTCAATATCGTTAGAACTCAACCAGTTAATGTTATCGTAAAACATTCCGTCTACAACATAAAGGGGTTGTGCTCCCTGCATTGAACCTATTCCGCGCACAATGATCTCAGGTGTAGAACCAGGACTTCCCCGGTTGATCACTTGTATTCCCGGTGCAGCTCCCTGCAATGCTGAGGCCGGATTTGTTGCAATATTTCTTACAATATCGGCTCCGCTTATAACCGGAATAGGCGCAGTTAAATCGGCCGAACGGGCTGTTCCATAACCGATTACAACCACTTCGTCAATTCCGATTACTGCCATCTCCATTGCAACATTTATAATAGATCTGCCTTGAACAGGTACTTCAAGAGTTCGCATACCAATGAAAGAGAATACCAGGGTAGCATCCTCAGGTACGTTACTCAGGGAATACCGTCCTTCCAGATCAGATGTTGTACCTGTGGTTGTTCCCCTTATGACAACTGTAACTCCCGGTATGGTTGCCCCATCTTCGGCACCGGTAATAGTACCGGTTACCGTCACCTGGGATAGTGCAGTATTTGCCAGAAAGGGCAGATACATTAAAATAATTAGTAGTTTTTTCATAATAAGTGTTTTATTTAAATTAGTGATATTCTGTAAAGTTTTATCAGGACTATTACCCGCAAAAGCATTTATCGAAACCCGGGAAAATATAACATCCCAGGCTTTTTGATAATTATTTTCTAGTGAACATGAACCTTCCTGGAAACTGTTGTTCCTTCATGTATAACCCTGATAATATATATACCCTGATTCAGGCCTGATACATCGAAACTAGCCATTCCATTGGTTGCATCTATCTGGCTGATAAGGCTTCCGGTAATATTGAAAAGACTTACTTTTGATCCTGGTGCTGTTTCAACATTTACCTGATTGCGCGCAGGATTGGGAAATACATTTACATCAAACAGATTAAATGTTATTTCCGGTACAAAAACACCCACTTCTTCATTAAAGCCCACGATGTCAACATAAACAGCTCCTTCAGTTTCACTAACCAGATCTACATCAAAAGCAACCTGAATGGCATGCATGATAGTAAGATCTGCTTCATCGGATTCACCTATAGCCTCAAAATCATCCAGGGCAATAAAAATATCTTCCCATTCTGTACCCACATTGATGGTGTGGTGACTGCGTCCACCTGCATTTTGAGTATCATCTCGCAAAATAATACTAACATTTTCTATGGCTTGTTCTGCTTTTATGCGTATAGCAAAATGGCTATAATCTGATACATCAATCATATCAGGAAATGCCCATAATACTAAACCGGTAAAAGATTGATCTTCGTTAAGAACGAATTCCAGCTTTAAGGCGGTACCACCATCGGCACCTTCTTCTGGCAAATTGGTAAGGGTTGTGTTGTTGTTAATGGGTGATATGAAACCTCCCACATTGGTAAATTCACCTTCAAAATCACACCATACGAAATCATAGCTTTCGAAATTCTGGCTGTTGGCAAATGCCGCAAAAAACAACATAAAAGTCATTAAGATTGTAAATTTTTTCATGGGTTTCAGGTTTTAGTTTAAATAATTGAGTTAAAAGGGTTAAAAATATTACAAAATCATTTACATAAAGGTATCATCATTTTAAATATTTTTCAATGATTTCCATTGTTAAAAAGACTACTTCAAAAGAATAAAGGTTGTTTTTTTAACATCTTGTGTGTTGGTTCCGATAAAAAGGTGGAACTCTCCAGGTTCAGCTTTGAATTCATTGTTGGCATTATAAAATGCCAGATGGTTTTGGTTGAGTACAAATGTTACCTCCCTGGACTCACCAGGCTCCAGTGCGATTTTCTCAAAAGCCTTGAGTTCCATGATCGGTCGGGTAATAGTGCCTACCAATTGTCTGATATACAATTGTACCACTTCTTCTCCGAATCTCTCACCTGTATTGGTAACCTTAACGGATGCCTCAAGTGTACCTTCCATAGGCATCTGGTTGTTGCTCAGGTTAATGTCGGAATACTCAAAAGTGGTATAAGACAAGCCAAAACCGAATGGATAAAGTGGTGTGTTGGGAACATCCAGGTATTTGGATGTAAACTTGAATTCTGTCTTGGGGCGACCGGTGTTTTTTACATTGTAAAAAATAGGGATCTGGCCCACATTACGTGGGAAAGACACAGGCAATTTGCCCGAGGGGTTGTAATCTCCGAATAAAACATCGGCAATGGCGTCGCCGGCGGTGGTTCCCAGGAACCAGGTTTCCAGGATTGCGGAAGCTTTTGCATCAACATTCTCAATTGTAAGCGGGCGGCCATTCATCAGAACCACGACGACGGGTTTGCCAAGCTTTACAATTTCGTTGAACAAATCTTCCTGCACTCCCGGCAGGTCAATAATTGATCGGCTTGCTGCTTCGCCACTCTGCCAGTAATGCTCGCCCAAAGCCATTATTACAACATCTGATGCAGCAGCAGCCCTGATGGCTTCAGGGAATCCTGATCTGTCAGGATCGTTGACGGTAGTACCTTGTGCATAGTTGATTCGGGTACGGTTGCCTTGCCTGTTGATGATGCCTTGCTTCAGGGTAACACTTTTGG
>SL_3KL_010_SEDDRAFT_10005757_pt1 | contig 11103 bp, 10 predicted proteins | sample SodLakKL_010_SED_2_FD_10381 | JGI IMG/M metagenome (IMG submission 10381)
GCAGGCATGGCGCCGCAGGCGTGTACATGAACTTCCTGAGCCGCGACGAGGGCGACGAGCGTCTCCAGGCCGCGTTCGGCGACAACGCGGAGCGCCTGCAACGGGTCAAGACGCGCTTCGACCCCGACAGCGTCTTCCGTCGGAACCACACCTTCGAGCCACGTCGGGGATCCTGAACCGGACCGCGGGTGCCCGTCAGCGCCCGAGCTCGAGGGGCGGGCCGCGGACCACGCGCGGCAGCGCCGAGCCGCCACGCGGATCGTGGCGCCGCTCGAGGCTGCGGAGCCAGCCGAGGAACACGAGCGCGCCGGCGGCGAGGAAGACGAGACCACCGACCGTGCCCATGATCAGGCCGGCGAGGTGCTGGTCTTGCAGTGGCGTCATGCCGACGAGCGCCGCTCCCGGCTCGTACACGGGGTAGATCGGCGTCGGCGCGAAGGTGATGATGGCGCCGAGGGTGGCGCTCTGCACCTTGGTGGTGAACACGAGCAGGACCGCGCTGCCGCCGTCGACGCGGCGGCGGCCGGTCGGTTGCAGCACCACCCACCAGAACAGCAAGGCGGCGCCCAGCATGGTGGCGTGCTCGAGCGCGTGGACGCTGCCGTAACGGACGGCGGCCTGGTACGGACCCGGCAGGTGCCACACCCACAGCGCCGTGGTCAGCACGCACCACACGACGACGGGCCCGGTCAGCGCATGCCACGCCTGGCCGAGCCAGGCGTGGGCGTTCCAGCTGCGACCGATGGCACGCCGCGCGCCCCGCGGCAGCGCCCACAGGACCGGGACGAACGGTGCACCGAGCACGATCAGCGGCGCGGCGACGAACATCAGCAGCACGTGCTGGACCATGTGGGCCGAGAACAGCACGTGCGCCCACGCGTCGAGCGGGGAGAGGATCGCCAGCGCCACGACGTACAGCCCGAGCGCGAACGAGGCGACCCGCCACCGAGCGACCACGGCGCCGGTGCCGGCGCGGCGCCACAGCACGGTGACCCCGCGGCCGTAGGCCAGCCCGAGCAGGCCGAGCCAGGCCATGACCAGCGGATCGAGGTTCCAGACGCTCATCGATCACCGCCTCTCATCCGCCGCCGCACATGCTCAGGAACAGGAACGGCAGGCCGGCGAGCACGATGGCTAACAGGAACAGGCCGTTCATGACGACGCCGACGTAGGCGATGAAGCGCCGCCGACCCAGCGCCTCGGGCGCACCGGCGTCGTCGACCGGGTCCATCGGGATGCCGTCGCCCGCCATCGCCCACGCCACGCCCGCTGCGCCCAGCGCCGTGACGGCAGCCACCACGGTCAGCGCGAGGCCCAGCGCATGGCCGGTGCCGAGCCCGAACGTCGTGCCGGCCAACCGGTCCGAGTGGCACGCGATCTCGACCAGCGCGTAGCCGATCACGAGATGCAGGGCCCACGCGGCGCCGCCGCCCAGGAGCGCGAACCACGGCGCGATGCTCGCTGCGAGACCGGGCGCGGTCCCCTCGGGCCAGCGCCCCTGGCGATGCGCCGTCGCGGGATCGAGCTTCGCTTGGTCTCGCATGGAGTCTCCCCTCGGCGGCGGGCCACGTCGTTCGGCCGCGACCCTGTCGCTTCGTCGTCAGAGGCGCGGTGAGAGGTACATGGTGAAGTAGAGCGGGAGCCAGATCACCACCACGAACACCCAGTAGAGCGTGCTGACCTCGAACGCGAGATGACGGTCGGGCCGGAACATCCCGCGGAGCGACATCGCCAGCACGACGAGTCCCTTGGTCACGACGCTGATCACGTGCGCGGTATGGAAGCCGGTGATCGTCCACGTGACCGAGCCGTAGGCGTGGGTCGTCCAGTCGTAATCGTAGCCGCTGTACTCGACGAACTTCAGCACCAGGAACGTCACCCCGAGCGCGAGCGCGACCACCTGGCCCAGCTTCAGCACGCGTTGATCGCCGCGCACGATGGCGCGCTTCGCGACCACCATCGCCACCCCGCTGGCGATCAGCACCAGCGTGTTGACGGTGGGTATCAGCAACCCCTTGGTGTCGATGCCCTCCGGCGGCCACGACGGGTTGACCAGCCGCAGCCAGAAGTACATCGCGATCAGGCCCGAGAACACGACGATCTCGATGGCGATGAGCCCGAGCATGCCCCACCAGACGACGGACTTCGATCCCAGGACGTAGACGGGCAGGGTGGGGGTATCGACGCGGACGCTCACGTCGCCACCTCCTTCGAGAAGGGCCAGTGCCAGCCGAGCATGGTGAGGAAGAACAGCACCGCGCCGATGGGGAAGAACCACAGGCTGAACATCGCCCCGACGAACGCGATGCCGATGGCGAGCGATGCGAGGACGGGCCAGATCGAGTTGTCGCGCAGGTTGATGCGGGACTCCGGCTCGCCGTCCATGACGCTGGTGCCGAACGTCTCGCGGTAGTCCTCGCGGATCTGGCCGCGCAGCGCCTCGCCGCGGTCGGCGGCCGTCTCGACGCCGGGTGGCGACGCGCCCGGGTCCCACAGCGGGTAGAGGCTCCGTACGACGGGCGGCTCGAGGAAGGTGTACTGCGGCGGCGGCGACGGCACCGACCACTCCAGCGTCGGGGCCAGCCACGGGTCGGCACCGGCGTCACGGCCTCGTCGCAGGCTCCAGACGAAGTTCACGACGAACAGGAGGATGCCGAACGCCAGCACGTAGGCGCCGATGGTCGAGACCAGGTTGAACGTGCCCCACCCGAGGTCGGCGTCGTACGTGTGCACGCGCCGCGCCATGCCCTGCAGGCCGAGGATGTGCTGCACGAAGAAGGTGACGTTGAAGCCGACGAACATGATGCCGAACTGCCAGCGGCCGAGGCGCTCGTCGAGCAGCTTGCCCGTGAACTTCGGGAACCAGTAGAAGAGCCCGGCGAACAGCGGGAACAGCGCGCCGCCGATCAGCACGTAGTGCAGATGCGCGACCACGAAGTACGAGTCGTGCACCTGCCAGTTGAACGGCACCGCGGCCAGCATCACGCCGGTGACGCCGCCCATGACGAAGATCACCACGAACCCGATCAGGAACAGGAACGAGGCGTTGAGCACGACGCGGCCCGTCCACACCGTGCCGATGAAGGCCGCGAGCTGGATGCCCGACGGGATCGACACCATCATGCTGGCCGCGGCGAAGAACGACAGGCCGATGGGTGGGATGCCGATCGCGAAGAAGTGGTGCACCCACACGCCGAACGAGAGGATGCCCATCGCCACGAACGAGAGCGCGACGATGCTGTAGGCGACCATCGGTCGTCGCGCGAACGTCACCAGCGCCGCGGAGACCACGCCGAGCGCGGGCGTGAAGATGATGTACACCTCGGGGTGACCGAAGAACCAGAACACGTGTTGGTAGAGCGTCGGGTCGCCGCCCATGGCGGCGTTGAAGAAGTGCGTCCCGGCGATGCGGTCGAGCCCCACGGCGATCGTGGCGAGGAGCACCGCAGGCATCGCGAACAGCATCATGAACGACATCACCAGCGCCGCCCAGACGAAGATCGGCATGCGCGCCATCGACATGCCCGGCGCTTTGCACTTGAAGATCGTCACGATGATCTCGACCGCCGCGAGCAGCGCGGAGATCTCGAGCAACCCGATGGCGGTGACCCAGATGTCCATGCCGAGCTTCGGCGTGAACGTCCTGTCCGACGAGAGCGGTGCGTGCGCGAACCAGCCTGCGTCGGGGCCCACGCCGAGGAAGAACCCGACGAAGAGCGTGATGCCGGCGATCAGGTAGAGCCAGTAGCCGAGCGCGCCGAGGCGCGGCATCGCCATGTCGCGCGCGCCGATCATGAGGGGCACGAGGTACATCGCCAAGCCCTCGAACATCGGCACGGCGAAGAAGAACATCATCGTGACGCCGTGCATGCTGAAGAGCTGCTGGAAGAGCTCGGCCGACACGACGTCGAGGTTCGGCTGCGCCAGCTGCGTGCGCATGATGAGCGCCTGCACTCCGCCGAGCAGCAGGAAGATGAAGCCCGTCACGATGAAGCGCATGCCGATGGTGCTGTAGCTCACGACCGTGAAGAACCCAGCGATGCCGGGCAAGGGCTTCCAGGTGCGATGCAGCAGCTCGGGGTCGGGTGGTCCCTCGCGCGGCGTGGAGACCTGGGGACCGTAGTGGTGATGCTTCCGGTCGTCCGTCACGGTCGGCCTCCCAGGGTGGCGAGGTAGGCCACGATGTGCCAGGCCTCGTCCTCGCCGACCCCTAGGTCGGGCATCAGCGTGCCCGGTCGCACGCCGTGCGGGTCGACGATGAAGCGCACCAGGTTCTCGGGCGTGTTCGGTAGGTTGCCCACGACGTAGCGCCGGGCGTGGAGGTCGGAGAGCGACGGTCCGACCCGGCCGCCGGGCACGCGGACGCCCGCCACGCTGTGGCAACCGGTGCAACCGAGTCGTGCGAGCGACGCGCGTCCCACCTCCGGGTCGCCACGGACCGCCGTCAGTCCGGCGGGCTGTGGGTCGCGCGGTCCGAACGGCGACGCGACGGTGACGATGGCGAGCACCGTGACGACGAGCACGCCTGCGAGCGCCGCGATGGTGCGGTCCACGCTCATCGCAGGCCCTGGAGGTAGGCGAGCAACGCGTGGAGGTCGTCCGGCTCGAGGTGCACGGCCGGCATCCGGTTGCCGGGCTTGACACCTTGCGGGTCGAGGATCCAGCCGGCGAGGTTGCCGCGCACGTTGGTCAGGGTGCGCGCCGCGAGGGTTCGGCGGCTGGCGAGGTGGGTCAGGTCGGGTCCCGCCTCCGCCGCGGCGTCGGACACGCCGCGGATGGTGTGGCAGAGCGCGCAGGGCGACGCGACGAACACGTCGCGGCCGCGTTCCGCGATGGCGTCGGCGGGTTCGCTCGCGTCGGCCGCCTGGCGCTCGAGCCAGGCCTCGAAGGCGTCCGGCTCCTCCGCGATGAACAGGAACTCCATGTTGGCGTGCTGCCGGCCGCAGAACTCCGCGCACTTCCCGAAGTACGTGCCGGCTTCGTCCGCCCGCATGTAGATCACGTTGGTCTTGCCGGGGATCATCTCCATCTTCCCGTGGATCTGAGGCACCCAGAACGAGTGGATGACGTCGGCCGACTCGAGCTCGATGCGCACGCTCTGGCCGACCGGCACGTGGATCTCGTTGGCGGTGACGACGCCGTGGTCGGGGTACTCGACCTCCCACCAGAACATGTGGCCGCGCACGACGATCGTGTGCTCGACGCCGTCCGGTGGTCGGTCGAAGACGGCGAGCCCGGTGAGGGTCAGCACCGTGGCGACGATCAGGATCAAGGCGGGGATCAGCCCACCGCCGATGAGGACGAAGCCGGTCGCTCGGCCCTCGAGGCGAGCACTGGCTTCTGGCGTGAGGTGCTCGACCTCGTCGGGCTGCGCGGGCGTGCGTGCGCGTCGCAGCGCGTACCCGAGCAGCACGTACACGATGACGCTCACGACCACGGCCGTCCAGAAGAGCAGCCACCAGATGCGGGCGATCTCGGTGGCGGCGGGTCCCCGCGGATCGAGGGCGAGGGGCATGTCGCAGGCCGTCAGGGCCGAGGCGAGGATCGGCACGATGATGGCGAGACGGCTATGGGGATGTGTGTGCATCGCTCGCACCCCCTGGGGTGACGGGCTCGGCTGGCGCATCCGAAGCGCTCGGGGTCGTAGGATCTGCCCCCTTATGTACTCAATCTCGGGGGGGCGTGTCCAGTGGCCGACGCTCGCCGATCGGCGATATGCGCGTCCGTCACGTCGTTGTACCCGGTTGCTCGGCGGTGTCCGATGCGGCCGTTACGGGCGCCCTCGAGCGCCCATGAGCGCCCACGTCCATGCCGGCCGAACACACACCGGTCAGGGAGGCGAGTACACTGCGCGCACCGTCGGTCATCCCACGTCGCAACCGAGCCTCGCCTCGACCACGCGCTCTGGAGTGCCCATGACGAACCGATCCAACCGCATCGCGAAACGCTGGTTCCTGCTCGTCGGCCTCGCCGTGGCCGCGTTCGTCGTCGCCATGGTGGCCACCTTGCTGTGGCCGCCCTCCGGCCCGATCGCCGCCCTCGACGACGTCGAACACGAGACGGTGGCGGAGGCAGAGGTGCATGAGGACGGCTGGTACACGGCCGCCCAGGCGCTCGTCGGAGACGACACGTACGCCGAGTCCTGCGCGCAGTGCCACGGCGAGGACCTGGAGGGGGGCGTCGGACCCGCGTTGGCCGGTGAACCCTTCTGGGAGCGCTGGGGCGGCGAGAGCGTCCACGCCTTCTTCGAGATCACACGGCAGACGATGCCGCAAGGGGACCCTGGTTCGCTTTCGGATCAGCGCTACGCAGACCTCACCGCCTACGTCCTGCAGGTCAACGGCTTCCCGCCGGGCGAGAGCGAACTGCCGACCGACGCCGAGACGTTGCAGGCGCTCACGATCGCGCGCGCCGCGACCACCGAGCCCGAGGCTGAAGCGCCCGAAGCTGAAGAGCCCGAGCCTGAGCCTGAGCCCGAGCCCGAGCCCGAAGAGCCTGAGCCCGAGGCGGAGCCCGACGCTGGTTGGTTCACGAGCGCGCAGGCGGAGCGCGGTCTCGAGGCGTACGCGCAGCATTGCGCCGAATGTCACGGCGGCGACCTCGACGGCTCCCCGCCCCTGATGGGCGAGGCGTTCCTCGATGGGTACGACAGCGTCGGCGCGTTGTTCGACTACGTCGTCGCGTCCATGCCGCTCGCCGATCCGGGGTCGCTGGAGGAAGCGACGTACGCCGACATCGTGGCGTACATCTTGGATCGGAACGCGTTCCCCGAGGGTGAGGACGAGTTGGACCCAGATCAGCGTGACGCGATGGACGACATGCCCCTCGGGCCCGATGCGGCGTCGGGCAGCGCGAACGGCGGGTGAACTGCGTCGAACGAAGCGCTCGACCCCGCCCCACGGGGCGGAGACGCCCAACGCACGAGCGAGGACGCCCAAGCTGGATGCTCGGGCGTCCTCGTTCGTCATCGTCTCGCCAGGATCGGCGTCGTCACGCGTCAGCGCAGGTCGAACCGATCCAGCTCCATGACCTTCGTCCAGGCCGCCACGAAGTCGTGCACGAAGCGTTCCTTCGCGTCGTCCTGAGCGTAGGCCTCGACGATCGCGCGCAGCTGTGAGTTCGAGCCGAACACGAGGTCGACGCGCGTGGCGGTCCAACGCACCTCACCGCTGCCGCGTTCGACGCCCTCGAAGGCCTCAGCGTGGTCGTCGACGGCCTTCCATTCGATCCCCATGTCGAGCAGGTTGACGAGCACGTCGTTGCTCAGGACGCCGGGCCGGTCGGTGAAGACCCCGTGCTGCGCCCCGCCCGCGTTCGCGTCGAGCGCGCGCAGACCGGCGACGAGCACGGTCATCTCGGGCGCGCTGAGGGTGAGGAGCTGGGCCTTGTCGACGAGCTGCGCCTCCGCCGACACCGAGTAGCGGGTCTTGCGGTAGTTGCGGAAACCGTCCGCGACGGGCTCGAGGACCTCGAAGGCTTCGGCGTCGGTCTGCTCCTCGGTCGCGTCGGTGCGGCCCGCGTGGAAGGGCACCGTGACCTGGACCCCGTCGGCCCGGGCCGCGTGCTCGACCGCGGCGTTGCCCGCGATGACGATCAGGTCGGCTAGCGACACGCGCTTGCCGCCTTGCTGCGCGGCGTCGAAGTCGCGCTTGACGCCCTCGAGGACGCCGAGGACCTTCGCGAGGCGCTCGGGGTCATTGCCTTCCCAGTCCTTCTGCGGGGCGAGGCGGATGCGCGCGCCGTTGGCGCCGCCGCGCTTGTCGGAGCCGCGGAACGTCGACGCCGATGCCCAGGCGACGAACACCAGGTCGGAGACCGTGAGGCCGGCGTCGAGCACCTTCGCCTTGAGCGCCGCCACGTCGGTGTCGTCGACGAGCGGATGGTCCACGGCCGGCACCGGGTCCTGCCAGATGAGGTCCTCGGCGGGGACCTCGGGCCCGAGGTAGCGAGCGCGGGGGCCCATGTCGCGGTGGGTGAGCTTGAACCAGGCGCGTGCGAAGGCGTCGGCCAGCTCGTCGGGGTGCTCGTGGAAGCGCCGCGAGATCGCTTCATACGCGGGGTCCATGCGCAGCGACAGGTCGGTGGTCGCCATCATCGGCGCGTGGCGCTTGCTAGGGTCGTGCGCGTCGGGGACGGCGTCCTTGGCGGCGGGGTCGGTGGGGGTCCACTGCCAGGCGCCGGCGGGGCTCTTGGTCAGCTCCCACTCGTAGCCGAAGAGCGTGTCGAAGTAGCTGTTGTCCCACGCGATCGGGGTCGGCGTCCAGGCGCCCTCGAGGCCGCTGGTGATGGTGTCGACGCCCTTGCCGCTGCCATGGCGGCTGGTCCAGCCCAGACCCAGCTCCGTGATGTCGGCCGCCTCGGGTTCGGGGCCGACCATGCCGGCGTCGCCGGCGCCGTGCGTCTTGCCGAAGGTGTGCCCACCGGCGATCAGCGCCACGGTCTCCTCGTCGTCCATCGCCATGCGCGCGAAGGTCTCGCGGATGTCGTGCGCGGCCGCGACGGGATCGGGCTTGCCGTTGGGGCCCTCGGGGTTGACGTAGATGAGGCCCATCTGTACGGCCGCGAGCGGGTTCTCGAGATCACGCTCGCCCGAGTAGCGCTCGTCGCCGAGCCACTCCGCCTCCTTGCCCCAGTAGACGTCCTGCTCGGGTTCCCAGACGTCCTCGCGGCCGCCGGCGAAGCCGAAGGTCTTGAAGCCCATCGACTCGAGCGCCACGTTGCCGGCCAGGATCATCAGGTCGGCCCAGGAGAGGGCGTTGCCGTACTTCTGCTTCACCGGCCACAGCAGCCGCCGCGCCTTGTCGAGGTTGGCGTTGTCGGGCCAGCTGTTCAGCGGCGCGAAGCGCTGCGTGCCGTTCGATGCCCCGCCGCGGCCGTCGGCAGTGCGGTAGGTGCCGGCGCTGTGCCACGCCATGCGGATGAAGAGCGGCCCGTAGTGGCCGTAGTCGGCCGGCCACCAGTCCTGCGAGTCGGTCATCAACGCGTGCAGGTCGCGCTTGACCGCCGCCAGGTCGAGCTCCGCGAAGGCCTGCGCGTAATCGAAGCCCTCCGGCATCGGGTTCGAGCGCGGCGGGTTCTGGTGCAGCATCCGCAGGTCGAGTTGATTCGGCCACCAGTCCCGGTTGGTCCGGGCGCCGGCGGGCATGCTGTGGTGTACGGGGCACTTGCTGATGTCGTCCATGCTGGCTCCATTCGTGCGATGCGTCGCCCGGGGCGTCGGACGGCGCGTCGCGCGTCGGCGTTGGCGGCTCCGGCACGGTCCGCCCCCGTCGAGCGTTCCCGGCAGACGCTGTCGTGGGGCGAGGGATCGCGGCCCGGAGTCCGTGGCCGACGCTGATACCCCATCATGCGCATACGTGGCGAGGCAGCGTCCAGCGAAGCGGCGACAGCACGGTGCCGAAGGCAGGTCGGTCCTGTCGAGTGCACCGTGCGTCGCTGGCGTCAGGCCGTCGCGCCGCTCGCGCTCGGAGGCAGTCGGAACTTGCGTCGATAGGCCGCCGGCGTCAGGCTCGTGACGCGCTTGAACACGCGCCGGAAGGCCGCCGCCTCGTCGTAGCCGACGTGCAGGCAGACGTCCTCGATGCTGGCGTCGGTACGCTCGAGGAGCCGCTTCGCCTCCTCGACGCGGAGCCGTTGCAGGTACGCCATGGGCGTGTGACCGGTCGCGCGCTTGAAGCGGCGGTTGAAGGTGGGACGTGACAGGCCGCTGCGCCGGCACAGCGCGTCGACGCTGGCATCGAGTGCGCGCGCATCGTGGAGCCAGCGCTGGACGTCGCGGACCGTGGCGTCCCCGTGGTCCGTCGGCGGGTCGAAGGGGACGAACGGCGCCTGCGTGCGCGTGTCCCAGTGGTAGAGGAGGAACTTGCCGATCGCCTGGGCGGCTGTTGGTCCCGCGTGTCGAGAGATCACGTGCAGGACGAGGTCCTGCCAGGAGCTCGCCGCTCCGGACATCAGGAACTCGCCGCGGGCCCCGCCGACCACGAGCAGTTCGTCGACGCGCAGGTCGATGTGCGGGAAGTTGCGACGGAAGGTCGGTGCGAAGGCCCAGTGCGTGGTCGTGGTCATCCCGTCGATCAGGCCGGTCTCGGCGAGGAGCAGGGCGCCAGCGCAGGCGGAGCAGAGGTCGGCGCCCGCACCGTGCATCCGACGGAGCCAGGCGACGACGTCGTCGTGGCGGCCGGTGACCCACTCCTGCCGATCGAAGAGCATCGAGGCCATGATCACTGCGTCCGTCCGCTCGACCTCGTGCACCGAGCGGTGCACCTCGACGGGCAGCCCGCAGGCGCTTGGGAACACGCCGCGCTCCGGGCCGACGATCTCGACCTCGAAGAGGCGCGAGGCGCCTCCGTCTGGGGACGCCGCGACGGCGTCGACGAGCACCAGCGTCTCGTAGAGCCCGTGCACCGGCGTGCCGGTCGACTCGGGCAGCGCGAGCAGGCTGATGCGACGAGGGGCGTTCGGGGTCGTCATGCGCACCTCCGGTGATCGGAACGGACCGCTTTCGACCAGTGTGCCTCTGGTATGGCCACGCGTTGCCGTCTACGGTGTCGGCACTGCATGCACAGGTGCGTCGCCCGGACGACGCGACACCGACACCGTCACGAGCGGGCGCCGCGAGCGCGCCCACGACCGACGCCGAGGAGGGCATTCATGTTCATCGCCATCGAGCACGAGATCCACGACCCGCAACGTTTCCAGCAGTGTGCCGAGCAGGTGTTCCCGCTGCCCGAGGGGCTGCACGTCCACCAGTTCCTGCCCGCCACCAACCTGCGCAAGGCCGCCTGCCTCTACGAGGCGCCGTCGATCGAGCGATTGCAGGCCTACCTGGACGCCGCGCTGGGCGACGCCAGCACGCAGCGCTACTTCCCGGTCGCCGAGGGTCAGGCGATCGGACTGCCGGACTCCGCGCTGCACGCGACCCAGCGGCAGGCCTGAGATGGCCGGCGTCGACCGTCCGATGCGCCACCCCGACGTGATCGTGGTCGGAGCGGGCTCGGCCGGGTGCACGCTGGCCGCTCGCCTCAGCGAGGACCCGGCACGCCGGGTCCTCCTGCTCGAAGCCGGTGGCGACGACCCGGCGGCGCGCCGCTCGCCGTCACCACT
>SL_3KL_010_SEDDRAFT_10005758_pt1 | contig 11102 bp, 12 predicted proteins | sample SodLakKL_010_SED_2_FD_10381 | JGI IMG/M metagenome (IMG submission 10381)
TCAACGGCTGAAGTTCGATTTTCAGCTTCTTCGGGTGAAATTTTGAGGTAAAAAGTGAGATCCGGTTTTACCTGATGGGTGGCAAGGCGGTTCAGGTTCTGAATACTTTTAAGATCGGCAGAGCCGCGGCCATATCCCTGGTAAGCCGTTGTAGAATCAAAAAACCGGTCCAAAATTACAATTCGGGTTTGATTGAGCAGAGGAATTACTTTTTCACGAATCAGTTGCGAACGGGCTGCGGAAAAAAGAAGCAATTCGGTAACAGGATCCATTTCATCGGTTTCGTGCAGCAATAATGCCCGTATACGTTCCGAAATATCGGTGCCACCGGGTTCACGGAAGACCGAGTATTCAACTCCTTTATTTTCAAACCACTTTTTCAGAAGTTCTATTTGTGTGGATTTTCCGCAACCGTCAATCCCTTCAAATGAAATCAGCACGCTTTTCTTTGTTATTTAAAATCATCCATTTCACTGATCGGCTCTTTTGGCATTACAAAAGCCATCGCAATATAAACAAGAATAAACGTACTTGAACTCAAAAATACGGCAGCCACAAAAATCAGCCTCATGATCGTTGAATTGATGCCAAGATGTTTGGCAAGCCCTCCGCATACACCAGCAAGCTTCTTATCGGTTCGGGATTTCATTAGTTTTTGGCCAGAGCTTACACTGAAATTCTCGTACGACTTTTTAGAAGATTTTGAGCCGCTTTTATTGTTTAAATCGCGATAGAGAAATTCATCAAGCTTATCATAGGTTTCTTTAACCCGTTCCTGCTCAATTTTTTCCTCAATCTTTTCTTTTTTGGTGCGCCTGAACATACTGAGAATAATCAGTGCGAGAACTGCGCCGCCAATGTAGGGAGCTCCGGTAATAAGTGTTTCTGCGAAGGGAATAGATCCAATTCCCAAAACTTCGGATCCAACAACATGCCCTACAAATCCGGCCGAAATAAATACAAGAACCAGCCCCGTCACCGTAGAAAAATTCCAAATGCTTTCAGCAGGCTTTTTCTCTTTTTCGTCGAGAAATTCATTAAGCGTGGTGTGAAGTTCCTGATCGGAGATATTGAGTGTTTTTTCCATTTCGGCAGCCATAATTCACAAATTTATAAACTCGATTTTCTCTTCAGTACGAAAGTAGTATCACTGGGTTTCGGTCTTTCAGCTGATCTTTTCATATTCTGTAAAAAGAACATCCAGATTCACATCAAACGGTTCTACCGGAAGCTGATCATTGTGGAGCTGACAGTCAAAGAGAACTCCGGTTTTCAATGCATTACTTTTTACGAGAAAACGGTCGTAATAACCTTTACCGTAGCCGAGCCGGTTCCTCTGCCTGTCTCCTGCCACCATAGGTACAACGATCAGGGAAAACTTTTCGGGTGAAACTTCTTTGCCGGCTTCCGGTTCAGGCACACCCCACTCATTTTCTTTCAGTTGATCGAAAGATGTGATCTTTAAATGCTTCAGGATACCATTTCCGCTCATCTTTGGTACGGCTACCTTTTTCTTCTGTCTGATACACTCTCTTATGAAATCGTGAGTTGATACTTCATGGTTCTTCGATATGGAAACGTAGCAATGAATCCACTCCGCTTTCGTGAATTCCTCCAGACGTTTCAGCTTGTCAAAAATAATACTGCTTTGTTCCTGAACATAAGTTTCAGAAAGATTTTTCCGGATTGTAAGAAATTGTTTTCTGAGGCGGCTCTTTTCTTCGGAAACGGAACTCATTACAGACGGATCAGTTTATGAGAATCGGGTATTTCATTATCAAAAGTTTCCAGAAATCGGTCCCAGATATCAGGGCCGTATTTATTCATGAAATAAATAAATGCTACTTCACGCTCCTGGAGATTCCCGTTCGGAAATAAATTGTTCTGAATTTTTCTGATTCGTTTAAGTTGTGTCTTTTCCTGTTCTTTGAGTGATCGGTAGGTTTTTCCTTTCAGTTTATCCAGTTCAGTAAAAAAGATCGTTTTTGCCCGTTCCGAACTTCCTTTAAGCGTGGGGTCAATCTCTTCTATTTCCTGAACCGGATGTTCTGAAATTTCTTCTGCCGAATCTTTCCACCTTTTAAAAATTTCTTCAATATCGGGTGAATCAGTCTGGGTGATATAAGCTGATTCCAGATCCTCAATCCGCTGGTTATATTGCTGAAATGAAAACGGAAGTTTATCAAAAATCCGGTCGATGGAAGATTCCATAACCGTTGAACTGAATCGCGGGAGAATGAGAGGCATTTTTAGTCCGAATTCCCGGTAAAAGGTTTTCATCTGCGCGTAGTAAGCGGTCTCACCCGGCCCTGCTACATAGGCGATGGCAGGCAGCAAATGATTTTGCACTACAGGCCTTAAAAAAACATTCGGAGAAAATTTTTCACTGTTTTGATCAATATCATCAATCAATTCATGCTGAGTCCAGCTCTTTCCATTACCGTCTGCTGTCCAGGTTTCATTTTCTGCATTGATTTTAATACGATTGTTCTCATCATCAATCCAAAAAAGATTGGAAAGCTGTACATTTACCTGGCTGTGATATCCGGCTTTTTCAAGCTTATCAGAAGTGGTTTTCAGTAATTTATATTTTTTATTCGATTGTTGAACACTTTGCTGCATCGGTTTTTTGATCATCTCTTTGGCGTGAGATGAATTGGTTCCGGCAAGCACCAGGCCATGTTTCCCGAAAAGATGCAAAATCAACCGCCCGAAAGCCTGTCCAACAGTGGCTCCTTCGTGATAAAAAGAATCCAGGTCACTCCAGAGTAGTTCAGTAAAATCGGTATCGAACTGTGCCTCTTTAACTGCACGCCGAAACGATTTAAACGTATCATTAAACTGTATTTCACCTACACGGGGCACTCGGGCTGATTCTGTTTGCAGATAAAATTTACGGTGGTCTTCTTCACCGGGAATACCTAATTCTGCAATCTCATCATAATCATGATCCTCATCAGCCATCCAGAAAACGGGTATAAAGGGTCGGTTATACTTTTTCTCCCAACGGCGGGCAAAAGATATGGCGGTCAGTATTTTATAGATAGTAAAGAGCGGTCCCCCATAAAGAATAAGCTGCTGACCAGTTACAACTGCAAACGTTTCTTCATCGTTAAATTTTTCGATGGTTTGAATGATCTGGGGACCTGCATCAAAAAGACTGTTATACTCTTTTAAATAATTTACAATGTTTTTCCGGTTACCCACACAGGAGAACTCATTGATGCTGGATTCAATTTCTTCATCAGAGAAGGGATTTGTCTCAAAGAAGGCTGAGAGTTTGTTATAATCTGTTATGTAGTCCCGAAAAAGTTTAGTAAAAGGTAGTTCAGAAAATGGAATGGATGTCAGATTCACGTTATCCTTTTAATTTTTTTATTTCGTCCCTCAACTTGGCAGCCTTCTCATAATTCTCCGTTTCGATAGCTGTCTGAAGTTTCAGCTCAAGCTCTTCAAGTTGAGTCAATTCTTTTTCCCCTTCTTTCGGCTTGTCGGTAACCTCCGATTTACTCACAGTATCTTCGGTAATGATACCTGCTTCATCAAGTACTTTTTGGTTCACAAATATCGGGGCACCGAAACGAATTGCAAGTGCAATTGCATCACTGGGGCGTGCATCCAGTTCCACTTGTTTATCATTTTTTTTATAATGGATCTGAGCAAAAAATGTACCTTCATTCAAATCATTTATTACAACCTGATTTTCCGTGGAGGTTTTATACTTTCCAACTCAAGCGCAATTGCCTGGGCTTCAAATGTTCCGATAATAATCGGAAGGCGCCTGTTCCCATCTGTTTCAGAAAGAATCAGTGCGTATGCCCCCCCACTGCTTGGGCTTGTTGAGAGACCCAATATATCCATTTTTATATTCTGCAACGGTATCTCCTTTTGGTTAAAACTTCTTTTTAGCCTTAAATTTAACACTTTTTCTGTTGCACTTAAACAAACGATGAACATAAAGAGTTTATTGATCATCTTAAATCCCAATAAAAGAAAAAACTTTGATTTCATTCCCATCCGACAAAATCATGTGGAAGGTAGCATCAGCCGGGTTTGGTTTGATTTGCGGTGTTGCCATTATTGCCCTGATGAACCAGTTGAACTATCTTTTTTATCCCGTTCCCGAAGGACGTCCAGAGGTTCTTGCTGTGAGTTATTTTGCCAATCCTTTATTGCTTGCAGGGAAACTTATTTCCATTGCTGCGGGTTGTTTCTTTGCCGGGGCCATTTCTCGCTTGCTTCATCAGGGCATTGAAATGGTTTACGCTATTGCAATAGCAGTTGTACTGATGATGCTTGGGCTTGCAGATCTTTTTACAGCAGAATATCCAGTGTGGTATTGGTTTGTATCATTGTTAGTTTATGTTCCCGCTTCGATAGCAGGTTTTATATTCATTGAACGTTTTCATTTTAAACAAACGGAGGAAACATGATTGTAAAAATCAGAGAACAGAGAAATCCGAAAACCGGAAATCCGGTTACAGTTATTTCTGACATCAAACACAATCCACAGGTAATCGAAAAACTCGCAAAAAAACTTAAAAGCGCTTGTGGTGCAGGTGGTTTTGTAGAAGGAAAGACAATAACTATTCAGGGCTCTCACACCGATAGAATCAAACCCATACTTGAGAAAGAGGGCTTTCAGATTGAGGGATAACAATCCAAAATATTTTCAAAAAACTGCTCAACATTTTATGTTTTTATTCGTAATAGCTTGATAGAGTTTATTCTGAATATTCAGATTTTTCAATCAAGGGGTACTTGTGTGAAATGAATATTCTTCAACATGATATTTTTGTTATTGTTACGGCACATTTATTTTCAGGGAGTCTTACAGATGCTTTGCAAATTTCGATCTATTCTTGTTTTGTTTTTAGCGGTTTACATTATCGCTGTAACAAACAAGTCAATTTATTCAAGCCCGCTGCAAGAGGCACCTGAAGATTCTGTCCGTGTTGGTCTTGTTCTGAGTGGTGGCGGAGCTTTAGGTATTGCTCACATTGGGATCATACAGGCTCTTGAAGAAGCTGGTGTACGCATAGATTATATCACAGGGACAAGTATGGGAAGCCTCATTGGCGGCCTTTATGCAATAGGATACACCTCAGATCAAATTGAGGAGTTTGCACTCTCTAATAATTTTATGGATCTTTTTACTGAAAGACGTGACCGCAGGTACATTTCCAATTATGAAAAAATTTATGCCGACCGCACCATCGCTTCATTTCCGGTGAGCAAAAAAGGAATTGATTTGCCGGTTGGGATCATGTCGGGGCAGCATATTTACACCTATTTATCCAGATTGACATGGCATGTTCACGGAATGGAGGATTTTAGTCAGTTCCCGATTCCCTTTGCTGCTATTGGAACTGATATTGAAACAGGTGAAGCAGTTGTTTTTAATACCGGTTATCTGCCGGATGCACTGCGGGCCAGTATTTCAATACCCTCAGTATTTGCACCACACGTAATTGATGGCAAAATGTACATCGACGGCGGAATGATACGCAATATCCCCGTACAGGATGCTATCGAAATGGGAGCCAATTACACCATTGCAGTAGATGTCAGCATACCGCTGATGCCACAAGACAGCCTCACAACACTGGCTTCTATTCTTAACCAAACACTTTACTACAGAATTCAGGAATACTCTACTCCACAACGTGAAATGGCTGATCATGTAATCGTATTGGATGAACTTCATGATTATACGACCGCAGATTTTAACCTGGCCGAAAGGTTTCTTGAAATTGGGAAACGTTATGGCCGTCAAAATCTTGAAAAATTCCGTGAAATCGCCGCAATGCAATCCACTCCTCCTGCACCACGTCCCGGAGTGAGTGAACCGGGTTCTCTGCCGGTTTCAAATATCATCATTGAAGGAAATACCATCTTTGATGATGATTTTATTTTACGACAGCTCGACTTTACACCCGGAACCACCCTGAACCCAGACATAATCGAAGAGAAGGTAACAATGTTGTACAGTTCGGCATATATAGATAATGTTACCTACCGCCTTGTGCCTGATGACGGCTACTATTACACCCTTCAGATTCAAATTTCTGAAAGCAAAACCGATGACTTTAGGGTGGGACTTCGGTACGAATCCGGTACACAAGCTGCTATTTTACTCGAAGGAAGTTTCCGAAACCTGGTTCATAGAGGGGCTTTAACCCGTGCGGAAGCAAGACTTGGGGAGCAACTGAACTTTACACTGGATCACCTCTATTACGGTGCACTCGGATCACAACTGGCTTTACTTACATCATTTCAATACCTCTCTGAAAACGTGGATTGGTTTGAGGGAAATGAACGTGTTTCCCGGTTTAAAAATGAGGTTTTCAGAAGTGAAATTTCGGGAGCAAACTATTTTGGCACACAGAACATGGTTGCAATTGGAATTCGCAAAGATTTCACCTGGCACACAGAAAGAATTAATCCTGAACAAATCGGGGCTTCATCCACTGATTATCATGCACTTTTCCTTCGATTTATCCGGGATAATTTTAACCGGCGTGGATACCCAACAAGCGGGGAAAAAATTGCGGCTGAAGGATTTCTCAGCGATGAATTTCTGCTAAGCCCAATTAATTTTACGTCAAGTAAACTCTATTACCGAGGTTATTATGATATTAACGGCTGGCTGTCTCTGACCAACAGTTTTTGGTTGGCGTATTCAACCGGTAAAGACCTTCCATGGCACTATTGGAGTTCTCCGAACCGTTTTGATCCAATTTTTGACTACATTCAGTTTCCCGGGGCCGACCGTTATGAATTGAATTCCCGGAATGTTCAGTCTGCATCCCTGGGTGTTCAAATCGAACCTTTTTACCATCGGTTTATTGGTGCAGAGTTTTTTGCCGGCCGGTTTTTAAATAACTGGAACCTTGAATTTTCGGAAAAGGACATCGAATATGGTGCCTCTCTGACTGTTGGTGCACAAACCATTTTAGGCCCTTTAAAACTCATCTTATCACACAGTACTTTAACAAACTTTAGTGCGGAATTACAAATCGGATATCAGTTTTGAGCAGCGAACAATATTTACTTGAACAAATTGACGATATAAAATTCAAACTTTCTGCCGATCCAGAAAACGCAAATCTTCTTCACGATCTGGGGGTTGCTTACTATCTTATCGGAGAATATGAGAAATCAGTTCAGGCGCTTAAGCAGGCCGTTACAATCGAACCTGAAAACAGCACTTTCAAGTTCAATCTTGCCAATTCATTTGCTGAAGAAGGAGAGTTCGGACTGGCTAAAATAAATTTCCACGAGGTACTGGATAGTGACCCTGGGCACATCCCCTCTCTGACTAACCTGGCCGACTGTTATGAAGCCACCGGTGATGATGGGCAGGCGCAGCAACTATTTGAGTATATCACTCGCATTGCGCCTGATAATGCACTTTCTCATTTTAACCTGGGAAATTTTCTGCTCAGAAAAAACCGCCATGTTGAAGCGGCAAAATGTTATGAAAAAGCAATAGAGGTTGAAAAAACATTTACTGACGCTTATCACAATCTCGCGTGGATATTAAACGAAGTGAAAGCACACGAAGCTGCACTTGAATTTGCAGAAGAAGGCTTAGCAGTGGATCCACTGCACGAAGATTTACAAAAACTCGCGTCTAAAATCAGAAACCAGATCGGGTAAACGAATACCACGGCTCTTTCTGAGCCAGGCCTGATTTTTTTGGGACACTTCCCTTTCCAGTTCAAGGGAAAAAGCGGCGGCCATTTTACGGTCAAATCCGGATTTTGCCTTTATTTTCGGCAATTGTGATAGTTGTTTTACTACAGAAAAATCGTCTCTCTCGCAACGGGCACACTCGCAGATTCCGATTCTATGTGAAATATGTTTGTTTATAAAAGCCATGGGGTATGAATTTCTTAACAGTTACAGACATTCATACCCCGTTTTTTTCAGAATGTTTCCGAGTTAACGTAATCTCCGATAATTTCCTGGAGCTGTATCCGGGCACGATTGATTCGTGATTTTACCGTCCCCATAGCTGTTCCGGTAATCTCGGAAATCTCTTCGTAGGTTAACTGTTGGATGTCTCGTAAAACAATCACTTCCCTGAATTCATCATTAAGCTCCATAAGAGCTTTTTCAAGTTCGTTTACGGAATTTTTTAAGTGGAGCTCATCATCCTGAAGAATACTGCTATCCGTGATTTCAAAATCTCTGTCATCGGGATCAGACTCATCAGCATGTATGCTTACAAGGCTCATCCGCTGCTTTTTCTTGTACATGCTTTTTGCAAGATTCAGCGCAATTGTATATATCCAGGTTGAGAGTTTTGCAATCCGCTGGTAAGAGTACCGGCTTCTGTATACCCTGAGGAACGTTTCCTGTACCAGATCTTCGCAATCTTCGTGATTATGGGTGTACCTGTACAAAAAGTTATGCAGCCTGTCTTTGTAGCGATGTACGATGATGTCGAAAGCCTGTACAACTCCATTCTGAAGCTGTTCCATTACGTCTTCATCGCTCATTTTCTGAAGTGCTGTTACATTGGAACCGTTCATAATAAAACCCCCGTAATTCTTAGTTGCTGTTACTGCACCGGGGGTTTCGGGAAAGTCACCCCACGATACGTTTTATCAGCAGGAGAAATATTGTAGAGGGGTCCAATGTGCTGAAGCCTTTCATCGCTCGATCTGCATCAAGCAGGGCTTCAAAAATCTGTGGCATCTCGGCAAGACTGAATCTCGAGGCTTCATTGTATTGGTTGTTGAAGTAGTATCCCTTCAAACCCAATTCCTGTTGAACCTGTTGTTTACTCAGTCCTTTTTCGATCAATCGGCGAATTTGCCAGATGTTACCAAACACACTGTAAAAGAACCCCACGGTTTTAAATATTTCTGCCGTGCTGTTATTACTTTTAAGCAACATCTGTTCCGCAATGAAGAGTGATGAATCTAAATTTCTCTCAAGTACCGCATTTTTTAGCTCTATGACGTTATATTCGCGATATGACTCTGTAATTTTTTTTACGTGCTCAACTTCGATCACTTCTTTACTGTCCACAAAAGTACACAGTTTATCTATTTCTGTGGACAGTACGTGTAAATCTTGCCCAACAAGCTGACTCAAAACCTGAGCCGCAGCAGGGCTGATTTTCATGCTATGGGAGTAGCGAGTCCAATCCATCACCCATTCGGGAAGATTGTTTTCATGGATCTTTTCGAAAGAGTATGCGCCGATGTATTCTTCTTTATTCGAGAGCTGATTCAGTGTTTTACCGGGATCTCTTCGTTTGTCTGGAAATTTGGGATCTATCAGGCAAAGTATGGTTGACGGATTAGGCCTTTTAAAGTAGCTTGAGAATTCGCCTGTTCCTTCTCCTTCCACTGGCGGAGCATCCAGTTTCATGAAATCCCTGACAATTACGACCCGTTTTTCGGCCATCATCGGGTAGCTACGGGCAATCCCAAGAATTTTTTCCGGGGTGGACTCGCCCCCATAAATAAGATCGAAATTGAAATCTTTTTGTTCACCCGGAACCAGTTTCTCTATCTCATCCTGAATCATATCAATCAGAAACCCTTCATCTCCATAGAGATAGTATACTTGTTTAAGTGATGAACGTTTACGGATATCACGAAAAAGTGACCGAAAAATATCTAAGCTCGACTGCCTGGCCAAAAAATTATCTGATTAGATGAAAATTTGTTAATAAGAAATGATGTATGAAAATCATTTAAACTAATTTTCAATTCCTGCAGCATATCTGAGGCCACCAAGCAGATGCTCCAGAAAAGCGGGTTCAGTGTAAGATTCTCTGGTGTGGCCCAGCCCGGTATAAAATGCCCGTCCGCCATCATATTCATGATACCACGCTATTGGATGGTCACCGGGATGTTCACTTCCTTCAAAAGTATCGGTATCAAGCTTCAGCAGGACGTTTACGTTTTCATTGAGATTTTGAAAATTATACCATTCATCTTCCCGTTCCCACTGTTCGGTCAGGTGTCTCGTTGATGGATGATCACCGTCAATCACATCAATTACAGCCATCTGAACTCTCGGATGGCTCTCGAAATATCCACCGGCCAGTTCGCCATACCAGGGCCAGTCATACTCAGTATCTGTGGCTGAATGAACACCTGCATAACCACCGCCATTTTGAATATAGCTTTTAAAAGCGGCTCTTTGATCGTCATCAAAAACAGTCATCGTGGTATTGAGGAACAGTACGACCGCGTAATTTGCCAGGTTATCCGATGTGAAATAGCCTGAATCTTCAGTATGAGTTACCGAAAAATCATTCTCTTCTCCAAGTGTTTTCACAGCCTCCACACCCGACTCAATAGAATCGTGGCGAAAACCGGCTGTTTTGGTAAAAACCAGTACGGAAAAGTTTGCACTATCAACAGAATGTACCTCATGAACCGGTTCTTCGTCAAGAGTCTCTCTTTCGTTGGCACAGCTTGTAACAGTCATTAGAAATAATAATGTCAGGGTAATTGTTAAAAATCGGATCATTGTCTCTGTTAGCTTTGTTAGGTGTTATGAATTTGAATCAGCATACTGAAAATAGAAAAAGTTTTACTTTAGTTGGCAGATTTTCCGATTTGAGTTTGAAGCCACTCTATTGTATCCACCTGGTCGGGTTTCCACCACACAGGCGGCGATTGCGCTTCAGAAAGCGGTTCAATTCTGAACTGATCGATCTGTTTGCCAATATACTCTGCTGTGGAATAGACCGATTGCAGCCCGTCCTGAAATTGGTTGACGATCTTTTGAACTGTTTCAAAATTTCCCTCAACCCAGTGAAGAATAAACTTCATTTCTGGCTTTAATACTGTTTCTTCAATCAAAAAATCGTTCAGCCAGGCCTGGGGAATCTCCATCGCTTTATTGTAAGCAAATCGGTGAAACAGGCTTTCCGGTGGTTTTTCGTGCTGAGGATTATTAAGCCAGAATGCTTCCACATAATCGGTAAACAAACATTTTTGTGCGTCGAGGTGAAACGGAGCTACTACAATAGCCACCGACCTGCACCCTGCTCCGCCATATCTAAATATGGCTTCTGTGAGATCTTCCATCGTCTGTGGCTCATGGTCAGTTATATGAGCGATTGAAAA
>SL_3KL_010_SEDDRAFT_10005759_pt1 | contig 11102 bp, 9 predicted proteins | sample SodLakKL_010_SED_2_FD_10381 | JGI IMG/M metagenome (IMG submission 10381)
ATTTTGCCAAAATGTGCGGGCGTTTCCTCGGGGACGGTCCCCCAGAAAGCCGACAGCCAGATTTTGGTCATCGAGAACAGGGTGAGGAGTCCAACCAGGATGGCCACACCGGTGATCACATACTGCTCGATGGAAAGACCCGCTTTCACCAGGCTCAGTTTTGCCCAGAAGCCGGACAATGGCGGGAATCCGGCCAGTGCGAACGCGGAGATCAGGAACAGCACGGCCAGGAAGGGATAGTGCTTGTAGAGGCCGCCCATCTTTTTCAGTTCAAAGGTACCGAGCAGACGTTGTGCAATACCGCTTATGAGGAACAGGTTGGACTTGGCCAGGATATTATGCAGCACGTAGAAAATGGCCCCCATGATCCCCATGGCGGTATTAAATGCCAGGCCCATGATCATGTAGCCGATCTGGCTCACGATGTGGAACGAGAGGATCTTGCGGAACTCCATGTGCGAGGCCGCGCCAAGTACGCCGATGACCATCGTAAAGCCGCCCACCCAGAGCAGGATCGTGTGCAGGTACTCATTGTGGGCACTGTCCTGGGTGAAAAGCAGCGTGAATACGCGAATCAGCGCATAAACCCCGACCTTGGTAAGCAGTCCGCCAAAAATTGCGGAAATAGCCACCGGCGGTGTGTGATAGGAAGCCGGGAGCCAGAAGAACAGCGGGAAAACGGCGGCTTTGATGCCGAAGGAGACCATAAACAGCATGGCCGTGGTGGTGACCAGGCCGGTGTTCTCCACCTGGGGCAGCCGCACCGCAAGATCTGCCATGTTCAGGGTACCGGTCATCCCGTAAAGCATGGCCACGCCAAAGAGGAAGATCAGCGAAGAGAACAAGTTGATGAAAACGTACTTGAGCGCTCCCTGCAGCTGGTTTTTGCTGTTGCCAAGCGCCAGCAGGATAAAGCTGGCGATCAGCATCACCTCGAACCATACATAAAGGTTGAAGATATCACCCGTGAGGAAGCTTCCGTTCACGCCCATGATCAGGATGTGGAGCAGCGGATAATAGCCGAAACGTTCCCGCTCCTTGTCTATGTCAAATAAGGAATAGATTCCGATAACCACACCCATGATGGCCGATATGCCAAGCATCAGCATAGTCAGCATATCGGCGACCAGTGTGATGCCGAAAGGCGCTGCCCAGTCACCCAGCTGAAGCACCTGGATGCCGTCTGTGTATACGTCACGGAACAGCATCATGACCGACCCCAGCAAAACGACCATGCCGAGCACGCCAAACCACCGCTGAAGGACAGAAGATTTCCGGAACAGCAGCGCCAGCGTGGCGGTGATCAGGGGAATCGCGACAGGCAGTACAAGCATTCCGTTCATGCGCCCCCTCCATTCTTGAAATCATTCCTGGGGACAATGGCCGCCGATGTATCCTCGGCATCCTCAAGCAGCTCATCCTGGTCCACAGTCCCGAGCTCACGGTAGCTGCGGTAGGCGAGAGCCAGGGCAAAGGCGAGAAGGCCAAATCCGATCACGATGGCGGTGAGAATCAGCGCTTGCGGAAGCGGATTGGCAAACGGCGCAAGAGGCTCAAGGCTGCCGGCTTTGATAAGCGGCGGATTCTCGGTGGATATGCGTCCAAGCGAGAAGAGCGCCAGGTTTACGGAGTTGCTTATGAGAATAATGCCAATGATCGTCAGGATCAGACTGCGCCTCAGCAGCAGGTAGATGCCTGTGGCGAATATGGCTCCGGCAATAATGGGAAGTATCGTATCCATAAAAACAGACTACCCTTCTTCTTCGAGTGAAAAAATGACGGTGACGATGAAGCCGACCACACACAGGTAAACCCCGATATCAAACAGCAGGGGCGTACTTAATTTCGTGTCTATCGCACCCCATTCAATGAAAAGCCATTTCCCGGTCAGGAACGGCTCTGCCACAAACATGGGAATCAATCCGCTCACGACGAGGCTTAGCAGGCCAACGGAAATGAGCGTAATAGGATGGATGCGAAGCACCTTGCGCGTCGCTTCTGTCCCGAACGCGATGGCGTAGAGCGTGAACGCACCGGCTCCTACCAGGCCGCCGATGAATCCGCCTCCCGGCTCATCGTGTCCGCGGAAGAACAAAAACAGCGAGAACAAGACCAGAACACCGATCATCAATCGTGTAGCCGTATGCAGAATAAGGCTTTTCATCATGATCCTCCTTGTTTGGAAGCGGCACCGGAGGAGGTTCTGCCCCCGGTATTCGTATCAGGCGGCGATCCAAACCGTTTCATTTTGATAAGTGCGTAGACCGCCAGGCCGGCGATGGCAACCACCACGACCTCTCCCATGGTATCGAGCGCCCGGAAGTCGACCAGGATCACGTTTACGATATTTCGCCCGTGGGCCAGCGGATAACTGGCTTCGGCATAGAATTCCGAGATGAACGCATCAAACGGCGCTGCCGTTACCGCAAGGATCAGCAGGGTCATCAGCGCGCCCGCTGCCACGGCAATAACACCGTCCCGGATCTTCGAGGTGGTACTCCGGAGCTCCTTTAACTTGGGTACGTGGATGAGCACCAGGACCACCAGGATCACGGTGAGTGTTTCCACCAGCACCTGGGTCATGGCAAGATCGGCCGCACCATGCATGAGGTAGATCAGGGCCAGGGCAAATCCAACCACACCCGCTCCGATGACCATGGTCAGCCGGGAGTGCCCGAATGCAAGCATGATGCCCAGCGCGGTTATGATGGCAATGGAAAGCGCCCATTCCTGGATGAGCATATTTTCAAAGCCGGGATTCCACACAATCCCGGAACGGGTAAGGAACGTGTAGCCGACGGCAACCAGCAGGGTGATGAGGATGGTGACGAGGTAGTTCGACATCAGGCCGTTCTGTATGGTGCGGGTCTGCCATCCGGCCAGCCCGAGCAATCCGTTTACCAGTCCGTTGTACCCCCTGATTGGACCCATGGCAAACCCGGTCTGGTACACTTTCATCGGGGCCGACTCCCGCAGCCCGTCCCAGATCCGGTAGACCAGGATACCGCCGGCCAGTGTCACCAGACTGAGTATGAGGGGCAGATTGATACCATGCCAGAGCGACAGGTAGAAGTCCATGGGGACACCATACACGCTTGATGCCACCGGAACCATCAGCGATGTGTCAATGAGAAACGGCAGCACGCCGAACAGCACACTCAAAACGGCCAGAGAAAGGGGGCCGATCCACATCGAGAGCGGGGCCTCATGCGCTTTTTTGGGTGTTTCCACCTTGGCGCCGAGGAAGGGGCGGATGACAACAATAGCCGATGCCGCCACGATCGCAATATTGGCGATGACGGCCAGGGTTATGACCAGCACCGGCCAGAGCGGCGCCTCAAGGGCGGCCTCGTAGACCAGCTCCTTGGCGATGAACCCGTACAGCGGCGGGATACCTGCCATGGATATGGCGGCCAGTGCCGCAGCGGCAAACGAGATGGGCATGAGGGTGCGGAGCCCGCCAAGCTTCAGCACATCCCGGGTGCCGGCTTCGTGGTCCACGGCGCCGGCGACCATAAAGAGGGCGCCTTTGTACATGGCGTGGGAAAGGATGTAAACGGCAAGGGCCTTCATCGCCATTTCGGTACCCAAGCCGATGAGCATGATCATGGTTCCCAGCGCCATCACGGTGGAATAGGCCAGGATCTGTTTCATGTCGGTGAAGCTGAGCGAGAGCCATGCGCTGACAAGCAGGGTGAGCAGTCCGAATCCACCCACAAGGATCAGCCAGATTTCCGTGGAACCGAGGACCGGGTTCAGGCGGGCCAGCAGATACACACCGGCCTTGACCATGGTCGCGGAGTGGAGGTAGGCGCTGACCGGCGTAGGTGCGGCCATCGCTCCCGGAAGCCAGAAGGAGAAGGGGAACTGGGCCGACTTGGTGAAGGCACCGGCCAGGACCAGGATCAGGATGGCAAGATAATAGGGATGGTTGCGGACGATATCGCCTTCATTGAGCAGCGCCGAGACCTCCCAGTGTCCGGAGGCAAAGCCCATGAGCACGAGTCCGGCAACCAGGGCAAGTCCGCCGATGCCGGTGACCAGCAGTGCCTGAAGCGCCGCCTTGCGGGAGTTTTCCTGCTCGTGGGTAAAACCGATCAGGATGAACGAGGTGAAACTGGTCAGCTCCCAGAAAACGAAGATACTGATCAGGTTGTCCGCCAAAACAACGCCGAGCATGGATCCCATGAAGAGCAGGATCGCGCAATAGAACCTTGGCAGGTAGGCATCGCCGGCCAGATACCCGCTTCCGTAAAGTACGATGAAGGTACCGATGCCGGTAATGATCATCCCGAACATGAGGCTGAGACCGTCCAGGTAGAATGCAAGGTTCACCTCGAACAGGGCCATCGAGACCCATGTGGTGGACTGCTGCACGACGTTGCCTGCGGCGATATGCGGCAGCCAGGATGCAAGATAGAGAAAGCTGCCAAAAGGCAGCAGCGCAAGCACCCACCCCGATTTTTCCTTGAAAAGCTTATAGATCCAGGGGGATAGCAGTGCGACGATAAAAATCAGGGCTACTACGGTCAGCATAAAAGCCTCCCGCCGCATCCGGATGTTTTATCACCGGGGTGCCCCGATCTGAAAAAATTTATTGAAACGTTCATATTCCAGGATTTTGAACGATTTGTAATCTGTGATACAGGTCGTGCTTCCTCATGGATGCACTTAAACTCAATCATCTTCCGGCAGCTTGCCGGCCTGATGTCCGGGCGTCCCCGATCGCTCATAATAGGTCTTCAGGTCATCGACAACAGTGCCCTTCCAGAACTCTACCCCGCTTTTGTAGGCGGCGCGGCCGATGGTGTGCGCCGCTACCGGAGCCGTCATCAGGATAAAGATGATGGTGGCAACGGCACGGGAAATGATCCCGATCTCCCCATAGGTGAACGCCACGGCCAGGAGAATGAGACCCGCACCAAGGGTACCGGCTTTTGTGGATGCGTGCATCCTCATCAGGATGTCCGGCAGGCGCAGTATGCCGACGGAGGCGACAAGTACGAAAAAACCACCTGAAATCAACAGTATCCCGGCAATGATCTCAGCCATGAGTACCCTCCTTTTCGTGTTTTTCAGCCCTTACGAAAACAAAGCGGGCAAAAGCGATGGTGCCGAGAAAAGCGACCAGCGCAAGCACGATGGCAACATCAAGATATACCGGGTGTCCGGATGAAATAGCGTATGTTGCAATCAGACTGATGACCACAAACGCGATCAGATCCAAAGCCACAACCCGGTCGGGCAGGCTCGGACCGATGATCACCCTGACGAGTGATATCAGGAGTGAAAGGCTCAGCAGGACATACACAATAATAATTGCCAGCGAAAAAAAGTCCATTTCGATAATTGTAAAAAATCTGTGACGAATGGGGAAAATATCAGATGAATTCGTCAAACCTCCGGTCGATGGAACGTGACAATATAATAATCTGCCGGATTTGCTACAAAAAAATAGGTGTTGATGCCGGCATGCCCACTTCTCGGCAACCACCCCTGACGCCGGCAAGTAAACACATCCTCAAAAATCCACTTCTCATGGAATCATAGTTGTGCCCGTGTTACCCGGTGACACGCATTCTGTACCAAGTCTCGTATGGAAATAATCCGAAAAATCGTATAATGGCAATACGTATTATTGTGTCTTTCCTCCTATTCAATCGATACAGAATGCAACTGCCATTTTTTTTAGCTAAGAGATTTGTTGCGGGAGAGGATTTTTCCCATGCGGCACCCAAAGTGAGGGAACTGAACGAGAAAGGGATTTCGGTTACCCTTGATTTGCTGGGCGAAAATGTCACGGACCGGGAAACAGCTGACGCCACGACCGTGGAATATTGTGAACTGCTGGATGGTATCCACGAACAGAAGCTGGATTCGACCATCTCCATTAAGCTGACCATGCTCGGACTCGATATCGATACCGAATATTGCCGTCAGAATCTTTTCACCCTGCTGGACAAGGCGCGGGAGCGGGACCAGTTTGTGCGCATCGACATGGAGGGCTCGGATTATACCCAGCGCACAATGGACCTTTTCTTTGATGCCAGAAAAAAGTACGGCCGGCATGTGGGCATTGTCATCCAGGCCTACCTCTACCGAAGCCGGGAAGACATCGCAGCGCTGGTTCGGGATAATGCCGACGTACGCCTCTGCAAAGGCGCCTATAACGAACCGCCTTCCCTTGCTTACAAAAACATGGCGGATATCCGTGCGGTTTTTAAGGAATACGCCACAGAACTGATCACGGGTGCCGATTTCACCCGCATTGCGACACATGACGACCATCTCATCGAATGGACGAAGCGATTTGCCGATGAAAACGCGATCGCCAAGGACAAGTTCGAGTTCCAGCTGCTGTACGGGTTGCGCCTGAGCACCTGCGAGGATCTGGTGGATGAGGGATACCGGGTCCGCATTTACGTCCCCTATGGCACCATGTGGTTTCCCTATTTTTCACGACGCCTGCGCGAGCGGAAAGAGAACATCTGGTTCATCCTGTCCAACATGTTCCGGAAATAGCCCTCCCAACAAGCTTTTTTCGTGTTTTTTGTCGGGCCGGGCGCTTCCCGGAATCTGCCGGACATATGTACCACAGCACGTGCACTACAGCACGTGCACTACAGCACGTGCACTACAGCACGTGTACTACAACAGCTGCACTACAACAGCTGCACTACAGGCTGATTCCCACTACAAAAAACAGGTTCTCTGCATAGGGATTCACGGATAGAACCGATGTCAGATCAAATGAAAACGTATCCGTTACCCTGATGGTTTTTGCGGTCCCGAAACCCATATTGATGATCCCCGGTCCGCTGGTTTCGTAAGCGGCAGACTCCATCGGTGTCATTCCTATGAAGACATCAAAGAGATCATGTCCATACCCCAACTCGAGATACACCGAATTGTCATCGTCATTGTGTACAAACATACCGGCAAAAAACGATATGGGAAATGATTCCACCCCCTCGTATCCGATACCGGCTTCGATGAAATGCGCATCACTGCTGAACCAGGTTTCGCTTCCCTTTAGCCCGGTATGATGGATCGGGAAAGTGTAATCGGTGAGCATCAGGGAAAAGGCCCCTGCATCGGTATTAAAGGTATAGGATGCGAAAAGATCTACTTCCGTTCCATCCGGATCCCCGCTGGTTGCAAATGCTCCCCAAACACCGATTTCCAGTCCGCCTGCAGTATAGGATAATTCCGGCTGCATACTTGGACTGTTTCCAAATTGGAATCCGCGCCAGACATACCGGCTCGTTATGTCCAGCCCCATGTTCCATTGGGCAATTGCCGGCGACGACAGCATCAGTCCAGACATGAGCATTAAAACAAAACCTTTACTTACAATATTGATTCTCATAATTTATTTCCTCGTACTTGTTGATTATCTGAACGGTAATTGACGAGAGAAGCAAGAGCATCGCAGCCCCAGCTGTGATGCTCTTTTTTTATGCCCATCCCGCCATGAACCTGATTCCAGCATCCGCTGAGATCAACAAGACGATAAATAAATTTCAGGCTAAAACCAATATATTACATTAATAAATTATTATTTATTACATTATTACCTTAATAAGTAATGGAAAAGCGCTTGCAAGGTTTCGATTATAAAACGGCAAACTATTACCGGCAAGGCCGTAGGCTGTCACATCACCGTTGATAGGCATTCACAGTGATCCGTTTTTCCGATTTTCGAAGATCTTGTCCAATGCCTGGATAACCTCCTCTATTCCGTTTTCAACTTCGGAATATTCCAGATTCCTTTTCTTGGCCTGCAGATGATTCCATAACCCTTTCAGAATCCTGAGATCTTCATCTTTCAGATCATCATATGCCGTATCAAAATTCCCCTTGGGTTTAAGATACAAATCCACATTTCCTTTGGCCCACACCAGAACAAAGTCCCGGTTCTTGCTTATGTTTACTTTCATTTTTAAGGATTTTGTTAAATCAGGTTTACGATTACAGAAATTAATTATGGAAATTGCTTGCTTTGCAAATAAAAGTGCATGCCTCAAAAAAAATTACAGGCAATGATTCACAAACAGAAGTGCCTTGCATACTAGCTGTAATACATTTCAACCATACCGTGGCAAATAACAAGCGCCAACAAAGCAGGCGCAACCTGTTCATTAATGAACAGGGCTGTCATATACCAGAAAAAAACTAACTATTTTGTGACCCGAATGATTAAAACTAACATATTGAACCCTGAAATAAAAATTAACTTTTACAGGATATCATTTGTCGGTGGTGCAAGAGCAACATCTTTTTAATCAGAGTCGCCAACCCTGAAAATGTTACACAAAAAACCATAATTAAATTATAGTGTATGACATAATTAATGTCTTACAAGATAACCCAGGGCCGTGTAGGCATAGAACAGCCTGATACCGCACCATGAAAATGTCACTGGGAAAAAAGAGTTGCCCCGCATCCTGCCGTAAAAACATTATCTCCAATAATTATGTAACAAACCCGTCACTTCATTCTCCTCTTTTACATGGAATCGAGAATCAAGTAATTATTGTTGACAAGGTCATCTGCGAGAGCCGATGCCGTGAGGGTTAGATGAGACTTGACAAATTTGAACCGGTTGTTGACGCCCGTGACCTTTTTGAAAATTCAGGAACCGGGATAATTATTATAGAGGATGACGGCGTCATCAGTCTGGCAAATGAGGAGTTTGCCCGCAAAATCGGATATGAGCGCCATGAGATCGAGGGGAAAATCAGTTGGATGGAGTTGGTCCATGACGACGATGTGGACCGCATGATGAAAATTCATCGCCTGCGCCGTGAAAAGCCCGAGGACATCCGCACAAGCTACAACTTTCGCTTTAAAAAGAGAAGTGGCATGTCCGGGGAAGCGCTGCTCACCGTAATGATGATCCCCGGAACAATGAAAAGCATTGTCTCCCTGGTGGATTTGACCGGAAGGCGCAAAGCGGAGAAGGCACTGAGCTGCCAGAGGGCATTGCAGCAGCTTCTGGTGGATCTGGCCAAGGGGTTCATCAACATTGTGCCGGACAAAGTGGATTCCCACCTGCAGGAAATGCTGGCATCCGTCGGATCTTTCACGAAAATGGACCGGACCTACATTTTCATGCACGACTACGACCGCCAGACGACCAGCAACACCCACGAATGGTGCGCAGAGGGGATTGCTCCGGAAATCAACAACCTGCAGGATATTCCATTCCGGCTGCTTGAGGATATTCTCCAAACGCACAAAAATGGTGAGGTCTTTCATGTTCCGGACGTTTCGGCCATGCCGGAAAACAATAGCATCCGCCGTATCCTGGAACCACAGGGAATAAAGTCCGTTGTGTTGCTTCCGCTTCAGCATGAGGATGCGGGCCTCGGCTTCGTCGGTTTTGATGCCGTCAGGAAAGTGCGGCTTTTTGCGGAGACGGAGGTCGACCTGCTAAAAGTGGCGGCCGAGATTATCTCCAACGCACTCATTCGACAGCAAAAGGCCCGTATCATCCAGAAGAATTTGGATGAAAAAAACATTTTGCTGGCCGAAATCCACCACAGAGTGAAAAACAACCTGGCCATCATATCAAGTCTGCTCACCCTGCAGTCCGATTTTTTCAGCACAGAAGAAGAGACCAGGACGATCCTGGTGGATATGCAGCATCGGATCAAGTCCATGGCGCTGGTACACGAATTGGTGTATGAGCACGACAACCCCGCTCGCATCAATTTCGGCAAGCTGCTAAAAAAACTGGTTTCGGGATTCGCCAAGGTATACAACGACAAGGTAATCGATGTGGCGATCCGGGCCGATGACATTTTGCTGGACCTGAACCAGACGATTCCCTTCAGCCTGCTGGCAAATGAACTGCTCGTTAACGCCTGCAAGCACGCCTTCAAGGACCGCAAGCACGGGCTCATTGATGTGATATTTGAAAAAAACGCCGAGCAGATGCGGTTTGTAGTAAAGGACAACGGGGTAGGCGTGACCGACATCGACATGCTGGAAAACCCCAGAACGCTGGGTTACACCATCATCCGCACCCTCGTCACACAGCTGGAAGGCGAGCTTGATATCCGTTCTACCAGCGAGGGATTCATCGCGGAAGGCCGGTTCCCGCTGCAAGGCTGAGACGCATTCACCGGCAACTACCCCGGCAGCCGCAAGCTCCAGCGCCTGACAACTTCGCAACAACCACAAGCAGCATCCACCCATCTGCTCACCGGGATGAAAAAAGTGCGAGCAATTTATTATTATGAAAGAGCGGCCGCGGTGCGCTGATTCACAGACCCGCCTCCATTTTTACAGGAGCAGCTTGGGTATCCCTGTGGACCGGGCGACCGAAAATCCGTCGGCCATCCGTAATCATTGATTCACACACCAGCTCATCCCGACCATGCATGGATTTGACCGAACGATTGCCTTCCTGAAAAACGAGGGCGTGGACCGGCCCCCGTTCCACCCGATTATCATGCGCTGGGCAGCGCGCCAGGCAGGCACCATGTATCGCGACTTTTGCCTGAACCCCGAGGCGAAATGCGCTGCCATGCTCCATTGCGCCCGTGAATTTGATCTGGACTGGGTCACCGTGATGTCCGACCCCTGGGCCGAAGCGTCCGCGTTCGGGGTGCAGGTGACCTATCCCGAAAACGACCTGCCCGTGGACACCGGCGGACGTCTGCCCGATGCCGCGGCCGGTGCCATGCTCAAGCCGTTCGACCCGATGGAGCACGACCGCTGCCGCAACCGCCTGGCCGAGATCGAAATCTACCGGAAGAAGGCAGCCCATCTTTTCACTGTTGGATGGGTGGAGGGGCCCGTTGCAGAGTATGTGGACCTGCGCGGGGCGGCGGAGGCATCCCTCGACTTCCTTCTGGAGCCGGAACTTGTGCAGCAAGCCATGGACGTGATCACCGAAAGCGCCCTGCGTTTCATCCGGCTGCAGGTGGAGAAGGGGGCGCACTGCATCGGCATCGGAGATGCGTTCTGCTCGCAAATCGGACCGGACCTCTACCGCCAGTTCGCCTTCGAGCGCCAGAAGAAATTGGTGGATGGCATCCATGCCGCCGGCGCGCTTGCCAAGCTGCATATCTGCGGTAACACCTCGGCCATCC
>SL_3KL_010_SEDDRAFT_10005760_pt1 | contig 11101 bp, 11 predicted proteins | sample SodLakKL_010_SED_2_FD_10381 | JGI IMG/M metagenome (IMG submission 10381)
TGGACCCGAGCCGGATCGGACCCGAGGCGGAGCGGAGCATCCCCCTGTCGGAGGACGGGCCGGGTTGAGAGGCCGGAGGCGACTGCGGACGACCGGATGCTGGCGGAGGAATGGGATGAGGTGGCTGGCCTCTTCCGCTCCGATGCCGTGATGATGCCACCGGAGGGAGAGCTTGCGTGGACCGACGAGGGATCGTGGCTCACTGTCCTTAGCAGGGACGGAGCAGGTCCGGACCACGCCGCACGAGTCGAGGCTGCGCCCTCCCTCGCCGAGCCCATCCCCTCCGAGCTTGCTCGCGTCAACGTGGCGAGGGGTCCTGCTTTCTTCCGCAGTCTCCGGCATGGCCGACTACCGTCAGCCCCCTACTCAGGCGCCNGATCCGGGTTCGTGTCGGCGGACCGCGTCAGCAGACCGGTTCCCACCAGAAGGAGGAGGAGGGCGGCCCCGCAGAGCCAGGTCACCGATCCCCCCTCACCCAGGGCGAGGGGGACCAGGAGGACGGGGATGGCCACGTAGGCGGCGTCATAGCCGGCCACCGTCTCCGATGGAGCTTCGTTTCGCGCATGGGCCCACTGGACCATCCCGAAGGCTCCCGCAGCGCCCACGAAGCTGAGCAGGAAGATGAGCAGGCCCGTCCCGGTGGAGGGAAGGAATGCGGCCTGGCCGGAGTCGTTCTGCGCGACGCCCTTCAGGAGGGAGTCCAGCGCCAGGAAGGTCCCCCCCAGGATGCCGAAGAGGATCCCCTGTGGGACAGTGGGACGCAGCCTCCCAAGCCATGAGACCGGAACGACGAGGACTACCGCTGCAGCGCCGGTGACCAGGAGGGGGGCGACCCGGACGTCCGCCATGGAGAACGAGTCCCCGAGAAAGCCATCGAGTCCCAGGAGCGCGGTGCCCACGATGATGATGCCCGCGCCGGCCAGGTCCCGTTTCCTCAGGTCACGGCCCAGCCACACGCATGAGAACCAGAGGAGGGGGAGGAGGCCCACCGCATACATGGACGTGTACAGGGTCGTGGGACCGAAACGGTTGGCCACGATGACCCAGAGGGGGGCCGAGAGGTTCAGGAGTGCGCCCCAGATCCAGATCCGTCGACCCGGCCCCCGGGCACCGTCCCGGATGCCGAGCCGCATGAGGCCCTGGGAGAGGTGGATCACGAAGGATCCCAGGATGCCGATCCCGATGGCGATGAGCCATGCGGGCTCCGTGATCATGAACTCACGAACTCACGGGGGTCGACGGAGGAGGCGGTACCCGCGTCAGGGAGAAATCGTCGCCGCCAGGCCCGGGGGATCTTCCCCATGTCGACCTGCAGGAGGCAGTACAGCGAGTCCCCGAAGCTGGCCTCCACCTGGACGGACAGGAAGCGGGCCCTCAGGGAGAGGTAGTATCGGAGGAGGGGCGGGATCCCCCGCTGGCCGTCCTCCAGCCAGTCCACGAGGGGGGCCAGCCGTTCGATGCGCTCTCCCCGGTACGCACGGGCGATACGTCTGTGGTGTCGGGTTCGGGGAACGAACGGGCGCCGGGGCCGGACCATCTGCCGGATGGGAGGGGGAGCCGCATGGTTCTGTTCCAGGTACTCGACCAGGACCGCCCGGGTCAGGGGGTGGTGGTCGCTGGAGATGGTGACGGACCCGAAGAGCGTGTCGATGTCGTGGTGGACCACGATGTGACCCAGACCCTTCCAGAGAGCGGCAAGGGCGAGGGGGGACTTCTGGTATTCCGGGCGGACGAAGGAGCGGCTGAGCTCCGCCGACCGCCCCATGGAGCTGTGGAACCCATCCTCCAGGTGGAAGACGTCATGGAGGTACAGGCCTTCGGGCCCCTGCTCCTGCAGGACTTCCTGCACCAGGCCCACCCTGTAGGCTCCGGCCAGGACGGATGCGCTCCGGTCCCAGAGGAGGAGGTGGTGGAGGTGCTCGTCCTCCGGAGCCAGGTCCAGTCGGGCCCCCGCACCCTGTCCGGATGCGCGGTAGGTCACCTCCCTGGCGCGGCCCAGGAGGTGGAGGAGGGCCGGGGCCTGGCGCCCCCGAACGAAGAGGAGGTCGAAGTCCCCTGAACGGGTGAGCAGGTGGGTTTGTCCCAGTTCGGCCCGTTCCGCAGCAACCCTCTCGAGGGGCGGGCCCGGATCCACATCCGGAAGGTCGGGTGCGGCGCCTCCTCCATCCGACGGAGGACGGATGTCCCGGTCGGCCAGGGCGTGGCACCAGCTCTGGAGCCGGAGCCCCGGCGCATTGCTACGGTGCAGTCGTTCCACCTCATTGGGGCCGAGAACCGGTCCCCCTCGAATCTCCACATGGTGAACGGGAGGGTCCAGGAGTTCCCGGCAGAGCATGAGTCCCCTCATCCTTCCCCAGTCGGGGGGGATCTGCAGGAACCGATCGCTGTTCCCGCCGGGGATGTGCAGCACGGCCAGGTTGGCCTCGGCGTGGAGGGCCATGCGGACCGCGTGGTCGTTCCAGTCCCGGTCCACGATGGCCTGGGAGTCCGGAGCCCGGTGGGACACCCGACCCGCCGGAAACAGGACGAGCAGGCCCCCATCCTTCAGATGGCGAATGGCTTGCCTGAGCGAGGTGCGGTTGCCCCGGGCATCCGACGCAAGGGGATCTACCGGAAAGAAGGACTCCTGAAAGCCGGGGACCCGGCAGACGGCCCCGTTGGCGAGGAAGGCCCATCCGCCGGGACGAATCCTCTCGAGCCAGGGGACGAGTGCGAAGAACTCCAGTCCGCCGAAGGGATGGTTCGCCGCCAGCAGCAGGGGACCGTCCAGTTCCTGGAGTCGGTCGGTGAGGCCGTCGTCCGCCCTGGAGCTCACCCCCAGGCGCTTCAGGGCTCGTGCACTGAAGGTGGCTGGGTCGGGATCGCCCCGGCGGACGGCATCGTAGTGCTCCCACATGCGGTGGAACCCGAACGCGCGCTCCAGGGCGGGGCGAGCCGGCCGGAGCGCCAGGCGAAGCCAACTCGGTGCGACGCTGGCCAGCGGGTCGATGGGGCGATCCTCGGCCTTGGCTTCCACGCCGGGTGTCATCGTGAAAGCTGCACCTCGTCCCCAAGGAGGGTGGCTTCTTCCGGCTCACGGAAGGGACCGTCGCACCTCCGAGGCCAGTAGAGCATCCGAACCCTCGGGCCAGCCGGAGGAGCTGGAGCCAGCGTCATCCAGACGAGGCTCACGGTGAGGGCCTCTGGCCGGGACATGCGGACCGAGTGAGGGCGTGCCGGGCCGTCGGCATCCAGATGGAAGTCCAGGAGGTCCTCGACCGGTTGGCGTACAGGATCTCCACCGAGATCCCGCAGAAGTCGGGTGCGATGCCTCCGGGCCTGGCCGGGGGACATGGAGGAGCTGGTCAGGATGGCAGGATCAGGGGTGGGACCGGCCCGGAGGGCGGTCCCGTTCCAGTGGTACCGGGATACCGAGTCGTCGACACCGAACACCAGGACGTGGAAGGGAGCATGACGGGCCGTCTCCACGGATCGGACGAGCAGGTCGTGGGCCTGGTGGGGATCCCGGGCGCCGGCAAGATCCAGGAGGAGGCGTCCCCGACTTCGCTGTCCGGCGCCGGCNCCTTTCCCTCCTTGCCAATCGTTCAGGAGGCAGGCACCGAGGCCGAACTGGTTTCCGAAGATCCAGGTGCCGCCCCCATCGGGGTCGAGGGGCGCCAGGACACGGATGCCCCCTATGTCCAGGTTCCGGGGAGGCAGTCCGATGGACCGGTCTCGGCGCTCGTCACGACTGAAGAAGACGTGGCGTAGCCCCTGGTCGTCCAGCGTCCAGGTCGCCGTGCACATGGGTCATCCACCCCGATGGGCCGCCGTGGAGGGAGCCATGCCAAGTCCCTCCGGCGGATCCACCCCCAGCGACCGACACATGACGGCCATCAGGGCATGATGGTGGATGGCGTGGGCCATGGCATACATGAGCTCGCGGCCCAGGGTCGATTCGACCTCGCCCGATGGACCGGGCTGGTTCGAAATCCTGCAACGGACCAGGATCCGACGGGAGAGGTCTGAGGCCGGGATCTCCGCCGCGGATCCAACGAGGGCCTCCAGGCGACGTAGGGCATGTGAGCGATCTTCCTCCACACGTCGATCCCTGGGCCGGGCATCGTAGTCCAGCAGTTCGTCCGACGAGAGGACGGGGGGTTGGAAGTGCTCGAGGCAGTGCCGAAAGTGCTGGCCCAGCGTGGCGTCCATGGCGATGTCCACCGGCATGGACCAGAGCTCGTCGTCCACGGTCTCCAGGAGCCGAAGCTCCAGGCCCAGGGCGTCGTCCAGGGCCAGGAGAATCCGGGGTCGCCGCTCTTGATTCGTTCTCGCCATTCTCCTCCTCCGCGCCGTTCTTCTTCCGGGGTACTCCCTCGAACTCCTGAATTCATTAGGCGTCCGGAGGGTTCCCGGTACCATCGATGCCGGCGGATCTCTGACTCAACTTGCCGACTTCGCGCTCCGATGCTACCCCCGTGGTCCCCACGATTTCGTCCGCCAGGATGAGACCCCGTACCCCGCGGGGGCCTGAGTCAGAATGGCTCGTCCTCGCGGAATGTTCCGGACAAATCGCACCTTGATCCAGACCCTTGGCATGGAGGTGCCGGGAGGTATGAACAAGCGACCGGAACCGCCGCTTGCGGGCCTTCCCCGGGGTTCGGACTCCGTTCGCTCCCGTGGCCGGCTGAGGGCACGCTCGTTGCAAGATCCAACCAACAAGACGACCCCCACCCCTTCACCCTGGCAAGGAGCGCGGAGCCATGAAGCTCTCGAAGGAACGTCTCCACCAGGTCTACCTGAACATGTGTACGGCTCGCCACTACGAAGAAACCATCGCGACCGTCTACATGGAAGGAAAGACCCCCAAGTTCGACATCGCCGCAGGGACGATCCCGGGTGAGATGCACCTGGCGGCGGGGCAGGAGCCCTGCGGGGCCGCCGTCTGCATCCATCTGCGGGACTCCGACACGGTCACGGCGCCCCATCGCCCCCATCACATCGCCATCGCCAAGGGCGTGGACCTGAACGAGATGACCGCCGAGATCTTCGGGAAGAAGACCGGGCTCTCGGGAGGGCGGGGTGGCCACATGCACCTCTTCGACCACCGGGTGAACTTCGCCTGTAGCGGGATCGTGGCCCAGGGGTGTGGACCGGCGGTGGGTGCGGCCCTGGCCGCCCAGATGCGGGGCCGGGACGACATCGCCGTGGCCTACGTGGGCGAGGGGGCCGTGAATCAGGGGGGCTACCACGAGTCGGTGAACCTGGCTGCCCTGTGGAACCTGGGCGTGATCTTCGTCGTGGAGGACAACGCCTGGGCCATTTCCGTGCCCAAGGACAAGGCCCTGTCCATCGACCGGGCCGCAGACCGGGCCGCATCCTACGGCATCCCTGGCGAATACGTGGCGGACAACGACACCCTGCACCTTCTCGAGGTGGCCGGTGAGGCCGTGGAGCGCGCTCGAGCGGGGAAGGGGCCCACCATCATCGAGGTGGAGACCTTCCGCTTCATGGGTCACTTCCAGGGTGATGCGGAAGGGTACCGGCCGAAGGGGGAGGTGGAGGAGCTGAAGAAGCGCGACCCCATCCCCCGGTTCCGCACCTACCTGCTCGACGAGGGACTGGCCACGGCCGAGGAGGTCGACGCCCTGGAGGCCGAGGCGAAGCAGCGGGTCGAAGAGGCCATCGAGTTCGCGCGCGAGAGCGAGGACCCCAAGCCCGAGGAAGCGTTGGAGAAGGTCTTCGTCTGAGGCCCAGCGGCAGGCGCGAGGAGGCGCGGCCGTCCACGCCCCAGGGCTGCACCACGAGAATTTCCCCAAGACCAGGAAGCGGAACCATGTCCCAGCGCAAGTTGACCATGGCCAAGGCCATGGTGGAAGGAATCGCACAGGAGATGCGCAACGACCCCAACGTGTTCGTCATGGGCGAGGACGTCGGGGCTTACGGGGGCATCTTCGACTCGACCAAGGGCCTGCTCGAGGAGTTCGGTGAGGAACGGATCCGGGATACGCCCATCTCCGAGACCGCCTTCATCGGGGCGGCCGTGGGTGCGGCCATGTCCGGAATGCGGCCCATTGCCGAACTCATGTTCGTGGACTTTTTCGGCGTCTGTATGGACGCCATCTACAATCTGGCCGCCAAGAACACCTATTTTTCAGGTGGGAAGTCGAAGGTCCCCATGGTCCTCATGACGGCGACCGGTGGCGGGTACGGAGATGCGGGACAGCACTCCCAGTGCCTCCACGCCACCTTCGCCCACCTTCCCGGGATGAAGGTCGTGCATCCATCCAACGCCTATGACGCGAAGGGGATGATGATCTCCGCCATCCGCGACGACAATCCCGTCATCTACATGTTCCACAAGGGCCTGCAGGGCTTGGGCTGGATGTGGAACGTGCCCGGTGCCACCACCCACGTTCCCGAGGAAGGCTACACCGTGCCCTTCGGTGAGGTGGGTGTCCGCCGCGAGGGATCCGATCTCACCATCGTGGCCCTGGGGCTCATGGTGCACCGGGCGCTCGAGGCGGCCAGGAAGCTGGAAGAGGAGGGGATCGAAGCGGAGGTGCTGGACCTGCGGACCCTGGTCCCCCTGGATCGAGAGGGTGTGATCCGCTCGGTTCGGAAGACCGGCCGCCTGCTGGTCGCGGACGAGGACTATCAAAGCTACGGGGTCACCGCGGAGATCATCGCCACCGTGGCCGAGGCGGGGGTGACGTTGCACGCACCGCCGCGCCGGGTGGCCTACCCGGACATCCCGGTGCCCTTCAGCCGCCCCATGGAGCAATTCGCCCTTCCCGACGCAGCCCGGCTCACCGAGGCGGGGCGGGAGCTGGTCCAGGGGGCGGGCGCAGCGGAGGCCGTCACCTCATGAGCGAGATTCGCATCCCCACGGACCTCTGGGATACGGAAGAGGTGGCCGAGGGCGCCGTCAGCGCGTGGCTCTTCGACGACGGTGAGGAGGTGTCGGAGGGCTCCACGGTTGCGACGGTGATGGCTGAAAAGACGGAGTATGATATCCCGTCGCCGGCCTCGGGCACGCTGCGAATCAAGGTCAAGGCCGATCAGTCGGTGACCCCGGGTTTGGTGATCGGAACGGTCGAGTGACCCTACGAGCCTTACTTTCCGCTGTCCGGCTGCCTCAACCCACTCCTGACGTCAGGGTACATGGCGCAGGGCCACCAGTCCCGGAGCCAACCGTGGCCCCCCGGGGAGCCACGGCCTCCATGGCCAGGCCCACCGGGGCGGGCGTCAGGAACCGGAGGAAGGTCACCCAGCTCGCGATCTGTCGCTGGACGGTCGCCCGGAGAAAGGAAGGGTTCAGACCGGACACGGCGTCATCCGGGGAGGGCAAGTCCCTTCAGCGTGCGCCCCCCTTCGAATCCAGGTTCGTGACCTCGTGCCATGTCTCCATGGCAAGGGTGCGGAGGGTGAGGATGGACGGATGAGTCAAATCGGGGTCCCTGGCTCAGGTGTGTTCGGGCCTGGAACTGGACTGGTCGGCCGGTCCCGCGTTCACGCCGACTCGATCCGATTGAAACACCCTCGATACACCTTCCGATGGCTCCCGGTGTCGACATCCAATCCATCCTGCAACTGCCGGGTTTTTCAGGATCCGCCCCCCAAGCTATCGGGAGCGGGCTCGGCGCAACAAGCATGTCTCACCGCTCGGGGAACCGTCCCCCCCCCTTCTCCCTCTCTGCAGGCCTCCTGAACCGATTAATCGGTCGCTAATCCCCCGGACTGAAGATGAGGTCGCCCGATCCCGGCGACCGTATCCGTTCAGGCATTCCAAAAAAGGGAGAAGTGGTCCATGAGCATCAGCACACCCAGCCGGTCCGGCCGGTGGCATACATCCTCGCTCATCCCGACCCTGGCCATCGTCCTCCTGGTGGGCCCCGGCTGCGCATCGGCCGGGAAGCTGGCCGAGTACGAGTTCCGTGACCGCACGGTCGGTGTGGTCTCGTTGGGCAACCCGCGCCCCGAGATCCTCACCGACGCGATCCTGGACGTGAACTTCTCCAACCCACTCCAGGCCGCGCTGCGTATCGGGGCTGACGTGGTGAAGGAGGTGGAGGCGTCCAGAGCACGTGCGCGCCTCGACGCGGCCTCCTTGGAGGCCGACGTGTCCGGGCGGATGATGGATCGGGTCCTGAACGGAGTGGCCGGTGAGCTTCGAGCTGTGCCGGTGGAGGATGCACGGACGGCGGAGTTCGAGGTGGAGGTGGTGATCCGGCGCTACGGGATCGATGCCGACACCTGGACGGGCCCCGCCCACTTCTTCATCGAGTCGGAGGTCGTGTTGAGGGAAGCCGCCACGGGACGCAGGATCTGGAAGGGCAAGGTGACCGAGCGGGAACCCATCACCCCCGTGCTGGTGGGCGCACCCAACTCGGCATGGCCGGAGCAGGCCGTCGTGAACGACATGATCACGGCGGCAGGACTCGCGGCGCTCTCGCCTGAGGCCATGGTCCGGATGTTGGAGGGACTCGCGGACTTCTCGTCGGACAATATCCTGCGGAGCTTCCGCCGGGGACTCGAGAAGAGCCGGAACTGAGCCATAAATCTGCTGTAATGTGTGTGCATGCGATTCTCGGAGTTCGTCCCCCGAGGATCGCGCACCCATCCGAATCCATGCGCCAGGTGGCCCATGCCCCCGTCGTCCGATCTTCTGAAGGATCCGAACCGGCTCTCAAGCCTCAACGATCTGAGCGTTCTGGACACTCCGGCCGACAAGGGCCTCGATCACCTGGCGGAGCTCGTGCGCAGCCTCCTGGACGTTCCAGTGGCCCTGGTGACCCTGGTCGATCGCGACCGACAGTTCTTCAAGAGCTGCCTGGGGCTTCCCGAGCCCTGGCAGACGAGCCGCCAGACTCCCCTTTCCCACTCCTTCTGCCAGCACACCATCCACCGGGACGATTTCCTGGCCATCGCGGACGCTCGGAGCCATCCCCTGGTCTCGAACAACTCCGCCATCTCTGATCTGAATGTGGTGGCGTACCTGGGCATCCCCCTGGTGACCCATGACGACCAGGCCGTGGGCTCGCTATGTGCCATCGATCACGAGCCTCGTGACTGGTCCGGTGGAGATGTAGCACTCCTGCGTACCCTGGCCAGCGCCGTGATTCAACGCCTCGAACTCATGGCCCGGGTCACGGAGCTGGAGGAGGCCCGGAGGGAGCTGGGTCTTACGGAGACCTACTTCAGGTCCCTCATCGAACGGGGCATGGGTGCGGTCACGGTGATGGACCGAGAAGGCACGATCCTCTACACGAGCCCCAACGGCGAAGACATTCTGGGAATGAGCCCCGAACAGCGAAAAGGCGAATCCGCCTTCCAATGGGTGCATCCCGACGACATTTCGGTTGCAGGGCGATCCTTTCAGGCTCTGCCGGACGACCCCGAGGGGACGGCCTCTGCCGAGTTCCGCTATCGACATCCCGAAAAGGAGTGGATCTGCATCGAGGGGCTGGGAACCAACCTCCTGGGCGAACCTGCAGTCGGTGGAATCGTCTTCAACTTCCGTGACGTGACTCGAGAGCGGGAGCTGGAGGACCTCCAGGTAGCGGCGCGCGGAGGAGCCGAGCTCATTCGTTCGCTCATGACGTTCAGCCGCAGGAGCCAGGCCGGAGGTCTTTCTGCGTATGGAGATCTCGGATACCGGGATCGGGAGGGACCAGGACACGCTGACCGACGCCTTCCAGCCCTTCTTCAGCACCAAGCCCGAAGGGCAGGGCACCGGCCTCGGACTGGCGATGGTGAGAAGGATCGTCCAGCAACTCCGCGGTTGGATCACCGTCGAGAGCGGACTGGGTGAAGGGACCACCTTCGTCCTTCACCTCCCGGTCGCCGAGGACGATGCTGGTGAGGTCTTGGCAGCCCCGGCAGCCGAGAGCGAGCAGATGGATACGGGTGGGCTGGTGCTCTTGAGAAAGCATGCGGCCGAGATCGCCGTGGTCCTTTCGGATCAGGATATGCCGGAGATGACCGGGCTCGAGCCGCTCAGCGAAGTTCGCAGCGCAGGCGGCTCCACCCCCTTCGTGCTCCCGACCGGCTATACGCTCGGGGACCTGAGTCTGCAGGACGAGGTCGAGGGAGAACTGGTGCTCCTCCCCAAACCCTGGAGCATGGACGAGCTGCACCGAGCGGTCCGGGACGCCGCGCTCAGTCGCTCTGGGACGGACGGTCCAGCGAAGGTCTGACCCGAGCGCAGCTCCGGGAAGGACCCCCAGGTCCGCAACGCTGCGGTGCCATTCAGACGGCGGCTCGCCGGATCGATGGGGTTTCTCCTTGCATCCCGACCCCACCCCGTTGAAGGTTGCGGGAAGGATGCGCAATAGATTCCAGCGTCTTGAGAGGTTCGCGAGGGATGGCGATGGAGCGAAAGCAGATCGATGACTTCCCGGCGCGTGTCGAGGTGTGCTCCCTCGGAACGGCCGATCTCGATGGCCTTTCCTCGGTGGCTCGTGGGCTGGACGTGCCCATGGCCGACCTGGTTGCCCGGGTCTGGCGATCTCCGGCTGTTCTCGTTGACGACTTGGATCGCTCCACGGCCGACCGGCTCGCACAGGTGCTCCAGGCCGTGGGTCTGGAGGTGGAAGTCGGCGTCGGCGCCAGCCCCCTCCCCGAGCCCGAACTCTTCGATGTGGCGGTTCAGGTCTCCGATCCCCTCCGCACCGATGAGGTCGTTCGGGAGCTGTCCGGCGCGCTGGGGGTGGAGCCGCTGCGGGTCTACGAACTCCTCGCGACTCCGCCGGGCTCAATCCTGGGAAAGGTGGGTGCGGCCTCGGCCTCGGCCCTCGAAGCCCGCCTGGGGACGGGAGTGCGCCTTCTCAGAGCCCCCTCGGACCAGGGGCCCTACGATGTCTACCTGGAGCAGGGGGAGGCGATTTCGGCCCGGGCGCGCAGATGGCTTTCCTCCCGGCTCGAGAGGGGTGCCGGAGGCGCTGACCTCGCCCGTCGGAGTGGTGGGGCCACGGGTGCCCGTCGACACGACGTGGATGGCTCGCCCCTGGAGGGGTATCTCGCCCTGGGTCTGGATCACGCCGAGGCGGGCGAACTCTGGACCCACCTCCAGAGCGGAGGGGCAGGGCGGGTGGTTCCCCGGGGGCTCGTTCGTTTCGAG
>SL_3KL_010_SEDDRAFT_10005761_pt1 | contig 11101 bp, 9 predicted proteins | sample SodLakKL_010_SED_2_FD_10381 | JGI IMG/M metagenome (IMG submission 10381)
GTGCCGCAGCACCTGGTACGTCACCCCGCCGAGGAAAATATCGCTGATATAGCCGCGTCCCTGACTTCCCATCACGATCATCGTTGCCCTTACCGACCGGGCCTTGTCCACGATCAGCCGGGCGGCGGAACCCTGGCTCAGGGCAATATCCACATCCACTGTGGCCGCCTTCTGCAATTCCTGGCTCAGCACCTGCAGCCGTTCCATATCGATGCGGTTGAACTCCTCGAGCTGCGCGGCATTGGTCAGGTCCACTTTGCCCTTGGCCTGCACGTGAAAAAGGGTAATGCGCTCTGTCGGCCCGGGAGCCAGCCGTTGCAATATGCCGAAAGCGAACTGCGCGGTATCGGAAAAATCGGTGGGATAAAGGATGTGCTTGAACGCTTCATTACAGGACGTTATACAGCGCAGCACGGGCCTGCCGCTGTCGTCAGAATCGTCCTGACGGAGTTTGATAAGGAACACGGGCAGATCGGCCTGCTGTAACAGGGCAGTGACCGTGTTTCCCAGCAATACTTCCCGGAATTTACTATGCCCGCGATTGGCGATGATGATATACCCCGCGCCTGCTTCCCTTGCTGCCTTCAGGATGCGCAGCGCGACTGGCACCTTGCTGTCGTAATCCACCTGCGCCGTGACCTCAAATGTGCCGGACTCCCCAAGCCGGGCGGCGTACTCGTCCAGCCGGCCCTGCCACTTCCGCTTTTCCTCACCGGTAGGTTGGTTCTGATGCGCCACAGCTGCCGCGGTGAACAGCGTTACGGCCTGCGTGCCGAACTCTTTCAAGGCCGGCAGGCAAGTCACTATGGCATCGCTCGCAGGGGACTGGTCAAGCGCCACAAGTGCATGTCGGAATAGTTTTTTCACTGTTGGATACGATTTCAGGATTCGCTTAGGATGTCTTCAATCCATGTCATGGCGGCCATCATGGAGGGCATGCCGAGCGTGGGCAGCGTCAAAAGCACAACCTGGCGGATCTCTTCTTTGGTCGCACCGGCCTGCAACGCCTTGCGCGTGTGCGAATGGACAGCCCCCTCTTTCTGAGCCCCCGCGGATATGCCAAGCTTGATCAGCTCGCGTGTCTTCTTCTGGATGGGACCGGCCTGATGCACCGCAGTGCCCATCTTTTCGTAGGCCTCGAACACGTCCTTGTATTTTTGTTCAAATGCTGCAAAACGGGCCGGTTTATCAGGCATGGATGGATTTTTCGCCATGATCTGTCTTTTTGGGTTTGCTTGGGACGATTTCGTCTGTGCTTCTGGCGGGATGTTCCGGACGGCTGAACAATGGGATGATTCGGCGGACCCACATCACCATGATGCATCGCCGCGTGGCTGCACCCGGCTGCTACATGGGAATTTACAACGGGATAGACCCTGGTTCAAGTAAAAAGGGAAGATGGGAAAAGTGTGGCTGGCTGGACTGGACTTTTTCTTTTCACGTTGATGTGAAGTGCTTTCGGCTTGAGGTGTCGTCCCATGGGATTGTTTTGCGCGTGGTTGCACCGTGATTCTTCGCTCTCACCCGGGAACGTCGCGGCTCAGCTCTTCCAGATCGGCGGCAATGAATCGGCGCGTGGCCGCGGCCAGATCCCGGTAGGGTGCCGACACCGGGTGGCCTTCTCCGGCATGCTCCCGGACCTTTTTCTCGAATGCCGGGATCCACCGTCCCAGATGCTGCTCCAGGAAGCTACGCTGCTTGTCCCGGTAAGCGGAAGGAACCGCCAGATCCGCATGCACGGGATCGTCCGGTCGCTCCGCGGCTTCCAGCGCCTTCAACTCCCGGTAGGCAAGCAGGTAGAGGAATTCCAGTTCCACACAAATGTGGTCGGGCATCTCCTTGATGGCGGTCTCGATGCCCTCGGACAGGTACCAGCGGTGCACATCCTGCGTCGAGTCGGCCATCAGGTGCTCGTCCTTGTCCATGTACATGGAGCCGTAGGGCGGGACCGGCAGCGAAAACGGGCCAATGAAGAGCCGGGCATGCTCTGCCTTGAGCTGCTCCAGAAAAGATCCGGACCCCGCTTCCGCAGTATCCGGCATAACAACCTTGCCCGTGACATCAGTCGAGTCAGGCATTTCCGGCACTTCCAGACGGATGTCCGGGTGCAGCGCGTTCAGCAGGCCGGACAGTTCGCGCATCCGTTCCGGTAATTCCGCATCCGGCGACTGGAAGCAGTCCGATAGCAATTTGTAGACCCGAGCCCGTTGTTTGGTGCGGGCTGGCGTGCGTTCCTTGGTCATGGGCCGAACCTGTTGGTGTGATTATTTGTGACGGCTTTACTTCTGTCCTTGCACAAGTTACACTTTTTCCACTTTGACGCGAACGATGGCATAGAAGGCAGAGGATCCGCTGAGCCGGTCGTAATCTGCCGGTATGACCTGGTTGTTGTTCCCGCCCCTGGACTCCTGACCGAATTTTTTGGATGCCAGGTGTCCGTAGGCCCAGTGTCCCTGCCCGTAGGCCTTGGCGACGGTGCCCGGTCGCACCCCTTCCCACAGCTTGGCGGTGCACTCCAGTTCGCCGGCGGCCGACGACAGACGGATGGCATCCCCGTCTTTGATGCCAAGCCGTTCGGCATCCACCGGATTGAGATTGGCCACATCCTGCCATGGCACATTTCCGGGGTCGATGTCCTTGAGTTCATGGTACCAGGAGCAGTTGGCCGAGCGGCCCTCGCGGTTCATGCGCGATTTGTAATCCACCAGATGGAAGGTATCTTCACGGTCTTCACCGTGGATGAGCGGCTCCTCGTAGTGTGGGACGAAGGCCTGTTCGCCTCGGGCCAGGTAGTGCGTGGACTTCATCACCTCATCCACATCTATGCCGAATTTGCCCGCGTGTCCTTCGAGCGCGTCCTTCAAAGTCTCGGAGTAAAACTCGAACTTGCCGGTCTTTGTCCGCATGCGACTCCATCGTGCCCGATGTATGTAGGGATCGGAATTCCAGACGCCCGTCTTATAGAAATCCTCCCAGCCGTCGAACCGGTCCCCGCCCTGGTAGTGGGCCGGATCCCAGAGGTCGCGGGTGGCGTACTTGAGGGCGTAGAGGTCGAACTCCTCGGCATTTTGCGGGACAGCACCGGTTTCTGGGTCGCGGTACTCCCTGAAATGCTCGATCATGTTCGGGAACCCTTTTTCGGCAAGCTTCTCGGCGATCAGCCAGCTGAATTCGGTCTCGTCCGATTTCACGTCCCAGACGCGGTCGATGACCGGCCGGTTGAGCGGCAGCTGGCGGTAGCCGTTTCCGATGCTCTTCATGAATCCGTGCCGTTCGAACATGGCATGCGCGGCCGGAAGCACGATGTCACAGTACATACTGTACTCGGCGGCATGCGTGGTGATGTGCACGTTGAACGGGACCTTGCTCAATGCCCGTTCCCAGCGATCGATCTGCGGGTTGGAGAAGGCGAAGTTGTTGAAATAGGCGATGATCATCTTGATGTCATACGGATCTTCATCCAGGATGCCATCCGCCGCCCGGTTGGTGACCACCCCGCCACCGGAACGTCCGCCGTTCAGGGATGGAAACTCCAGATATCCGCGCTGGTCGATCTTGGGTTTGGAGATGCCCTCGCGGGCCAGGTCATCCAGATAGGGATCCACCGACGGGAATCCGCGGGAGTATTCGGGGTTGGATGCGAGCGTGCCGCCGACGTTGTCGACCGACCCGACCAGCCCGTTCAGGGCATGGGTGGCCATGGAGTTGTATGCACCGCGCACCTGCATGGTCGGACCGCCGCCCACCCAGCAGATGGCATGCGGCGCCGCCCTTCCGAAATCGGTGGCCACGCGTTCGATCTGTTCGGCGGAAACGCCCGCCCGTTCGGCCGCCCAATGAGGGGTACGGTCCTTGAGCTCCAGGTTCCACCATCTGACCAGACCGTGCGCATGGTTATCGAGGAAGGTGTTTTCATCCACCGTCTCACCCACCTTGAACCGGTTCTGCCCGTCCACGAAATCACCAACGAACTCCCGGTTCCACAGACCCTTGGTGAGAATCACGTGCGCCATGGCTACGGCAATGGCCCCGTCCTGCCCGGGAATGACCGGCAGCCACTCGTCCGATTTGGCGGCCGTGGAGGAGAGTCGGGGCTCAACGGTCGCAACCTTGGCGCGGCTGAGCATTTCGCCCCAGGCGTTGTTGTAGTGGGAGACCTGGCGGTTGGTGGCTATGGGATCGGCACCCCAGCAGATCACATAGCGCGCATTTCGGATATCGTACTGGCGGTAGGCCCAGATGCCTTCGGTGTAGTAGGGGCCGAATTTCTCGGCTTCGGCGCAGATGGAGCTGTGGGAAATATTGTTGGGCGAGCCGATGATCTTCGGAAAGCGGTCGTAGAAGATGTCGCGCAGGTAGGTGTAACGGCCCCGCGTGAGCATGAACTTGTGCGTTTCGCGGTTGCGGCGCAGTTCCATGATCTTCTCGGCGATGGTGTCGATGGCCTCATCCCACGTGATGGGCACGAAGCCGGGGTCAATGCCGCGTCCCTTCTCGGGATTGGTCCGCTTCATGGGCTGCTTGAGCCGGTCGGCATCGTAGACCTGTTGGAGACCCAGATGACCACGCACACAGATGTTCTCGCCGTTGACCTTGGAGTTCGGATTGCCGCGCACCTTGGTCGCCCGTCCGTCCTGGACGTATACCTGCACCGAGCACCAGGATGTGCATCCCAAACAGGAGGTGGATTCCCATCGGCCGTTCTGTCCGGCTGGACTCGGGTTCGCCTTTTCCTTGCCTGCGGCCTTCAGGGTGGAAAGGCCCGGTGCCAGCATTGAGCCGATAGTGGCGCCCGTGCCGGCCATCAGGGCACGCTTCAGAAAGGATTTCCGGGAGGATGCGGGCGAGCCGTTCTCTTTGACGTAATCTTTTCGGGATGCGGAAATTTGACCGGTTGTACCGTTCGTATCTGTGTTGCCGGTTGCGCTGTTCACGCCAGCTTTGCCGTTGGCATTGTTCGATCCGTTTGCACGGGCTTCGCCGGTTTTCGTGGTGAATTTGCTGTCTTTCATCTGTTTATTTTTTGGGATTCTAGCGGACAGATGGAGCATTCATGGAAATAATCATGCTCCTGGGTGTTGGATTGCCGTCATGGCCATTTCATAAATGGGATCGTTTATGCGTTAGCCGAACAGTTGTTTTTCCTGTGCCGGTTTGGAAATATCGATATTTTCAGCCAGTTCGCCCTTCGTCTGGGGATAGTCGCTGGCGGAGTTGAAGCTGCGCACGTAGTACACCTTGGGCCGCGTGCCAAGGTGCTCCATGCGACGGAAGGGCCGGTAATTGGCCAGGACCCGGCTCACCGAGCTGTTCGGATCGTTCAGGTCGCCGAAAATGCGCGCATCGGTCGGACACCGTTTGACGCAGGCCGGGAGCTTGCTTTCACGCAGCCGATGCAGACAGAAATCGCACTTCTCCACAATGCCGTGGTGCCGGTTGCCCAGTCCGTGGTTCTCACGCTCGTTATTGTAGTAGGGGATGCGCTCACCGCCAACTTCCTGCAGGGTGGATTTGGCCGATCCCGTTACGCCGGCAATCAGCTCTTCCTCATCCTGCCACTCCTGGTGCGGCTGGCCGAAATGGGCGTGGACCTCACCGTAGGGACAGTTGATGATGCACGCCCGGCAGCCGATGCATTTGGAGGGGTCATGGGCAGTGACGCTGCCGTGCACCTTGTGCAACGCCGAGGTCGGACATGCCTTCTCGCACGGAGCGTTCTCACAGTGGTTGCAGAGCGTGGGCAGATACTCATAGCGCACGTTCGGGAACCTGCCGGTGGTATGGGTAATGTGGTGGGACCAGAAATGGCCCTGGCGCAGGTTGTTCTCGTTTTTGCAGGCGACATCGCATCCACCGCAACCGGTACAGCGCTGCAGGTCGATCACCATCACGAGGTTGGTGCCCTCGAGGTGCTCGAGCCCATCGTTGGCATGGGCACGGCTGCATCCCGCCGCTACGCCCACTACCGCAGCGCCGGCACCCATCGATTTAAGGAAATCCCGTCGCGAAAGATCGCCGGCAGATTGATTCCGGACGCCGTTGTCCGTTCCGGCTTCCGATGCCCCGGAGCGCGTTGCATTGCCATTGCCGTTCCGGTTTTTCTTCATGTTGAAAATGGAATCCGGTGGGAGGTGTCTGTTATCGGTACTCATTGTTCCTCGTTGTTAAATAATGCGTCATTATCATCTTCGGGAGCGCCTGGTGCGGTGGCGGCTGCGGCGGGGACTTGCAAGGCGACCCTGTAGAATGGTTGTATCACCAGGCGGATACCCAGTGCGAATATCACCAGCATCAGTCCAACCACGAACACCATCACCAGCCACTCGACCAGCTGCGGGAAATACTCGAAGCGGACCAGCGTGTCCCGGACATGGTCGTAGCGATAGGCCAGCGCAGGGATCACCACGTTCATCGGCACCATCAGGAAGTTCAGGACCAGCAGTCCTGACGCACCGCCAAGCGCATATTTCCGGGCCCGGTCACTCTGCATCTTTTCCTGCCAGAACAGCAGCACTACCGGCAACAGGATGCCCAGTCCCACGTGGAAGACCCAGAGGGTCCAGGCATAATCTCCGAACAGCATCTGCCGAAGGATGGCCGCCGTGGCGGGCACCTCGGCGTAGGTCATCACCAGGGAGATGGTCAGCGCCGTGAAGATACCCACCAGGATCCAAGAGAAGAACCAGCGTCCCAGACGATGGGCCAGTTTGTGATATTCAGAAGAGCCATAGACGGGGGAGAAGACCAGATGCTGCAGCAGCACTACCCCAGTTCCCACCACAAAGGCCGAGATCAGGTAGACGACCGGAAGGAGCAGGTCATTCCAGAGCGGACGCGCAGCAGCAACACTCAGAAAGGAACCAAGAACGGCGACCAGGGCGGCACCGGCGGGCAGGCTGATGTAGGCCATTTTCTTGACGATGTCCTTGCGTCCGTACCGATAGGCCCACAGCTCGATGATCAGGATGATCATGTAGGCCAGGTGAAGCCAGATCATCCATGTCAGCAGCGAACCGAAATCGGGACGCAGGATGGGCATCCACACACGGAAGGGCTGGCCAAGATCGTGGAAGATAGAAACCAGGGCGCCAACAAGAGCGGCCAGGGCGGTAAGCATGATGATGGGACCCAGCTTGTCCAGCTCCTTGAGGCCCCCGCCGTAGCGCAGAAGGGTAAAGGAGAGCACCGCGCCCACTTCAAGCAGCACGAAATACTCGTAGAGCCCGACCCATAACCCCCAGGGCACTTCGGTGGAGAGGTTTCCCAGGTTGCCGAAAACCAGTACCTGGAAGACACCGAACGCGCCGATGACCAGGGCGACGATTCCCAGAATCAGAGAGACGCGAAACAGTTTGGATGTGCGCGTCAGATACGGGGATGAAGATTCCGCAGTTGCCATAGTGTTGAAATATTTTGTGATTTCGGGACAGGTGCTACCCCCATGGCATAATCGGGCGATTTAAAGGATAATCGATATGACTGCCGTGGGTGATTTACTGCTGATCCCATGAATGATTTTCACACTTGACTCCCGGACGGTTACCTGAGAGCCCCGGTGATCAGAATAGTGTCGACAGGGCCTGCCGGAAGCGCAATGCTGAAATAACTGTGAATGATTATTGCAAATGCTATCGTATATCGTATATTTACGATAGGTCAAATAAAGATATTTCAGATTTGATTGTCAAGGCAGTGAAAAAGCGCTTTCGCCCCGCTGGTTCTTGACTTTTTGTTCAGACTATTTCGTGGTGCTTGAAGGCCCGTGAAAATCGCCCTGTACGTACTGTTATAAATGATTTAAATAGAGTTGGTAAATTTTATCTATTAGTTTCATGTGATTATTTAGACAAACTTTAAATTATTATGGCCCTCAACAAAGCATCGCAATTCGAAAAGGACAAGGTCCGGCTTGCGCAGTTGGCCAAGGCCCTGTCCCACCCGGCACGCATTGCCATACTGGAAATCCTTGCAAGCAAGGAAGAGTGCATGTGCGGAAACATATCCACCATTCTGCCGCTGGCACAGTCCACGGTGTCGCAGCATCTGAAAACCCTGAAGGAGGCCGGTCTGGTCAAGGGAAAAATCACGGGTCTGTCTATCTGCTATGATGTCGATCCCGAGGTGGTCCGGGAATGTTGCGCTTTGTTCGAAGAGTTTTGCGACAAGATGTTCGTAACAGATAAAGTCCGCGAAGACGAATGTTAAACCTGCTCCGCTACAGCCGCCAGATCAATTTGCCCGAAATCGGGGAGGCCGGACAGCAGCGTCTGGCATCGGCCCGGGTGCTGGTGGTCGGTGCAGGTGGACTCGGAGTGCCCGTGCTGCAGTACCTTGCCGCCGCAGGGCTCGACACCCTCGGCATCGCCGACGACGACATGGTGGAGTGGTCCAACCTCCAGCGCCAGCCCATCTACCGGGAAGCCGATGCCGGTTCCAAAAAAGTGGCGTGTGCCGCGCGGTTCGTCCGGGAGCGGAATGGACAGGTTGCGGTCCGGGAGCACGATCTGCGAGTCGGCCCCGGCAATGTGCGTCCGCTTATCCGCGATTACGATCTCATTGTGGATGGAACCGACAACCTGGCGACCCGGTACGGCCTCAACGATGCCTGCGTGCTGGAGGACAAGCCGCTGGTCTACGGTTCGGTCTACCGCTTCGAGGGCCAGGTTTCGGTCTTCAACTGCCGGGATGGCCGGGGGGTGCACGGACCGAACTACCGCGACCTGTTCCCCGAACCGCCGCCCGCCGAGCTGGTGCCCGACTGCTCCGAAGCCGGGGTGGTGGGAGCCCTGCCGGGGATCATCGGAGCCCTGCAGGCCCTGGAGGCGATCAAATGGATCACCGGAGCGGGGGAGCTGCTGAGCGGACGGCTTCTGCTCTTCGACGGGCTGTCCATGTCCACCCGCACCATTACCATCCCCGGCCGGAACGCACGCGATACGATCTCGAAAGTGCGGTTTTCCGAACCGTATTGTGAGGTGCGTGAGGATATGCGTGAGGATGGCGCCGGGGGTGTCGCTGGATCGCCGGCAGCCGGATCAGAAATTGGCCCGCATGACGCAGACCTGTCTCCGGAAGAGCTGCATGAGTGGATGAAATCGGACCGTCCGTTCACCCTGGTGGATGTGCGCGAGCCGTGGGAGCGCCGTCTGGTGCATATCGGCGGCGTCCACATCCCTCTGAAGCACGTCGGCCGGCCTGATGACGGCAACGTGCATTCTCATCCACAAGATGCCATCCCGGCCGACCGGCCCGTCGTTTTCTACTGCCGGAGCGGGGTGCGCAGTCAGACTGCCATCCAACATTATCAACAACTTGTGACCAGCAGCGACGTGCCTTCCATCCCCGAAATGTATCATCTTGCGGGCGGCATACTGGCCTGGAGGGAAAAAATCGATTCCAAACTTCCGAAGTATTGAGGATATTGGGTGCCAAAGTGCTGCAAATTGCATTCTTTTCGAAATGAATGGACCATTGTGGAGAATAACAGCGCTCGCAGGAACACGTCATTTCAAAATAACAGTGCCTGAATGAACGACCTTCCAAAAATCACCATCGGGATACTGACGCTTTCCGACCGTGCCAGCCGCGGGGAGTATGAGGATGCCCCCCCCGAAGCTATCTTGAGGATCGGCTGGCAAATCCGCTGGATTTCGTCTACCGGGTGATCCCGGATGAACCGGCTCTGATCCGCGAGCACCTGATTGCGATGTGCGACCGGGAGGGGTGCGCGGTCGTCTGCACTACCGGCGGCACCGGCCCGACCCTGCGCGATGTCACCCCTGAGGCCACTACCGAAGTGTGCCGAATCATGCTGCCCGGTTTCGGGGAGGAGATGCGCCGGGTGTCGATGCGGGATGTGCCCACGGCCATTTTATCGCGCCAGACCGCAGGCATGCGGGGCCACACCCTTATCATCAACCTGCCGGGGAACCCGAAGGCGATCGCGGTCTGCCTGGATGCGGTCATCGGCGCAGTGCCCGGAGCGGTGCACCTGACGGGGGGACCCAAAATCACCTTGAGAAAATGACGAGATTCCATTTCCATATTGACATGAGTAGTTTCCCAAATTGACAAGATTACGTATCGAAGATGACGAGTGAAACTGTAAAACACGAGCTGATCAGCGTCGAAGAGGCATTCGGGATCATTGATGCGCTGCCGGTGCCGCCCGGTGAGCCGATCAGGGTACCGGTGCGCGAGGCGCTGAACCGGGTGCTGGCGGAAGATGTTGTCGCTCAAGCGGACAGCCCTCGGCGTGACAATACGGCGATGGACGGTTTCGTATTCCGGAGGAAGGATCTGGATGACGGAATGCGACGATTTCCGGTGGCAGGGGAGGTGCGTCCGGAGATGGACAATCCAAAAGCCCTGCTGCCCGGGACATGCGCGCGCATCATGACGGGCGCGGCCATACCGGAGGGCGGGGATTTCATCGTGCCGGTGGAACAGGTAAGGCCGGTGGAACAGGCCAGGCCGGCTGGCGAACCGGACGCCGCATCACATAATGAGGAATGGATCGAGGTGCTGGAAGTCCCGAAAAAGAATGCCATCCGGCGCCGTGGCGAGGGGTTTTGCAAGGGGGATGTGCTGATCTCCGCAGGAACGGTGCTGGCCCCGTATGATATGGGGCTGGTGATCGAATCAGGCAACATACAGTGCGCTGTCCGCAAGCCGCTTCGTGTGGCGCTGCAGGTGTCCGGTTCGGAGATCAATCCGGAAAACAACGTCAACGGTCCTGTGCTGCACGCCATCATGTCCCGCTGGCCGGGGACGGTAGTAACGGAATGGCCGGTACTCTTGGACGACTCCGATACCGTGAATGTCCGCTTTCACGAGCTGAAAAACACCTCGGATGTAATTGTCACAACCGGCGGTATTTCAGCTGGCAAACATGACTACTTGTTCGATGTGCTTTTGGGCCTGGGTGCCGAGTGCATTATCAGAAAAGTAAAACAGAAGCCCGGCAAACCGATTACAGTATTTCGCTGGGAAGATGTCGTGGTGATCTGCCTGCCCGGCAATCCGGTGTCGGCGACGGCTACGGCCGAGATCTATGCAAGACGGATCGTCAGGCGCCTGATGGACCTGCCGCCCGATCCCG
>SL_3KL_010_SEDDRAFT_10005762_pt1 | contig 11100 bp, 9 predicted proteins | sample SodLakKL_010_SED_2_FD_10381 | JGI IMG/M metagenome (IMG submission 10381)
TATGTACGGGCAACTCTTGCCGAAGCCAGATGGCACACGGCTTTTTGGAATCATTTGATCACAGGCTTATTGTGCGATCCGCCGGGACAGATGCAACCGGAAAACTTAATCCGAAAGCAGTTGAGGTGATGCGTGAAATAGATATTGATATTAGTCAGCATACATCAGATCAGGTAAATACATATTTGGACGAAGAATGGGATTACGTAATTACAGTATGCGGCGGTGCAAACGAATCCTGTCCCGCCTTCGCAGGGAAGGTGAAAAACAGGCTGCACATCGGTTTCGACGACCCTACTTATGCCAAAGGTTCTCCTGATTATATTGATTCTGAATACAGGCGAGTGAGGGACGAGATCAGAAAGTCTTTTCGGAGATTGTATGATGAACAGATCAAACCTCAAATAGGGCAGTGATATCTCTTTAAACCAACGTGTTATGATTATACTGTGTTAATTAAACCATGGTTGTGGATCGATCTGTGACTATTTCTCTAGCACCTGATAATCTGTTTTTTAAACAAAACATCAAAACAATGCAAAACGACATCAAGCAGACAGTGATCACAGAAAAGCCAAAACGCCGTATCGGTTTCTTCGAAAAATACCTGACTATTTGGGTTGCCCTGGGAATATTGGTGGGCATTGGCATTGGCCATTTTGCGGGCGACCGCATCGAGGTCATATCCGGGATAGAAGTCGCCAATGTGAATATTCCTGTAGCCATACTGATTTGGCTGATGATCTACCCGATGATGCTCCAGGTTGACTTTTCCAGCCTCAAGAAGATCGGGAAAAAACCCAAAGGTGTGATTTGGACACTCATCATCAACTGGTTAATAAAGCCCTTTACCATGGCTTTTTTTGCATGGTTGTTCTTCTCCAAACTTTACCAGGCATGGATCGACCCTTCCATGGCCGGTGAGTATATAGCAGGCGCAATCATTCTCGGTGCAGCACCTTGCACGGCCATGGTCTTTGTATGGTCTTACCTTACAGATGGTGATCCAAATTACACACTTGTACAGGTTTCTGTAAACGATTTGATCATCCTGGTGGCTTTTGTACCCATTGTGGGATTGCTGCTTGGGATCACAGATGTGGTGATCCCTTACGACACACTGGTGGCCAGCGTGGTTATTTTTGTGGTAATACCGCTGGTGGCAGGTGTCATTACACAACGTTTGCTCATTCACTCAAAGGGTCTGGAGTGGTTTCAGAAGGTGTTTCTGCCCCGGTTAAAACCTGTCAGTATTATTGCCCTCTTGGTTACACTGGTTTTGCTTTTTGCGTTTCAAGGCCAAAATATCCTCAATAATCCGTTCATTATCCTGCTTGCAGCCGTTCCGCTGGTGATTCAGACCTATTTTATATTTTTCCTGGCATGGTATGGCGGCCGTAAACTTAAACTGAAGCACCAGGTATGTGCACCGGCTGCCATGATTGGTGCCAGTAACTTTTTTGAACTGGCTGTAGCTGTGGCTATTGCCCTGTTTGGATTGCAATCACCCGCCGCGCTTGTCACAGTGGTGGGGGTACTTGTGGAGGTACCCGTGATGTTGTCACTGGTAGCCTTTGCAAACCGGAAAAGGTATTAGCAAAACAACTCTCCTCTGCTTTTCGTATTTTTGTTGTTTGTTTTCTACCGGATATTTTGCATGGAAAAAACGAACAGCATATTTGCCATCGATGCGGGTACATTGTCCATAAAGATGGTATATTCCGAAAATGGGCACATCTCGCGCATTTCCTCCAAACATCATGGGGAGCCGGATCGTGCCCTGAACAAGATGCTCAAGGAATACACCATTGATCTGCGTCATGGTCGATCGGTGGTGAGTGGCAAATACGCTACATTAATAAGTGGAAATAATGGTATGCTGGGCGTTTCACCTGCGTCTGCCCTTGTAAATGCCCTAAAGCAACCGAAATATCGTGACATAAGGTATATTGTCGATATCGGATCTTCCGGTCTGGCAATGGCAGAGGTAATCGACGGCAGCCTGAAGCGGTATGAAACAAATTCATTATGCGCCGCAGGAACCGGTGCTTTTCTGGATCAGCAAATGCATCGCCTTGGGCTTTCTCACCAGACCATTCAGGATATTCCGGTAATGGATAATCCGCCGGTCATTGCTTCCCGCTGCTCCGTTTTTGCCAAAAGCGACCTGATACACCGCCAACAGGCCGGATATACAGTGGAGCAACTCTGGAACGGCCTTGTTAAAGGGCTTTCCCAATCTGCATTTACAACACTTTTCAGGGGGACAAAAGTTGAAGGCCCTGTAATGCTTATCGGCGGCTTAACAAATAACAAGGTTTTTCTTCACTATTTTGAATCATTGCTGGATGGTCAGAAAATCGTCATACCTGAACGAGCAGATTATTTCCTTGCCGAAGCACTTTATCTGTCAGTGAAGGAACGTGCAATCCTTGCAAATGGCCAAAAACCGAATCATATTTCCCACAAGCAACATTATGAAGAACCTCTTCTGTTCAGGGAACGAAAACAGACTGAACATAAGCATTACATGGATGATTTCGGTAATGAGGTGGATCTGTATAAATTAAGCAAGGGCGAAATACTGCATGCTTATGTGGGGGTTGATATAGGTTCAACGAGTACCAAGATGGCTCTGCTTGATAGCGGGGGAGATATTCGTTTGGGGCTTTATGCAAGGACCAAGGGGAGGCCTGTAGAGGCTTTTCAGCGCTTGCTTCATGGATTGCACGCTATTTGCCGGCAACATGATGTGTCACTGACGGTTCAATCACTGGGAACCACCGGCAGCGGACGAAAACTGGTAGGTGCCTTTGCAGGTGCCGACATGGTAAAGAACGAAATAACCGCTCATTTGCAGGGAGCAATGAAAGAACATCCGGATGTAAAAACCATTTTTGAGATCGGGGGACAGGATGCCAAATACATCAGGGTGGAGAATGGCTGGATGGCCGATGCCAACATGAACTATGTTTGCGCAGCGGGTACGGGCTCATTCCTTGAAGAACAGGCAGCCAACCTGAATATCCGTCTGGATGAAATCAGCAGGGTATGTAAAGATGTTGCACCACCCTATGCAAATCACAGGTGTACTGTTTTTATGGAACAGGATGCCAATCAGTTGCTTGCCAAAGGTTTGACAAAAAGCCAGGTGATGGCTTCCATCCTTTATGCCGTGTGTAAAAACTACCTGCATCGCGTGGTCCAGCATCGCCCGATTGAAGAGCCAATTGTCTTCCTCGGCGCAACCGCAAAAAACGCAGGGCTTGTGGAGGCATTCCAGAATGTGCTCAACAAACCCATATTAACTTCTCAGCACAGCCATCTGATGGGAGCTATCGGAATGGCGGAAATACTGCGTAAAGAAAAACTTCAGAAAACCAAATTTAAAGGTATTGATATCAAGGACCTAAAGTTTAACCTCTCTGAAGAACATTGTACATTATGCAACAACCATTGCCAGATCACGAAGCTGACCTCCATAGGTGGAGAAACTATGGCATCCTGGGGATATCAGTGCGGCCGGGAGGAAGGAGTGAGGCCGGCAGCTAAGAACAAATCCCCGCAGCCATTGTCAAAAATGGCCAAACAGGTTCACACCGTAAAAAAACCTGTGAACCCTTTGGGTCAGATCTATTTTCCGCAAGTTCTTCATTACTTTTCCTACAATCCTTTCTGGCAAACTTTTTTCCATTCGCTGGGCATTGAACTGAAACCTGTTCCTGTCAATAACCTGTCCTCGGGTGGTCATACCACCAGATCCCTCACCGATTGCTGTTATCCGGTGAAGCTGGCCACCGACAGGGTTTTTGCGTCGGTAGAAAAAGACAAAACACCGTTTTTCATCCCTTATCACCTGCAGGATGAAGCCAATCCTAAAGCATCTGCCTCTTTCTTTTGTCCGCTGTCGCAAGCTTTTCCTTCCATGATGAAAAGTACACTGCGGATGCACCACAGGCCAACCGAGTATGATCGATCCTGTGATTGACTTTTCCAGGGAAGATGATCGGAATATCATGAAATTGAAAAAAAGTCTCGGGAATCATTTCCCATTAAATAAGAGAGCGGTCGAAGAAGCATGGCAAGCGGCAAAAAATACCGGCAAACAAACTATCGAAGAGCTTCATCGGCAGGGCAGGGAAGCACTCAGCACGAGCCAAACTGAAGGTAAACCTGTGTTTGTACTGATCGGAAGATCATACAATTTGCTGGATGATATGTTGAATCTCGGACTTCCTGATGTAATCAGCCAATATGGCTATACAGTGCTCCCCATTGACATGTTGCCTGTTTCCCGTCAGGATTTGCCCGATGGCTATGAAGATATGTATTGGTCTTATGGTCAGAAAATTGTGGTGGCAGCTCAATTTATCAAACGTACACCGGGAGTATATCCCATATTCCTAACCAATTTTAATTGCGGACCGGATTCATTCTTGCTGGGTGTTTTTGAGAAAGAAATGCAGAAAAAGCCTGCTTTAATTCTTGAATTGGACGAGCATGGTGGCGATGGCGGCTATATCACCAGGTTGGAAGCTTTCTTTGACCGGGTTGACAACCATTATAAAAACACAAAAACCTCGGAAACACCTGTTATCCATGAAAAAAAGCGGGTTGTCAGCCGTCTCACAGACCGGAAAGTGTATATTCCTCCCATGCATCCGGTTGCATCGCGGCTGATGAGTGCAGGCTTGCGCGGATTTGGGATTGAATCGGTTGCCCTTGATAAGGAAGATGCTGAGACCTATGCACTGGGAAGTTCTTTTACCCGGGGATCCGAATGCATGCCGGCGGCCAGTACCATTGGCTCTTTTATTCACCAACTGGGAAAAGAACAACAAAACGGTAACGGTCATGAAAAGGCTGCACTCTTTATGCCATGTACCAATGGCCCCTGCCGCTTTGGACAATATGCACGGCTGCACGACAAAATACTTCAGTCGCAGGATTTTTTCGCATCCATTGTTTCACCAAATTCCGATGATCATTACAGCGATATTACCGGCCCCATGCGGAAACATCTTTTCAAGGCGCTGATGGTATCCGATATATTGGATAAACTCAAACACAAAATTCGACCATACGAAAAAGATAAAGGCATCACTGACCGTTTGATGCAAGAATATGTGTTTCGAGTGGAAAAGGCATTTGAAGAACGGTCGGATATAAAGTCAATTCTTCGGCAACTGTCTGCAGATATCAGGGAAATCCGTTTATATGACTGTCAAAAGCCACTGGTCGGTGTTGTTGGTGAAATATACGTGCGTAACTCTCCCTTTTCCAATGCAAACCTGGTGGAAACCATTGAAGCGGCAGGAGGCGAAGTATGGGTTGCACCGATTATGGAGTGGCTGCATTATACATCAGGTTTTGAGAAAAACAAGAATCTCTCGGACTGGCTCAGAAGTAAAATAGCCAACGGTGTGGTTTCCTGGTTGGAGAACAGCTATATGGCGATTTTTGGCAATTTGCTGAAAGACAGACATGAGCCGCCCATAAAGACCATTCGGCGTTACGGTAAGGAGTTTCTTCCGAATCAGATAGAGGGGGAATCAATACTTACAATTGGCAGAAGTATTGCATTTATGCATCAGGGCGCCGATTTGGTTGTGAACGTTTCTCCTTTTGGTTGCATGCCGGGCAACATCAGCGCATCCATCCTGAAAGATGTTTCGCGTCAATACGGCACACCCATGGTATCAATATTCTTCGATGGTGAAATCGATTTCTCCGGAACTTTGGAAACCTATATAAGCAATGCAAAAAAAGCCCCCTGATCAAAGAACAGGGGGCTTTAGCAGGACTTCAAGGTCCTGTTTTCTCTAAAAAGGATGATCTATGACAGTTTCACATTAGCCGCATTCATACCTTTTCTGCCTTCCTTCAGCTCAAAGGTAACTTCATCACCTTCTCTGACCTGATCAACCAGACCGGTTGCATGTACGAAAAATTCCTCTTCTGTTTCGTGATCCTTGATAAATCCAAATCCTTTAAGTTCGTTGAAGAACTTTACTGTTCCAGTTTTCATAAAAATAAAATCATTAAAATTAATTTGAATTGATATACGCAGTATTTGAAATGAAACTATACTTAAGGAAGGTGTGTTTGAAGTCAAATAGGGCGGAGATCAATTCTGGTTACTTTGTTTAATTGCATGGCAAAGATAATATAAAAAACATAAGATTTACATAAATTGTAAATTTTTATCTAATTTTCTTATTTATACCATCATTTATCTCTTCAAAATGATCCTTCTCGCGAGTCAAGTCCGGAGATTCCCGCGCCAATTGCAGTGCAATAGGCTGCATGTGGCGGGAAATGAAATACCACGTCGTACAGGCCTGCAAGTACATTAAAGGTTTGTCTGGCCTGCGGAATATCAATCATCTTACCTGACAATACAATATCGCGGTCTTTTTCAGACCGGGCAGCGAATATACCCATCATACCCACAACCTGGAAAACCATGTTGAGGATGCCCTTACATATATCATTTTTTCCGGCCTGATCGTTCATTTTGCCGAAATTGGAAGCAGTGATGCTGCCGGGAAGTTTTCCTATATAATTATCAGAAGAGATATCACCAACGCTCAGATCAATATTTTCAAGTTTTCCATGGGTTGCTGCATCAATAATATTATCCATATTCGAAAGGTTTGCCATATTCTTTGATAAACCGGCAATGGTGCCGCCACCCACTCCGGTACCACCAAGGTGCTTAATGCAGTTTCCGTGTGCTTTTACAAAAGCAGTACCGGTTCCCATACTAACAATAATGGCCTGTTTCAGGCCGGTGAGAAACAGGCCGCCCTGACCGATAGCCCTGAATTCGTCGACCTTCTGCAAAGGCAAACCAAGTAGCGTGTCACCCAAAAAGGAAGCACCAACCCCGGTGACCATCACTTTATCTATATCACTGAATGACAAATTGTTCACATTCAAAAATTTTCCTAACGCTCCCGAGGCCGAAGCTACCGGGTCATTTGCCTCAACGGTTAAGGGCTGGATGATTTGCTTTTCGTGGGTGCCAACGATCTTGGTTGTACTTCCCCCAATGTCAATACCCAGGTTCATCATTTTTTGCAATTTTTAATTGTGATGGAAAATGCTTCCAGGCGTTTGGTTGACCAACACCATTAAAGTCTGTTTTGAGATTGTATCATTTATTCTGATGAATGGGATACCTGCTTGTTGATAGCCTGTGTCAGCAGGTCCGCAATATGTATGGTCTTGATGGACAACCCATGCTTGTCGATAAAGGTTTGCAAATGCATCAGGCACGATGATTCAGTGGAAACAATGTATGCTGCATTGCTGTCAAGGGCATGCTGCACTTTCTGTTCCGCCATGGCGGTGGAAATGGCTTCATGTTTTACCGAAAAAGTACCGCCGAAACCACAGCATACATCATGATCCTTCATTTCAACAATTGTCAGCTCCTGTACATTTTGCAAGAGTTTGCGTGGCTGGTCAGTCAGCCCGTAATCCCGTATTGCCGCGCATGCATCATGAATGGTAACGGTGGCAGAAAATCTCGCTCCCAAGTCATCTGCATCTATCACAGTGACCAGAAAATCGGTAAACTCAAATATCTTTTTTGACAACGCATTGCTCTCGTTGTGTAAAGCCGAATTGTAAAACATCTTCCGGTAATGGTTTTTGATCATCGCAACACAGGAAGCTGATGGTCCCACCACATAGGTATAATTGCTGAAATCTCTGATAACTTTTTCCCCGAGGTGCTTGGCTTCATCCCAGTATCCTCCGTTATATGCAGCCTGCCCGCAACAGGTTTGTTCCGGGTTATAATCAAACTCCATGTGAACATGCTTTTTTTCGGATGCATGCTTCAATACCTTCAGCATGCTGAATCCTGTTTCCGGATAAAGCTGATCGATAAAGCAAGGTATGAATAATCCTGTCCGGATGGTCATCATTTATCATTTTAAGCAATCAATGGTAACGTTGCCTTAGTGCTTCAAACAATATAATACCCGTGGCCACTGATACATTCAGTGAGCCAATGGTGCCTTTCATGGGGATTTCAACCACATTGTCGGCTGTTTTTCTGACGGCGCCTGAAACACCTTTGTCTTCTGAGCCCATTACAATGGCAAGTGGTTTGGTGAGATCATTGTTAAAGACATTTTCATGGCCTTTGCTGTCGCAAGCTACAACCCTGATACCGCAAGCCTGCAAAAAGGCAATGCTTTGCAAAATGTTGGCCTCTTTGCAAACCGGAATCCTTGACAATGCGCCGGCTGATGCCTTAATGGCATCAGGTGTAACATTAGCACTGCCTTTTGCAGGCAAAACGATCGCATGGGCACCTGCACATTCTGCGGAGCGTCCAATGGCACCCAGGTTACGTACGTCAGTGATCCCATCCAACAGAACGAGCAATGGTGTCTCACCTTTTTCAAAAATACCCGGGAGCAGATTTTCCAGTGATTGGTATTCAATGGCTGATATATAAGCGATCACACCCTGGTGATTTCCGGTCGTTACCTTTGACAGTCGCTCGGCAGGAACCATCTGAAAGGGAATCTTTTTTTTCCTGATGAGTGCAAACAGTTTTTGAAAAGTACTGCCCTGCAAACCCTTTTGGATCAGCACTTTCTCAGGTATTTTTCCGCTTTCCAGACTTTCCAGAACAGGATGTATCCCAAATATAAAATTTTCCAAATTATGCCCCTTTAATTGAATGAAAAATAGCCTGCCAAATCATATAGTATCCGGCAAGCATACAAAGGTCGGAAAAATATTTCATTTGATGGTCCAGTCAATTTCCTCCATATTTTGTTCTCTCAGGATACGATTTACTTCCGAGAAATGTTTGCAACCCAAAAATCCTCTGGCTGCAGAAAAAGGGGAGGGGTGTGGGGCTTTCAACACATAATGCCTGGTGGTATCAATCATTTGCTCCTTTGCTTGTGCATAGTTTCCCCAAAGTAAAAATATGAGACCTGATTTTTGCTCAGACAAGGCCCGAATAGCTGCATTGGTAAAGGTTTCCCAGCCTTTGTTCTGATGTGAGCCGGGTTGCCGTTCACGCACGGTAAGCGTGGCATTCAGCAGCAATACCCCACGTTCGGCCCAGTCTTCCAGGTTGCCGTGCATAGGCTCCGGAACACCCAGATCGGACCTCAGTTCTTTGAAAATGTTGATCAGGGAAGGTGGCTTGGGAATACCCCTGTTTACCGAAAAACATAGTCCATGGGCTTGCCCGGGCCCGTGGTATGGATCCTGCCCCAGTAAAACCACTTTTACCTTGTGAAAAGGTGTATGATTGAAAGCAGCAAAAATCCTGGAACCCGGAGGATAGATGGTGAACTTCTTTTTTTCCTCTAATAAAAACTGTTTTAAATCACGGAAATAATCGGATTTGAATTCATCCTGCAGTACCTCAAGCCAGCTTTCCTCAATAACGGGTTTCACTTCAGATTCACTCATTGTCTTCACTTTTTCAGGGTGTATCAATTATTTGTGAACGTCTGCTTTGTGACAAGCACCAGGTTTTCAGTATTTTTAGTCTCCCAATGGGTTTGCAAGTTTTTGAATAAAACCTGCCAAATCAAAACCTCCAAAGCTTCCTGAGCTCATAAACAGGAAACAGGTGTTATGTGACGGGCGGCTGTGTAAAATATGCCCCAGGCTTTCCTTGTCTGTGACCACTTGTAAGCCTTTTTTATTAAACGCCCGGGTAACTTCTGACTTGTCAAGCAGGGGCAATCTTTTTAACTCAAGGGCGTGTGGACTGTAAAATACGATGGCCTCATCCGCTTCTTCCATTGTATCTTTGTATTGCGGTAAAAAAGCCCTGTTCAGACTGCTGTAAGTGTGCAATTCCATGCAAGCAACAATGGTTTTGCCTGTATAATGGGCCTTTACAGCTTCCAGGGTGGCACGTAGTTTCGAGGGTGCATGCGCAAAATCCCTGATCACCACCACATCATCACTATGATAAATAGTTTCCAGGCGATTGCTGGCTCCCCGAAAGGAACCGATATGCTTTCCAAAGGCTTCATCATCAACACCAAGCTGCTGCAAAACAAGTCGGGCAGCCTGAATATTCAGTAAATTATGCCTGCCAAACAATCCCACCGGAAAATTGCCTTCCTCGCCAAAAACCGTAGTATGTCCGTCTTTAACCAGATATTCCGGAATGTAATACGGATACAGATGAACATCGTCTCTTTGGATCTGTTGAACCAGCGCATTTACTGAAGGTTCATCGGCACAATATATCAACTTGCCGTTTTCCTCCATACAATCAATGAATGTTCTGAATTGATCCAGGTAGTCTTCATAAGTGGGAAAAACATTCATGTGGTCCCATGCAATCCCGCTGATCACAGCAATATGCGGTTTATAGACATGAAACTTTGGACGGGGATCTGTGGGTCCGCTGGGATATTCATCACCTTCCATGACCATAAATGGTGCGTCATCTGAAAGCTTTACCATCACATCAAAACCTTCTAACTGGGCACCCACCATGTAATCGGTCTTCATATCCAATTTTTTCAGGATATGCAAAATAATGGAGGTGATGGTTGTTTTGCCATGACTGCCACCAATAACAACACGTGTCTTTTCCCTTGCATGCTCGTAAAGAAACTCCGGAAAAGAATATACAGGAATGCCCAATTGCCTGGCTTTTAACAATTCCGGATTGTCAGGCTTGGCATGCATACCGGCGATAACTGCATCCAGTTTCGGATGAATATTTTCCGTAAACCACCCGGTTTTTTCCGGAAACAAACCATACATACGTAAGCGCTTCCCCGAAGGATCAAAAATTTCATCATCCGACCCGGTTACCACTTCTCCCTTTTTATGGAGTGCAATGGCCAGGTTATGCATGGCACTACCGCCAATGGCAATGAAATGAATATGCTTTTTCATATGTTTATAATTCATTGATTGTCATGGGATTGTGATTTCAGCATAACACGCAACAATGAAAACCTTATTTTTTCTTATTTTGACTTTAGTGGAAAACAGGGATACCCATCGAAACATATACCTTATTACCTTATTAACAGACATTTATTTAAAGCCAACACAATAAGGTAATAAGGTTTGTATGGAGAGGGG
>SL_3KL_010_SEDDRAFT_10005763_pt1 | contig 11100 bp, 9 predicted proteins | sample SodLakKL_010_SED_2_FD_10381 | JGI IMG/M metagenome (IMG submission 10381)
CGAAGCAGATGCTGGTTTTTCCCCATCCGGCCGGTTACCCCGTTCATGATGATACCGATGGAGTGAGTTTTTACCTGGTCAGTCATTTCGTCTATTTGGTTTATTCAATTGGTAATCGATTTATCTGTATTGATTTTCAATAACTTATATCTTGTAATTTCATTGGAAACCATCTGCCTGTAAGTAAACGCTGCCAGGACCTGGCGGACTCTGGCAGGTTCTGATCAGGCACATTTCCGGTCTGCTTCATTCGTCAGGCAGCCACGATCATTGCCAATGCGATTCTTATGATTCTTTCTCATCCGGGGGATCTGTGCACTGTGGCCAGGCTCCTTCCGGCAGGGGTGGCACGTCCACTCCTTCCTTTGGCAGCGTTCCGGCCAGCTCCTGGCGCCAGTGAGCCACGTCCCCGGCCGGCCCGTAACAATAGATAAATTTCAGCGGCTGTTTTGCCCGGTTGGTCAGCTGGTGATACTCATGTGGTGGAATATAGATCGTCTGCCCGGCCTTCAGGGTAAACCGCTCCTTGCCAAGGCACATTTCCCCTTCCCCTTCAAGAATCAGGTAGACCTCTTCCTGGTCCTGGTTGTGCCAGGGCACCTGCCCGCCCTCCGGATCCAGGGTTACCATCCCCATTGAAAATGCCTCGGCCTGGATTGGGGATGCCCCGCCAACAATATTTTTGGTTACTCGTTTGGCCGGAAACCGCCGGCCTTCGGTCTTGCTAAGATCACTGATTTTCATACGTTGACAATTTTTTCTGCTGATTTGGTTATTTATTTCTGTGCAATTCCACCAGCCAGTTGAACTCAGTGGATTTGTTCTTCCATTTCAAACTCAAAAAACTGGCCTGCGTTGTGATAACTGATATCCTCGACCATTTTTGAGACCAGGCCCAGGTCATCCGGAATGAGTCCGCGTTCCATATCATTTCCAAGAATATTGCAGATGATACGGCGGAAGTAATCGTGTCGCTGGAATGAGAGAAAACTCCTGGAATCGGTCGTCATCCCGATAAAAAGGCTTAAAATTCCCATATTCGACAGAGCTTCCGCCTGTTTTTCAATTCCGTCGATCTGATCCATAAACCACCATGGCGGGCCGTATTGCAACTTACCGGGAAAGGTTCCATCCTGGAAATTGCCAATCATCGTAGCGAAAAGTTCGTTGTCTCTCGGATTGTTATTATAAAGAACAATTTTGGGCAACCTGTCTTCCGTATCGAGGCGATCGAGAAGCCTTGACAGCGGACGTGCTATTTCAAAATCCCCCATAGAATCAAAACCGGAGTCACGTCCCAGTTTTTTCATCATTCTTGTATTATTATTTCTCAATGCACCGATATGAAGCTGATAAACCCATCCTTTTTCGTGGTCCATCAGTCCGCAGTGATAGAGAAACGCTGACTTAAATTTTCTGACATCCAGTTCAGCCGGAGTTTTACCGGTCATCACATCGTCGAATATTTGTTTGATCTGTTGATCAGTGAATGGGTCTGAATAGGGTTCATCTACACCATGATCGGATGCTTTACAACCAAGAGAATCAAAAAAATCATGCCGGCTCTTTAATGCCTCCAGGAATTGCTGATAATTGCTGATACTTGTATCTGACGACTCCTCCAATTTCGCGATCCAATTCCTGAATTCATCCCCGTTTTCTATCTCCATACCCCGGTCAGGCCTGAATGTTGGAACCATAATAAAGTCGTTATCGGTCTCTGCCCGGTATGCCTGATGGTACTCTAAAGTATCAACAGGGTCGTCTGTGGTAGCAACTACTTTAACCCTGCTTCGCTTCAATAACTGCCTGGTTGAAAACTCCGGGCTTTGAAGCATTTCATTACATTCATCCCAGATTGAGTCAGCTGTTTCACCATTCAATAACCTGTCGGTAATTCCGAATGGATGTTTTAACTCCATGTGAGTCCAGTGATAAAGCGGGTTTCTCAGTGTTTTCGGAACGGTATTTGCCCAGGCCAAAAACTTTTCCTTATCAGTGGAATCACCGGTGATAAATTTCTCGTCCACACCACAGGTTCTCATGCCGCGCCATTTATAATGATCACCGGCCAGCCAGATGTGATACAGGTTTCTGTAATTGATATCACTGGCAATTTCATCCGGCGGCAGATGGCAGTGATAATCGATAATCGGCTGATCTTCCGAAAATTCATGAAACAACCTGCTGGCAGAATCATTATGTAACAAAAAATCGTCGTGTATAAATGGTTTTTTCATGGTTTAGTATTGAGTATTTGGGTATTTCGTAATGCGTATTAAGAACAATGAAAAAGCAAAAGTGAAAACGCAAAAGAGTAATATATCACTGCATTTTTAACAGAATGACCTTTGCTGTTCCTGCCAGAGAGCCGGAAATTTTCCTTTAGCTTCAGATTTTCACATTTCACCTTTTCAGTTTTGCGTTTTCAGTTTTCACTTTTGCCTTATCATGTTCACCTCTCAACCCTTCCGGAGCCACCACTCTCCACCAGTTTTTCTACCTCATCAACACTGACAAGGTTAAAATCGCCGGGTATGGTGTGCTTCATACAGGAAGCAGCGACGGCATATTCGAGTGCATCCTTCGTATTCGATTTATTCAGTAAACCGTATATCAGCCCGGAAGCGAAAGAGTCGCCTCCGCCAACCCGATCAACAATATGAATTTCATACCGGGTTGACCGAACCGGTTCCTTGCAATCTTTTTCATCATGCAGCACAGCACTCCACCCGTTGATGCTGGCTGAAAAACTTTCTCGAAGTGTGATTGCAACTGTTTTAAAGCCGTATTCTGATTTCAGTTCCTTTGCGAGCTGGTAATAACCGGCTTCGTCGAGTTCAGCTCCTTCAACATCTGTTTTGCCAGCCTCAAAACCGAGGCTTCTCTGGGCATCTTCTTCATTGGCAATACAGACATCCACATATTCCATTAGCGGGTTCATGACGGCCTGAGCCTCTTTTTCCGTCCAAAGTTTACTGCGGAAATTTAAATCACAGCTGATGGTCACCCCTGCTTTTTTTGCTGCTTTACATGCTGCCACTACTGCTTGCTGAGGCTTCTTACCCAAAGCTGGTGTGATGCCTGTCCAGTGAAACCAGTTTTTCCCTTCAAAAATGCGATCCCAATCGGCCAGGGAGCCATCCATATCATTCACGGCCGAACCTGCCCGGTCATAGATCACTTTTGACGGGCGCTGACTGGCTCCGGTTTCCAGGAAATAGACTCCCAGTCGGTCACCTCCGCGCAGTATGTAATCAGTATTCACACCATACCTTCTCAGTGATTGAAGAGCCATCTCCCCTATTTCATGCTTTGGGAAACGGCTTACAAAAAATGATTCTTCACCAAAATTAGCCAGTGCAACTGCAACATTAGCTTCTCCTCCACCGAATGTGATCTTAAAATGATCCGATTGCAAAAACCTTGAAAAACCCGGAGTTGACAATCTGAGCATAAATTCTCCGAATGTTACTATCTTCGACATAATATCAAACCCCTTTTAAGTTGTTGATTATGATTTCAGCATTCTTTCGTATCTGATCGTAATCTTCTTCTGCCAGTGCTTTTTTATCGACGAGCGAACTTCCTACACCTACGGCACAGGCTCCTGCTTCAATCCATTCATTGGCATTGGTCAGTGAAACGCCCCCGGTTGGCATCAGCTTCAGGTGTGGCAACGGGGCTTTCACTGCCTTAAAGAAGGGCATACCTACAATATTGGCAGGAAACACTTTGACAACATCAGCTCCCGCTTCCCAGGCTTTTTGGATTTCAGTCGGTGTAAATGCACCCGGAAGAACCGCTTTGTCCAATTTATTTGCCTCATCCAGTACTTCATCTTTGACGATCGGGCTGACGATAAATTCCGCACCGGCATCAACGGTTTTTTTTACTGATTCACGGTCAATCACCGATCCGGCTCCGATTACCATATCCGAAGGCGCCTGTCTTGCAGCTTTTTCAATCAGTTCAAGAGCTTTCGGAACCGTCATGGTTACTTCCAGGACCTTAATCCCGCCTTCAATCAGAGCTTCAAAAATAGGTTCAAACTGCTCCGGTTTTGGAAATCTGAGCACAGCAACCGCTTTGTGCCTTTCAATTAGTTCAACTGTTTTTTTTCTGGTCATATTTTTTTAATTAGACTTTCAAGCATTTATCCATCACCGCAATATATAAATCAATCGTACAGTTTACACCTTGTATTCCATGCAGTTACTGCAAGCAGGCTGATTATCAAAACCTGCATTAAATCGTCATTGCAGTAAAACCGCCATCTACCGGTACAACCGATCCCGTAACAAACGAAGATGCCTTTTCTGATGCCAGCCATATAATGACTCCTGCCAATTCATCAGCTTCTCCATATCGGTTCATCGGAGTATGGCCGAAAATTGCTTTTCTCCTTTCCTCCGTCAGTATCTTTCGGTTTTGTTCAGCCGGAAAAAATCCCGGCATAACCGCATTAACCCTGATGTTATGCGGAGCCCACTCCCGGGCCATAAATTTCGTCATATTGTTCATACCGGCTTTGGATATACTGTATGTCATTACCTTCGAAAGCGGAATTTCAGATGAAGCTGAGGAAATATTAATTATACTGCCACCTTCACCCTGGCGAATCATTTGAGCGGCAGTTATCCGGCTCGAATAAAATGCTCCTTTCAAATTAATATCCATGATCTGATTCCACTCATCTTCGGTTATCTCCATTACAGAAGTTGTGGAATTAATCCCCGGTGCGTTAATGAGAATATCAACCCGGCCCCACTGATCAATTACATTCTGAATTCCCTGTTTTAAAGACTCTTCATTTTTAGCATCGGCCTGGCAGACCATTCCATCACCACCCTCTTCTTTTATTTTCTGTACGTGTTCTTCTGCTCCATCACGATTACCGCTGTAGAAAACTGCTGTTTTAGCTCCGGCTTTTCCAAGAGCAACTGACATCTCACCTCCTAAAACTCCACTTCCACCTATTACCATTGCAACTTTACCTTCCAGTGAAAAGAGGCCGTTCAAATAACTCATTATTTACATTTATTAATTAATATTAGTGTCTGTTATATTTCCAATGGCAGATTTAACCAGCCAGATTATTTCTGTGGCTGGTTAAATAATTCTTCTTATTTCAAGTGAAAGAGCATAAGAATTCAGCACTGAAATCTTGCGGAATTCTGTTATCTTTCTGCAAGACTTTACCGGTTAAGTACCGGATTGTATAATAAACAAGTAACTGTAAACGGTCAAGGATTTAACAAAATTCAAAAGGCTTTAATAATCCGTAATTATGGACAATTCAATGATTAAACTGGAAGAGACCTGGAGATGGTATGGTGATAACGATTCAATTACTTTACAGGACATCATTCAGGCCGGAGCAACTGGAATCGTAACTGCACTTCATCATCTTCCGACCGGGGAGGCCTGGAGCGTAAATGAGATTACAAAAAGGAAACAGCAGATTGAAAATTCGGGATTAAGGTGGTCGGTGGTTGAAAGTATTCCTGTTCATGAAGACATCAAGCGGCAGACCGGTAACTACAAAACGTACATTGAGAACTATAAAACAAGTATTAAAAACCTTGGCTCATGCGGCATTAATACTGTTTGCTATAACTTTATGCCTGTCTTAGACTGGTCACGAACGGATCTTGACTATATTGTAAAAGATCAATCAACTGCTCTCCGGTTTGATGAAATCGCGTATGCTGCATTCGACCTTTTTATTCTTCAGCGTCAAAATGCAGAGTCAGAGTACTCTGATGAAATCATTCAAAAAGCCGAGTCGTATTACAAGAATCTTGACGATCAAAAAACAGATGACCTGGAAAAGACCATTCTTGCAGGCTTACCCGGATCAGAAGAGGGATACACACTTGATGAATTTAAAGAGATTCTCGGGAGCTATAACGGTATTTCTGCCCGGAGCCTGCAAAATCATCTGTTCCATTTCATCAGTGAAATCTTACCGGCAGCAGAAGAGTCAGGGGTCCGGATGGCTATTCATCCTGATGACCCGCCTTTCCCGTTATTCGGCCTGCCACGGGTTGTGAGTACTGAACAGGGCGCAAAAGAACTGATAGAATCCTACGACTCAGAATTTAACGGACTCACTTTCTGTACAGGTTCATATGGCGCCAGAAGCGACAACGACCTGCCAGGAATGGTTCAGCGGTTAGGACACAGAATCAATTTTATTCATCTCAGAAGTGTAGAGCGTGAAAACGGACGGTCTTTCCATGAAGCCAATCACCTGGAAGGGAGTATGGACATGGCTGCTGTAATGAGAGCACTCATAAATGAGCAGTTTCGAAGAAAAAAAGAAGGACGCACAGATACCAATATACCCATGCGACCGGATCACGGCCATAGAATGCTCGATGACATGAAGAAAGAATCAGCACCCGGTTACTCCTGTATCGGCCGGCTGCGGGGCCTTGCAGAACTCAGAGGCCTTGAACTGGGAATCAGACATACACTCGAAAACCAATAACTTCAGGAATATGAAGGCTTCCTCACCGATCATCTTAATCACACTATCAGCAGTAATATTGACTATTGGTTGCAGTGAGTACGATGCCGAACAGGGACCAATGGATGAAACAGCCGTCATGGTTGCCCGGCTCGATAGTATTGCCAATAATGTGGATCCGATGCTAAATGAGTTTGCCGGTCGTGCCCGGGTTAATTACCTGAAAAATATTCCTGTCCCGAATTCAACTGAGGAGCGGTTAACCTACCTGGGCACCCTTGCACAGGAAATGATCTATGCCGGTGATACTGAGGAAGCCATCGATATCCTCGAAGGCCTCAGGCAGCAACTTGAAGATAGCAACCAACAGATACAGCAACGATTTACAGAGAATGTACTCGATCTGCTTGCCCTTGCATATCTCCGGCTTGGAGAACAGCAAAACTGTATTTTGAACCATTCTGCTGAATCATGCCTTTTTCCAATCCGCGGTGAAGGTATTCATACACTGACTACAGGTTCGGAGATGGCTATAGGATATTATGAAGAACTCTTAACTGAATGGCGCCAGGATGACCTGGAATTAATCTGGCTGCTTAACATCGCCTATATGACACTCGGAAAACACCCTCAGGAAGTTCCTGGTGAATGGTTAATTCCGGCTGAACACTTTGAAGAAAACCTCTCCTTTAGCCGTTTTCATGATATTGCTCCGCAGACAGGCCTGGCGGATGATATGGCACTTTCCGGAGGCAGTGTAACCGAAGACTTCAACGGAAACGGATTCATCGATATCATGGCCTCTTCCTGGGGATTGTCCGATCAGTTGCAGTATTTTGAGAATACAGGTGAAGGTACTTTCGTAGAAAAAACAGAGGACGCAGGATTAACCGGTATAACCGGTGGTTTGAACCTGATTCATGCTGATTACAACAACAATGGATATCCCGATGTATTCGTACTCAGAGGTGCCTGGCTTGGTGAGGCAGGACATCATCCAAACTCTTTACTCCGGAACAATGGAGACGGAACGTTTTCTGATGTTACCGAAAGTGCAGGTATCTTAAGCTTTCGTCCTACACAGACTGCTGTATGGGCTGATTTCAACAACAATGGGTGGCTTGACCTGTTCATTGGTAACGAATCGACTCCTCAGGACCCTCATCCATCAGAGTTATACATGAATAACCAGGATGGCACGTTTACAAATGTAACACTTCAGGCAGGAGTATCTGTCAACCGGTATATCAAAGGAGTGACTGCAGGTGATTTCAATAACAATGGATTTCAGGATCTCTATATTTCTGTTTTAGACGGACCCAATATCCTGCTACAAAACAACGGCCCGAATAACCGGGGAGTTCCGCTATTTCTGAATGTCAGCGAGCGTGCAGGAGTGACCGAACCCTACACGAGCTTCCCAACATGGTTTTGGGATTACAATAACAACGGATGGCTGGATATCTTTGTATCGGGTTATGATGTTTCCAATGCGGATGTGGCCAAAGAGTACCTTGGACTGCCCGTCGAGGCTGAAATGCCACGTTTGTATAGAAACAACGGGGATGGAACATTTACAGATGTAACTGTTGAAACCGGCATCAGCAAAGTGATGTATACGATGGGTTCCAATTTTGGCGACCTGGATAACGACGGATATCTCGATTTTTATGTCGGAACCGGTGACCCCGATATGAGAGCTCTCATGCCAAACAGGATGTTCCGAAATGTGAATGGTACCCATTTCCAAGAAGTGACTGCATCCGGTAGTTTCGGGCACCTTCAAAAAGGTCATGGAGTTTCATTTGCAGACCTCAACAACAACGGACACCAGGATATATTTACAGTCATCGGCGGTGCGCTTGAGGGGGATGTTTACATGAATGCGCTTTTTAAAAATCCCGGAAACGACCACAACTGGATCACTCTTACTTTTGAAGGAGAACAGAGCAACCGGTTTGGAATCGGAAACCGGGTAAAACTGACGATAAGCGAAGCCGATACTAATCGTACGATCCACCGAAGAGTGACGACAGGCGGCAGTTTTGGCTCCTCTGCACTACAAATGGAAGTCGGCCTTGGAAATGCCGATGAAATCACAATGATAGAAGTGACCTGGCCGTCAAGCGGCATCGTGCAGCAATTTAACAACGTTGAAATGAACCGGTTCTATCTTGTCAGGGAAACTGAAGATGAACTAATCGTAAACGAACGCAAACAATTTCAATTTCAGGATTCTCCCGCTGTACATCAACATTAGACTTAAGAATTTCATTGATTGACGATTAAAAAGCTCTGATAAATCTATGAACATATTATCTGCTGACCAGGCATCAGAATTAATTCAGGATGGCAATACGATTTGTATCGGGGGCGGTGGTGCCGGACATGCAATTCCCGATGAGATATTGAAAGCAATCGGCGACCGGTATTCAAAATCAGGAAAACCTGAGAATCTTACCATCATTCATCCCTGCGGAATTGGTGACAGCGACAGGCTTGGGCTCAATCACCTCGCACATGCTGGTATGCTGAAACGAGTGATTGGTGGTTTTTATGGCAATGCCCCTAAAATGGTGGGCCTGGCCTTTAACAACGAATTTGAAGGATATAATTTCCCCCAGGGGGTTCTCAGTCATCTCTGCAGAGCCACAGCATCCGGCGAACCGGGCCTGCTGACCAAAACGGGCTTACACACATTCGTCGACCCCAGGNATGAAGGAGGCAAGGTTAATGATTCTGCCATTGATGACCTGGTAAAGCTGGTTGAGATCGAAGGTGAAGAATATCTCTATTACAAAACAACTCCGGTAGATGTGGCAATCATCAGGGGCACAAGTGTTGACAATGAAGGGAACCTGATCATGGACCGGGAAGTTGGTACATTTTCCATGCTATCCATCGCCCAGGCAGCCAAAGTGAACGGGGGAATTGTGATTGCCCAGGTTGCTGAAGTCGATGAAAACAGTTCCTTTCCGGCCAACCGGGTAAAGGTGCCGGGTGCCTTTATTGACCATATTGTACTAGCTCCCGATCAGCCAATGACCTATATCACGGAATATGACCCGTCGCTGATCTACAGGCATGAACCCTGGAAAATGGATGACCTGTCTCTTGACGGTATCAAACAAATCATTTCCCGCAGAGGTGCCCTTGAACTTTTCCCCGGTGCATTTGTCAATCTCGGATATGGTATTTCGGATGGAATTCCCATTGTGGCCCGCCAGGAAGATTACCTGGATCAGATCACTTTTCTGATTGAACAGGGGCCAATTGGCGGAATACCCACAACCGGTTTGAATTTCGGAGCGATGCACAACCCATCAGCAATTATTGATGACGGATATCAGTTTGATTTCTTTCACGGGGGCGGGCTTGATATCGCATTTCTCGGGTTTGCCCAGGTTGACAGGCATGGAAACGTAAACTCCAGCCGCTTCGGAAACCGGATGACCGGGTGCGGCGGATTCATTGATATTTCCCAGCACAGCAATAAAATTGTCTTTTGCGGAAGTTTTGCCGTGAAAGGAACGTTCAAGATCAGGGAAGGCGGTATTGAAATTCTGAATAAAGGAAAACACAGGAAATTTGTCTCTGAAGTGGAGCAGATCACATTTAACGGGAAGTATTCGGTTGAAAAGAATCAGAACGTGCTTTACCTGACTGAAAGGGGTGTTTTCCAGCTAACTGAAAATGGTTTAATGCTGATCGAAATTGCACCGGGTGTTGACTTGCAACAGGATATCCTGGATTGCATGGATTTCTCTCCAATCATTTCAAAAGAGTTAAAAACCATGGACAAGAACCTGTTCAATACGTCCGGGCTTGGACTAAACAAAATGCCACAATGACAATAAATATCCCATGAGCACTACTCCTTACCTGGAATCAAAAACCACAGATCAAACACTGTTTATTACTCTTAACAGGCCGGATAAACTTAACTGTTTTGGCATACCCGAACTTGATGAAATCAAACGGGTATTACAAAAGGCTGAAACCGAAAATGATATCAGAACCATAGTATTTCAGGGTGCCGGAGAAAAATCGTTTTCCACTGGTGCCGACCTGAAACAGTTTACAAAATTGGATAAACCAGGTACCATTGAATGGATCAGAAAAGGAAACGATACCTTTAACTTTATCGAGCAATTCCCAAAACCTACTGTTGCAGTAATACAGGGGTATGTTTTGGGTGGCGGGCTTGAACTTGCCCTCTCATGTGATTTCAGAATTTCCACGAATAATTCCCTGCTCGGATTCCCGGAGCTTCAGCATGGGTGGCTGCCCGGATGGGGGGGCATTCACAGGATCAGGAGATTAATCGGTGTATCAAAGTCGAAAGAACTGATCTTTTTTGCTGAGCCAGTTACTGCTGATGAAGCCTTCCGGCTTGGCCTGATAAATAAAATCACGACCCATGAGAATCTTATATCTGAAGTAAGCGATCTTATCGAAAAACTTAATAAACTTGAACCAAACCTGTTTGCAATGGCAAAAGCTTCTCTGAATGATTCAACGGATTCAGGCCCAGTTTCAGTTAGTAATACCTGGTTTGATATTTTAGGTACACTTTATTCTAAAAATTCTTCCGGGTAGAGCGGCGTNAACCGGTGTTCTGTACA
>SL_3KL_010_SEDDRAFT_10005764_pt1 | contig 11099 bp, 13 predicted proteins | sample SodLakKL_010_SED_2_FD_10381 | JGI IMG/M metagenome (IMG submission 10381)
CCGTGGCGTCATGATGTCCCAGGCGGTGAGCTCGTCCATGCGGAAGGCCCGCTCCACCAGCTCATGCTCCTCCTGCTCCACCACCCCCTGCCGTCGACCCAGCTCGGTGAGCTCCTGGAGTTCCCGCTCGGCGTCCTCGGAATCACCGTTGCCGTTCTGGCGCCGGCTCACCAGCGCCTCCAGACGGAGCATGGGGAAGACCAGCGGACGGGACCACCGCTCCAGCCCCACCAGGAAGGACGCCGAACCCAGCCCCAGCCGGATGGGATTGCGCAGGGCCACGAATCGCGGGAGGCCTTCGGCGAGAAGGGCCACCGCCAGGATGCCTACCGGAATGGCCCAGAGCGCGGTGATCAGGCCCCTCTGGTCCACCATGGCCGCCGTGAAGACCGAGACGGCGCCGACGTTCAGGTAGATGTTCAGGTAGAAGAGGGTGGCCCGCATGCCGGGAATGCCGGACCGGACCTGGTGAAGCATCTCCGCGCCCCGGAATCCCTCTTCTCGCATGGTGCGGACCCGGGATTCGGAGACCAGGAAGACGGCGGACTCCATGGCCGACACCACGAGGGAGGCCACGAGGAGGAGTCCCGAGATGACCAGGAGGAGGGTCATCACGGAGACGGAAGTTCGGGGAGGGGGGAGCCGCCGGCATCCCGGGGCACCCCCTACGACTGGGAGGGTGGTCGTCCCCCTCCGCTCCGGCCCGCTCGAACCTCCGGCATGGGACCGGGCGGGTCGTGCTGCTCAATTCCATTTTTCGCTCTCGTCCAGCAGGTGTCGGATGACGTCCAGCGAGCTGACCCCATCGGCCTCGGCCTCGAACCCGGGGATCACCCGATGGGCCAGAACCAGGGGGGCCACCGCCCGCACGTCGTCGTCGTGGGGGACCGGGTCGCCGCGTAGCGCNGCCCGGGCCTTCGCTCCCAGCACAAGATACTGCGAAGCNCNTGGTCCCGCTCCCCAGGCCACGTACTTCCGCGTGAAGGGCGGGGCCTCGTCGGTGCCCGGACGGGTGGCCCGGACCAGCCGAACCGCCAGCGCCGCCACAGAGGTGGCCACCGGAATCCGTCGGACCAGCCCCTGGAAGTCGATGAGCCGCTCCCCCGAGATGACCCGCCGGACCTGGGGATCGTGGGCGCCGGTGGTGCGCATGGCCACGGCCACCTCCTCGTCCCGGCTCGGGTACCCGATCCGCAGTTCGAACATGAACCGGTCCAACTGGGCCTCCGGTAGCGGGTAGGTCCCTTCCTGTTCGATGGGGTTCTGGGTCGCCAACACGAAGAACGGGCGGGGAAGGGTCATGGTCTCGCCTCCTGCCGTCACGGTCCGCTCCTGCATGGCCTGCAGAAGCGCGGCCTGTGTCTTGGGCGGCGTGCGGTTGATCTCGTCGGCCAGGACCACGTTGGCGAAGACCGGTCCCCTCACGAAGCGGAAGGACCGGCGCCCCGTGGTCCGATCCTCCTCGATGACCTCCGTCCCGGTAATATCGGTGGGCATGAGGTCCGGCGTGAACTGGATCCGGCTGAAGTCCAGATCCAGGACCTCGGCGAGCGTTCCCACCAGAAGGGTCTTGGCCAGTCCGGGGACCCCCACCAGCAGGGCGTGCCCGTTGGCCAGAAGCGCCAGGAGAAGCCCTTCCACCACCTCCTCCTGCCCGACGATGCGTCGAGCCACCTCCACCCGCAGCTCCTTCGCCACGGCGGCCACCTCTCGAAGCAGCTCTACGTCACGGTCCACGGGGGAAGGGGTGTCACTCACGCAGTGGCTCCGAAGCGGGGTTGGAAATGGCCATCGTCCCGGCAAACCTGGGGTTTCGTCCCTACCCGCGCCACCGGCCCGTGATCCCGGCCCGGCGACGTGTCCCCAGGCGCTTGCGCCCCGAACGGCAAGGGGATAGGTTAGCGGGCTGTTGGATCACTGGAGAGCGCCGTCCATGGAAGAAGAAGAGTCGCAAGTACAGACGCTGGCTCGCTTCACCGGGCATGGGCTCACCCTGGCGCTGTCCATCGGACTTTTCCTGGCGGCAGGGTGGTGGCTCGATGGGCGTCTCGGGACGACGCCCCTCTTCACCATCGCCGGGGCCATGCTGGGAGCGGGAGCGGATTCTACAGCATGATCCAGCATCTGGTCCTCTTTCCCCGCCAGGCGGAGGAAGAGCGAAAGGCCCGGTCTGCCAAGGATGATTCGACCGGCGGACCGGACGAACCGGACGAGGGAGGAGGCCGGTGAGCCGCTGGGTTCGCTACATGGCTGTGGCCACAGGATTGGTTGTGGTCGCGGTGGGTGTGGGATCGCTGGTCCTGGATCCCTCGGGCAGGAACGGGGTTCTCGCGGCCGGCATCGTGGCCCTGGTGCTCCAGGGGGCCGCATTCGGTCTCCTGGCGGCGCAGAAGCTGGGCAGCCCCGCCTTCCTGGCGGCGTGGGGGGCCAGTACGCTGGTCCGTGGAGCGGTTGTGGTGGGGTTCGCCCTCTGGGTAGCCTCGCTTGAGGGAGTGGATACGCTGGTGGGCCTGCTGACGCTGGTGGCCCTACTCTTCGTTCTCCTCCTCCTGGAGCCGATGGCGCTCCGGTGGGGTGGCTCGGATGGAACCGAAACGAACGGGATGGCGAGGGAATGAAAGCTGAAGGCGCGACGGGGGCTTTGCAGGACGGGGCCCAGGCGGCGCAAGGGGCCGAACCACAGGGATTCGACCTCGGCTCCATGCTCATGGGGAAGGTGTCCAATGCCTCCTACATCGAGATCGGCCCCCTCCGGATCGACCTGCCCCAGTGGGATCCCATCATGGTGGGCGGGCTGGCCATCGACCTCTCCCCGTCCAAGAATGTGGTCTTCCTCCTTCTGGCGGCGGTCCTGTGCGTCCTCACCTTCACGGTGGTGGGCCGGACCTTCAAGCGGATGGAGGCCGGCGACGCCCCCACAGGCTTCGCCAACGCCGTGGAGGGGATGATCCTCTTCTTCCGCGATCAGGTGGTCCGGGCCAACATCGGGCATGGGGCCGACAAGTTCACGCCCTTCATCCTAAGCCTGTTCTTCTTCATCCTCTACATGAACCTGCTGGGACTGGTGCCCTTCGGCGTGGCGGCCACCGGATCGCTTTCGGTCACCGCCGCGCTGGCCTTCCTGGCCTTCCTCTGGACGGAGGTCTCCGGCTTCCGGGCCCTGGGACCGGCCGGGTACGCCCGCACCATCTTCTATGCCCCCAAGGGACTTCCTCCGGCGGGTCAGGCGGTACTCCTCCTGATCATGACCCCGGTTGAGGCGCTCGGGAAGCTGACCAAGCCCTTCGCCCTGGCCATTCGTCTGTTCGCCAACATGACGGCGGGCAAGATCCTCATCTTCGCCCTCCTCGGCCTGGTCTTCGTCTTTGCCGACGCCGCCGTGGCTCGCTGGGGCGTGGCAGGGGGCGCGGTTCTCATGGCCACCGCCATCACGCTTCTGAAGGTGTTCATCTCGTTTCTGCAGGCGTTCATCTTCACCATGTTGACGGCCGTCTTCATCGGCCTCATCCGCCATGCCCACTGACATATCCGGCTCCGGCCACCGGGCATGGCCGCTACATCAGCCCCGTGGGGCTGCTTCGTTCACCGCTGGTACTCGTTCACCCGAGTCAACCCAAACCCAACAGAGAGACGAGACGGAGACATAATGCTGACTTCCGCCATTCTCGCCATTCAAGAGACCGCCATGGTCATGGACCCGGCTGCCGCCAAGGACTACATGAGCCTCCTGGGGGCCGCCATCGGACTGGGCCTGACCGTCCTGGGCGCTGGTCTCGGGATCGGCTGGATCGGATCCTCCGCCATGCAGGGCATCGCCCGTCAGCCGGAGGCTGCTGGTAACATCCAGACCTCGGCCATCATCCTGGCGGCGCTGATCGAGGGTGCAGCCCTCTTCGCCCTGGTGATCACGCTCCTCTACAAGTTGCTCTGACCCTGACGCGGAACGAGCAGAAGAAACCCACGGAGCCGTATGAGGACCCGGGGGTGTCCCCGAGGCGGGGCGCCCCCGGTCCCATCGCCGGAGCCCGAGAGACCTACATGAAGATTCCCGGAAGTGCTGCACTGCCGATCCTTCTGGCGGCGCCCGCTCCCCTCCTCGCTGCCGATGAGGGCGGGGGGCTCTTCGCGCTGGATCCGGGGCTCGCCATCTGGACCATCGTTGTCTTCCTCCTGGTCCTCCTCGTCCTGGGCAAGTTCGCCTGGGGCCCCATCCTGGGGCAGGTGGAGGCCCGTGAGCAGTCCATCCGCGACTCCATCGACGAGGCGCGGGAGCTGCAGGAGAAGGCCGCGGCCCTCATGGAGGAGCATCGCCGGCAGCTCGCCGACGCCCGCCGCCAGTCCCAGGAGTTGCTGAACGAAGGCCGGGAGGCCGGAGATCGGCTCCGCCGGGAGCTGGAAGACAAGGCCCGGAGCGAGGCTGAGGAGATCCTTTCCCGCGCCCGATCCGAGATCGAGCGGGAGAAGGAGCGCGCCATGGATGCCATCCGAGAGCAGTCGGTGGATCTGGCCATGGCCGTCGCCGCCCGTCTGCTGGGGCAGAAGCTGGATGCCCAGGCCGATCGGGACCTGATTCGGGACTACCTTTCCCAGGTGGAACCGAGGGACGTGGGACCCGACCCCCAGGGCGGCTCCGGTCGTCCGCCGGCGGAGGCCTGAGCCGTGCGCGGCGAGACCATCGCGCGGAACTACGCTGAGGCCCTCTTCGAACTGGGGAGGCGCCACGACGCCCTGGAATCGTTCGGTGAGGCCTTGGACGTGGTGGCGGATGTCCTGATCGGGAGCCGGGATCTCCGCCTCTTCCTGGAGACGCCGCGGATCCAGGCCGACGAGAAGAAGCGAGTGCTGCGCGAGGCATTCGAGGGGCGGGTTCCGGACCTTCTCCTGAACTTCCTCCTCGTGGTGGTGGACAAGCGGCGGCAGCGCCACCTGGTGGAGATGGCCACCGCCTACCAGCAGCTTCTCGACGAGCACATGGGCCGCACCCGCGTGGATGTGCAGGTCGCCCGGCCCGTGGGCGAGGAGGAGGCAGCGGAGATCCAGCGTCGCCTCTCGGATCTCCTGGAGATGGACGCCATCACCCGGATCCAGGTGCGTCCCGAACTCATCGGGGGCATACTCTTCCGGAGCGGAGACACGATTTTCGACGGCTCGGTCCGGCGCCGGCTGCAGCGTATGCGCCGACGCCTCATGACCGCCGACATGGGTTCGGAGACAGGGGCCGCCTGATCCGAGCCGGGCCGGGCAGCGATGACCCGGGCCAACGCACGACCCAAAGAGATTCCGATCCCGGTCGCGACCGGATCCCGAGACCGACCACGACCCGATGCCGACCCCGACTCAACCGGGGCCCGGACACACGACGGACCAAGGACACCAATAGATCATGGCCACTTCCGATTCCCAGCTTCGTGCCAGCGAGATCAAGGGCGTTCTCCTGGGCGCTATCGAGAGCTATCAGGAGGACCTCCACGCCGAAGACGTCGGTGAAGTCCTGGAGGTGAAGGACGGGATCGCGCGCATCTACGGGCTCACCAACGCCATGGCGAGCGAGATGCTGGAGATCACGCCCTCCGACGGCGGCGATCCCATCACGGCGCTGGCGCTGAACCTGGAAGAGGACAACATCGGGGCCGTGATCATGGGAGACTGGACCCGTCTCCACGAGGGCGACGAGGTCCGACGGACCGGACGGGTCCTGGAGGTCGCCACCGGGTCCGGGTACCTGGGACGGGTGGTGGACCCGCTGGGCGAGCCCGCCGACGGGAAGGGCCCCATCGAGCCGCTGGAAGATCGGCGTCAGATCGACGTGGTGGCCCCCGGGATCGTGAAGCGGCAGCCGGTGGGGGAGCCGCTCCAGACCGGGATCAAGGCCATCGACAGCATGATCCCCATTGGCCGCGGGCAGCGGGAGCTCATCATCGGCGACCGCTCCACCGGGAAGACGGCCATCGCCGTCGACGCCATCATCAACCAGAAGGGCCAGGGCGTCATCTGCGTCTACTGCGCCATCGGGCAGCGGGCCGGGAAGGTGGCTTCCGTGGTGGAGACGCTCCGGGAGGCCGGGGCGCTCGACTACACCATCGTGGTGGCGGCCAACGCCGCCGACCCGGCGCCCATGCAGTACATCGCGCCCTACACCGCCACGGCGCTGGCCGAGCACTTCATGTGGCAGGGTAAGCCCACCCTGGTGGTCTACGACGACCTGACCAAGCAGGCCCAGGCCTACCGTCAGCTCTCCCTGATCCTCCGGCGGCCCCCGGGCCGTGAGGCGTACCCCGGCGACGTCTTCTACCTCCACTCCCGGCTCCTGGAGCGGGCGGCGAAGCTCTCCGACGAGCACGGCGGTGGGTCCCTGACGGCGCTGCCCATCATCGAGACCCAGGCCGGGGACGTCTCGGCGTACATCCCCACCAATGTGATCTCCATCACCGACGGGCAGATCTTCCTGGAGCCGGACCTCTTCTACTCCGGCGTGCGGCCTGCCGTGAACGTGGGAATCTCCGTCTCCCGCGTGGGCGGCTCGGCGCAGGTGAAGGCCATGAAGAAGGTGGCCGGTCGCCTCCGCCTGGACCTGGCCCAGTACCGGGAGCTCGAGGCCTTCGCCCAGTTCGGATCCGACCTGGACGCCGCCACCCAGCGCCAGTTGGCCCGGGGCGCGCGGACGGTGGAGATCCTGAAGCAGGGCCAGTATCAGCCCCTCCCGGTGGAGGAGCAGATCGCCGTCATCTACGCCGTGATCAACGGCTATCTGGACCAGTTTCCCGTGGAGCGTGTTCGGGAATGGGAGGGCGATTTCCTGGCTGATCTCCGTGCCCGGAAGGCCGACCTCCTCGGTGACATCAGGGATCAGAAGGCCCTGAGCGCCGAGCTGGAGGGCGGCCTGAAGGAGGCCATCAACTCCTTCAACGAGACGTTCAAGGCCAAGATCGAGGGGTGACCGTCGGTGGCGGGCCGGGTGGCTTCAATCCCTGCCTCCGCTGATTTCCTCCCCCGCTGATCCTTCTCCTGAGGAGAGCGACGCACGGTGTCAAAGTCCCGCGAGTTCAAACGGCGGATCCGCTCCGTCGACAACACCCGGCAGATCACCCGCACCATGGAGATGGTGGCCACCTCCAAGCTGAAGCGGTGCTCGGACCGGGTGCACGCGTCCCGTCCGTACGGAGACGCACTGGAAGAGATCGTGCGATCTCTCTACGATCCGGAGTTGGCGGGACGCTTCCCCCTCATGCGGCGACCGTCCGAGATCCGGAGGGTGGCGGTTCTCCTCCTCACCGCCAACCGGGGGCTGGCCGGGGCCTTCAACGTGAACCTCATCCGGATGGCGCGGGAGGTCATGGCGCAGGCCGAGGAGAAGGGGCAGGAGGTGGAACTCCACGTCGTGGGGAAGAAGGGCATCACCTTCTTCCGCTTCCAGGGTGTGGAGATGGCCTCCACCGACACGAGCCTCGACGACTACCCCTCGCCAGAAGATGCGGCCCGGCTTGTGGAAGGGCTCCGGGAGAGCTTCGAAGAGGGTCGCATCGATCAGCTCATCGTGGTGGGGTCCGAGTTTCGCTCGGCCCTCTCCACCCCGCCCCGGGCTCGGCAGATTCTACCCATCGAGCCGCCGGAGGGGGATGTGGTCCCCCCGGAGAACTACATCCTCTCGCCATCGGCCGACGTGATGCTGAGCCGGCTCCTTCCCCTCTACGTGCGCAACCGGATCTTCCGCGCACTGGTGGAGAATGCCGCCGCCGAGCAGGGCGCTCGCCGCACGGCGATGAAGAACGCCACCGACAACGCCACGGATCTGCTGGGCGATCTCCGGCGCAGCTACAACCGGGTGCGACAGGCCCAGATCACGCAGGAGATCGCGGAGATCGTGGGCGGCGCGGCCGCTTTTGAATGAGAACCATCATCCCCTGAGCATGCTCCACCATGGCTGACAACAATATCGGAACGATCGTGCAGGTCATCGGACCTGTACTGGACGTCGAATTCACTCCTGAGAACCTTCCGGACATCTACAACGCGCTCCGCGTGCAGGCGGACGGGCCAGGGGGCGAAAAGCTCGACGTGGTGGCCGAGGTGCAGCAGCACATCGGGCGGGGCCAGGTCCGGGCCGTGGCCATGTCTTCCACCGACGGCCTTGTCCGGGGGATGGATGCCGTGGACACCGGATCGGCCATCACCGTGCCCGTAGGTGAGGCGGCGCTGGGCCGGATCCTGAACGTGCTGGGCGAGCCGGTGGACGAGGGCGGCCCGGTGGGCGGGGATGATGCCGACAAGGTCGAGCGCTGGCCCATCCACCGCCTGGCTCCGACGCTGGACAAGCTCGAGCCCAAGACGGAGATCTTCGAGACGGGGATCAAGGTCATCGACCTCCTGGCGCCCTATGTGAAGGGCGGAAAGACCGGCCTCTTCGGCGGTGCCGGGGTGGGGAAGACCGTGATCATCCAGGAGCTCATCAACAACATCGCCCTGGAGCACGGGGGGCGGTCGGTCTTCTGCGGAGTGGGCGAGCGGACCCGGGAGGGGAACGACCTCTGGTTGGAGATGAGCGAGGCCGGCGTGCTCAAGTCCACCTCCCTTGTCTACGGGCAGATGAACGAGCCCCCGGGAGCCCGCCTCCGGGTCGGTCTTTCCGGCCTGACCATCGCCGAGTACTTCCGGGATGTGGAGCAGCAGGACGTTCTCCTCTTCATCGACAACGTGTTCCGGTTCACCCAGGCGGGGTCGGAGGTATCGGCGCTCCTGGGCCGGATGCCCTCCGCCGTGGGATACCAGCCCACCCTGGGCACCGAGATGGGTGAGCTTCAGGAGCGGATCACCTCGACCCGGACCGGATCCATCACCTCGGTACAGGCCATCTACGTCCCCGCCGACGACCTCACCGACCCGGCACCGGCCACGGCCTTCACCCACCTGGACGCCACCACCGTGCTGTCTCGTGCCATCTCCGAGTTGGGGATCTACCCGGCCGTGGACCCGCTGGACTCCACCTCCCGGATTCTGGACCCCCAGTTCCTGGGCGAGCGTCACTACCGGGTAGCACGAAAGGTGCAGGAGATCCTGCAGCAGTACCGCGACCTCCAGGACATCATCGCCATCCTGGGGATGGACGAGCTCACCGAGGAGCAGAAGATCATCGTGAACCGGGCCCGCCGGATTCAGCGCTTCCTCTCGCAGCCGTTCTTCGTGGCCGAGCAGTTCACCGGTCGCCCCGGGATGTACGTCAAGCTCGAAGACACCATCGAGTCCTTCGAGCGGGTGGCCAACGGCGAGTTCGACCACCTGCCCGAGCAGGCGTTCTACATGGTGGGCGGCATCGACGGCGTCATCCAGCAGGCCGAAGAGATGGAGAAGGAGACCTGATATGGCGGGACCCACGCTGCAACTCCGGATCGTGTCACCGGAGCGGACCGTCTTCCAGGGCGAGGTCGCGTCGCTGGTGGCCCCTGCCCACGACGGACAGGTGGGTATCCTTCCCGGGCACGCGCCCTTCATCTGCCTTCTCGGTGGCGGAACCTTCTCCATCGATCTTCCCGGTGGTGGAAGCCGGCAGTACTTCGTGAACCGGGGGGTGATGAAGGTGGAGGGCAACCAGGTGGTGGCCCTCACCGAGTACGCCGGCACGGAGCCGCCGGCCGACTTCAGCACGTCCGATGCGTGGCTGGACCTGGGTGACCCCGACCCCGAGTCGGTATCCGGTGGCCCCGGGAACCCGCTGGTATGATGCTCGGGTCTTCGACGTGAATCTGGATCTGCACCTTCACTCCACCGCCTCCGACGGGAGCGTCCCGCCGGAGGCGGTCGTGCAAGCGGCGGTGAAGGGTCACCTGGACGTCATCGCCCTCACCGACCACGACACGGTGGCTGGGGTGGAGGCCGCCCTGGAGGCCGCGCGCGGACATTCCATCCACGTCATTCCTGCCCTGGAGGTGAGCAGCACCTGGGATGAGCGGGAGATCCACATCCTGGGGTACTTCGTGGATCCTTCCGAGGGGCGGCTCCGGGCCCACGATGGCCGCGCCCGGGACCGACGGGCCGAGCGTCTTCAGGAGATGGTGACGCGGCTCCGGGAGCAGGGCGTCGACATCCGGTTCGACGACGTGGTGGCGGCAGCGGGCGAGGGTGTCGCGAGCCTGGGCAGGCCTCACCTGGCACGGGCCCTGGTGGAGGCAGGTGTGGTGGGGAACATCCCCGAGGCCTTCGATCGCTACATCGGAAACGACCACGCAGCCTACATCCCCACCCGCCTCCAGGACCCGGAGTCGGCCATCGCCATGATCCATGGCGCCGGGGGGCTGGCGGTGTGGGCGCACCCGCCCATGTGGATGCTTCACGACCTCCTCCCCGAGCTCGTTCGGCTGGGGCTGGACGGGGTGGAGGTGTACCGACCCCGGAACCACCCGGACCGGGTGCTGGAGTTGGAGCGGGCCGCCCAGGGCGCCGGGCTGTCCATCCTCACCGGCGGTTCCGATTGGCACGGCCCCGACGATGGCGAGCTGGGCACCTTCGTGGTGGACAGCCGCCAGGTATCGGCCTTCCTGGAACGGGGTGGGATGTAGGAAGCGGTCAGAAGCGCATGGCCGCACCCACCGAAAGGCTGAAGCCCGAGAGGCTGATGGCCGGGAAGTCCAGGTAGTCGCCTCCCACATCGGCCTCCCCACGCTGGGCGCGAAGATCCACCGTGAGGGCCACCGGCCCGGTCAGGCTTCGAATCCCTCGCACCCCCACGAATCCAACCGTCCCGGATCCTTTGGTGCTCAGGGTGCCCTGGAAGCTCTCTCCCGGTCGGGACGCATCGGGGAAGCTTCCCACCTGCTCGAAGCGGTAGCCGCTTCGACCGATCCCCGCCAATCCCTGCACCACCAGCGCTCCCGAGTTGGAGCGATGGAGGTCTGCGGCAACCCCGCCATGGAAGGCCGAGTTCATCTTGAGTTCGGTGCTTTGCTGGGGAGAAGAGGCGCTCCCCCCCTCTGCGGGCCGGGCCCGGGACGAGAAGCTGGTTTCGCCGGTCTCGGCGCCCAGGAAGAGGTGAAGGCGGGGCCGGATCCGAACCGATACGTCGAGCCCACCGCGGGCCATCCTGAAGTCACCTCGGTCCACGGTGAGAT
>SL_3KL_010_SEDDRAFT_10005766_pt1 | contig 11097 bp, 10 predicted proteins | sample SodLakKL_010_SED_2_FD_10381 | JGI IMG/M metagenome (IMG submission 10381)
TTATACACAAAGAATGCGACAGCGGGGACGGTTCTCCGCTGTCGCATTCACATTATACTTTTCTGCCAATATCCAGGCAGGTTACTTAAGTAACCTGCTTTTCTATATGGCCTTTTCTCCCTTTTCACCGGTTCTAATTCGAACAGCATCCTGCACATCATAAACAAAAATCTTACCGTCCCCAATTTGACCGGTCCGTGCCGTTTCTACAATTAAATTTACCAACGTATCTAAATTCTCATCTTGAACCACCAGTTCAATTTTTACTTTAGGAAGAAGATTAACCGTATATTTACTCCCCCGGTAGTATTCAGTCTTGCCTCCCTGAAGTCCACAGCCAGTGACGTGGGTCACAGTCATACTGGCTAAGCCCTGTATGGTCAAAGCATCTTTTACCAATTGAAACGTCTCCGGCCGAATAACAGCCTCCACTTTTTTCATTATCTGCACCTCCTGATCTAATAGTCTTTTTAGCTGGCTTTATTTCCAACGATTATATTGTATGCACGCATGCCATGTTCTCCAATGTCCAGGCCTTCTTTCTCCTCTTCCGGAGAAACTCTGATTCCGCCAACGATCTTGCTGATAATAAAGTAACCGATCCCCGCAGTTACCACTGTCCAGGAAAATACAGCTATTACACCAATAACCTGGGCAATCAGGAGAGACACTCCCCCGCCATAGAACAAACCATCACCCACGGCAAACAGTCCAACACAGATGGTTCCAAAAGCTCCGGCGGCGCCATGAACGGAAATCGCACCCACAGGGTCATCAATTTTAATTGCCTTATCAAATATTTCTACAGACAGTATCATTACAACCGCTGCAAAAAACCCTACAACTAGTGAACCCATGGGGTCAAGTACATCAGCTCCGGCAGTAATCCCTACCAGACCGGCCAAAATACCATTTAATATTAAACTGGGGTCCGGCTTACCGTAACGGAACCAGGTAAATATCATAGATCCTACGGCTCCACCGGCGGCTCCCAGTAAAGTTACCACAATTATGCTGGCAATAAGGCCAGGATCCGATGCAGCAATAGTACTTCCGCCGTTAAACCCAAACCAGCCGAACCAAAGAATAAATACACCAAATCCACCCAGGGGGATGTTATGGCCCGGAATGGCATTTACTTCCCCTTTACCGTTGTATTTTCCAATTCTGGGCCCCACCATGTAAGCACCCACCATAGCTGCAAAAGCCCCTACAGAGTGCACCACAGTTGAACCGGCAAAATCTAAGAAACCCAACTCTTCAAGCCAGCCGCCACCCCAAACCCAGTGACCTACAATAGGATAAATCAATGCTGTCATTAAAATAGTGGAAAGAATATATGCGGAAAATTTCATTCTTTCCGCTACCGCTCCGGAAACAATAGTTGCTGCAGTGGCTGCAAACACCGCCTGGAATACCCAGAAAGCCAGGGTAGGTACTCCAAAGTCAAACCCTTCAGCTCCAGAAAGGAAAAAACCACTGCTCCCAAATAATCCACCTATGGAATCGCCAAACATAATGGCAAAACCAACGATAAAATAAACAATCGCTCCCGTGCAGCAGTCAACAACGTTCTTCATTAAAATATTTAGTGAGTTTTTTGCCCGGGTAAACCCGATTTCTACCATGGCGAAACCTACCTGCATTAGAAAAACTAGAAAGGCTGCCAACAGCACCCATACCGTATCAATAATTATAATCTGATCCATCTGCTTACCTCCTCCGGTAAATTTTTAATCAGTACCTTTCAAATTTGAGTGAAAAGAATTTTTTATTTATACCTTAGAGGAAGCTTCTTTGCTTCAATTTACACCCTTGTATAAAACCTGACGTTATCGCCTCCTTATGTCTTATTTCTACGATATCACTATAGATAAAAGAGAACTTAAAAGTGAAAAGAAAAGAACAGTCAGTTATTGGGCCAACTGTTCTTTTCACTTTTCTTAAACTGTTTCTAAAAGTAATTTAAACAGTTAAAACTTAGCCAAATAGGAGTCTAACTCCCAGGGGTGAACTGCCATGGAAAAATTCTTATATTCTATTCTCTTGGCAGTTACAAACCGGTCAAAAATATGCTCTCCTAAGGCCTCCTGAATCACCGTATCTTTTTCCAGTTCATCTAAAGCTTCCGCCAGGCTGCCGGGGAGGCTGGCTATCCCTAATTCAACCAGGTCTTCCGGAGTTAGATTATAGATATTCCTCTCCACAGAAGCGGGAGGTTCAATCTGATTGTTAATTCCATCCATGCCGGCTTTCAGCATAACCGCCAGAGCAAGGTACGGGTTACAGGTGGGGTCGGGACTCCGCAATTCCACCCGGGTACCTATCCCTCTTCTGGCAGGGACCCGAATAAGAGGGCTGCGGTTCCGTTCCGACCAGGCCAGATAGACCGGGGCTTCATAGCCGGGTACAAGCCTCTTATAGGAATTAATTGTAGGGTTGGTAACTGCCGTAAAGGCTCGAGCATGCTTCAGCAAGCCGCCAATGTAGTAAAGTGCTTCTTTGCTCAACTGCTGCGGTGCATTCTCATCAAAAAATATATTATCTTCACCTTTAAACAGTGACATGTGAGTATGCATTCCTGAACCGTTGATTCCAAAGATAGGCTTAGGCATAAAGGTAGCATGCAGCCCATGACGGTAAGCTACCGTCCTGACCACAAATTTAAAGGTTGCCAGGTGATCTGCAGTAATCAGGGCTTCGTCATATTTAAAGTCAATTTCATGCTGTCCCTCTGCCACTTCATGATGTGACGCTTCTATTTCAAATCCCATATCCTGCAGGGTTAATACCATTTCTCTCCGGGCATCTTCCGCCAGGTCTACCGGGGTCATATCAAAGTATCCCCCCAGGTCATGGGTTTTTACCGTGGGCCTTCCCTCGGCGTCCTTCATAAAGAGGAAGAATTCTGCTTCCGGTCCGGCATTCAATACATACCCCTTATCAGAAGCTTCTTTTAAGACTCTCTGTAAATTACATCGGGGACAGCCTTCAAAAGGTGTGCCGTCCGGATTGTAAACGTCACAAATTAAACGGGCAACAGCCCCTTCTTTGGGCCTCCAGGGAAACAAGGTAAACGTTGTAGGATCGGGCCTTAAATACATGTCGGACTCTTCAATTCTTACAAAACCATCAATAGATGAACCATCAAACATTAATTCCCCTTCCAACGCTTTTTCCAGCTGGTCAGCAGGAATGGCAATATTTTTCTGTACTCCGAAAATATCGGTAAACTGCAGTCGGATAAATTTAACATTCAATTCATTTGCAATTCTCAACACATCTTCTTTGTTTTGAGCTTTCATTAATAATCCCCCTTTTTTTATATGGGCGGGTATAATCCAAGGCCATCCACCCTGATGGTACACCCGCCAAAATAAATAAAACGCCTCAACTCAGCGTAAATATTACGCTGGTTTCGGGCGTCTTTGCCTGAATAATAGAACTGCATCGTTCTTTATGAAATTCAGTAATAAGAGCTGTTAATTTACTATTTCGTCCATTTCAGATGCCATGATTATGGCTTCAGAAACCTTTCTCATGGAAACTCTTTTATTCATACTCTGCTTTTGTATGCGGCGAAATGCTTCCCTTTCAGAAAGCCCCATAGTTTCCATGATAATCCCTTTAGCTTTTTCAATCACCTTACGGGTGACCAGTTCTTTCCTTAACCTCTTTACCTCTTCCTCCAACCTTTGAGTGCTTTTGTAGGTATTTACCGCCAGTTCCATTACTAATGGCAGCACCTCCTCATTTACAGGTTTAACAATGAAAGGGAAAAATCTTTTTTCTCCCAATTTACTGGCCTTATCTTTTTGAGGATAATCAATTATTAAGACAACAGGATAACCATCTTCAAAAAAAATCTGAGCTAATTCAATAAACTCTCCCCAAGAAGCACCTGAAGTATCCAGAATTACCAGATCAGGTTGAATACTTTTTACCTGCCTTAGACTTTCTGAGCTGTTCTGAGATAAACCAACCACTTTATGACCTGTAGAATTAATAACTGGTATGTATTTATTTATGTCTTCGGAAGGTCCGGCTAAAAATAACCTGTATGAATACAATTCTTCACCCCCCAGAATGTAAAACAGCCTTGAGATATTAACAAAGCATCCCTGCCTGTTTCCTATTCCTTTGCGCTTGTGCTTTTTTATTAAACTAATTTTATAACATATTGTTGGTCCACGTCAATAGAATTTTTACAATTTAAAACATGTTTTTGTATTGTGAAATTATACGAATTCCCTAAAAAAGATTTCATTTGCTGAAATTGCTTTTCTTATGTTAAAAATACTCCGTTTTTTGCCCGATAAAGGAGTAAAGCGAGCTTTGCAATATTTTTTTAAGTGTGGTACTATTGGTTAAATGTATGAATCACCTTTAAACCAGTCCCGAGAGGCTGAGAAGGGTAGACAGTGCCATTTTTTTGCGGCTGTTATACAACCATCCTTTCTTCAACCAATCGGGGTTGAGGATTTTTTATCTGGGAGGGGAAAAAATGAAAGCCAGGCTAGTTTTAGAAGATGGTAAAATTTATTACGGTGAAAGTTTCGGTTACCAGGGGGAAAAAGGCGGTGAAGTAGTTTTTAACACGGGAATGACTGGATACCAGGAAATTATATCCGATCCTTCCTACTGTGGACAGATCGTTGTTTTGACTTATCCGTTAATCGGAAACTATGGAATTAATCCTTTTGATTTTCAATCGAAAAACTCCTTAATCTATGGATTGATTGTTCGCGAACACTGTGATTACCCCAACCACTGGCAGGCTGATTTTAACATTTCAGAGTATTTGAAAGAACAAAAAATCATTGGCCTTTCCGGTATTGATACCCGGGCTCTGACCAAACATCTTCGAAAGCAGGGGACCATGAGAGGCATTATTTCTACGCTTGAAGAGGAATCGGACCAGTCTCTGATTGAGAAGGCTCAGAATGTCCCCAAACTTTCCGACTTTGATTATGTGAAAACAGCCACCACCAAACGTTCTTATGAATTTGAAGGAAGTGGACCCCACGTGGCACTGCTGGATCTGGGATGCAAATACAGTATCATTCATTCTTTGCAAGAAAAAGGATGCAGAATTACTGTCCTTCCGGCCACAACAAGTGCTGAAGATATACTTTCCCTAAAACCCGACGGTTTATTGCTCTCCAACGGTCCAGGAGACCCCAAAAAGGTCCCTTACGTAGTTGATACCGTAAAAGAACTGCTGCATAAACTTCCTGTTTTCGGAATCTGCCTGGGGCATCAGGTTCTTGGCCTGGCTTTAGGGGGAGACACTTACAAGTTAAAGTTTGGGCATAGAGGCACCAACCATCCGGTTAAAGATGTTTCTTCAGAAAAAATATATATTACGTCACAAAACCACGGATATGCGCTGATAAAAGAAAGCATTGACAATTTGCCGGTCTCTATATCTCATATTAACCTTAATGACCATACTGTGGAAGGTATGAGGCACAACCAGCTTCCCCTGTTTTCCGTGCAATTTCATCCGGAGGGAAGTCCGGGCCCCTACGATTCCATCCAGTTATTTGAAGAATTTATTAACCTGATTCAAAACAGTCAAAAGGTCAGTTAGAATTATCCCGACCTTTAAAACATGTAAATATAATAGATTACGTATAATTTTTCTAATGAAAACGTTTTTGATAGGTACCTGTTTGCACTACCTGGGAAGCCAAATTTATGGCTTCCTTTCTAGTCTTTACCTTCCCTTCTACCTGGGCCTCCTTAATTTTAGCCAGAATGTATCCGACTCCCGGAGAAGGGTGCAGGTCCAGATATTCCATGATTTCGTCTCCGCTAATAATATCCGGTGGGGTCACAAAGGTTTCGCCTTCATAAAAATATTTTTTAAATGTTTCCTCAATAAAAGCCCTGTAGGGTTTTATCTCCTGGAAGTTCTCCTTGGCTTCTCTCTTGGCAGTAAAATCTGACAGTGAGTGCATAAGTACCTCTACCGTTTCCTCTCCACACTTTTTAAAGAGTTTATAGAAGGCCCGGGGAGAAACTTTTTTAGCCACCTGTAGGAAAAGGGGATGCATGTGCTGCCTGGTAAGATTGCTCAATATCCTTCTCTCCCGGCTGCTTAATTTAAGCCGTTCACTGTAATTCTCTAAATATGGTATTCCTTCCACTTCATGGCGGTGAAAAACAATTCGACCAGATTCTAAAACTTTCTTTGTTTTTATTTTCCCCACATCATGGAAAAGTGCAAAAAACTTTAAAAGATGCTTTCTTTTTCGGGAGGATACCAGTTCCTGCCCTAAGTGCTCTTTTATTTTTAAAGCCATCTCCAGTGGAAAGGGTGGAGATTCAATGTTACTCTCAATACTCTTGAACGTTCGAAGACAGTGAATCCAAACGTTTTCTCCATGATAAAAGTTTTGTTCCGTAGCCTTCATCCGGCCAACCTCAGGGAAAAGTACGCTGAGAAAACCTAACCTCTCTTCCATAAATGTAATCCAGGGGAAAGAATCTTTCATGTCAATTATTTTCCATAGTTCATCCCTGACCCTTTCGCCAGAAATTTCTTTAAGGCTTTCCCGAAAACTGTACATCCAGCCCAGGGTCCTCTCCTCCAGATGAAAGTCCAGGGCAGCACAAAGCCTGATGCCCCGAATCAGCCGTAGAGGGTCATCCTTGAAGGCCTCCTCTGAAATCACCCGCATCTTTCTTTCTCTTAGATCCTGAATCCCTCCGTTTACATCAATTATATACTTCTGCCCCCCGGAAGGGGTTTTCAAATAATCCCCCAACTCCATTGCTAAACTGTTTACCGTAAAATCTCTTTTCTTTAGGTCTTCCATCAAGTCCCTGCCCTTGGGACTGGTGAAATCTAAAATGCTGCTGTTTCGTTTTTCTTGTTTAATTACAACCCTATAAATCCCGTTCCTCCGGTCCAACTCTACCATAGTGCCCTGTAATATCTCCGCTGTTTTCCTGGCAAAGGTTACAACACTTCCATCGATAACCAAAAGATCTACATCGATTCCTTCAACAGGAAGATTTAATAAAAGAGACCTGAGATAACCACCGGTAATATAAATCTTAAGGCGGTCTTCTGAGGCCAGTCTATATACTTTTTCCAATATCTTGTTTTCCATAATCACCACTTCATTCCAAGTCAAAATAACAATCTATATTCAATATTATACAACATATCAAAAAAATTTAATCCCCTGTTTATTCTCAGGGGATTACAGATACGGTTCTTCTTCTACTGATGGAAACCAGTCCTGTAGTGATTGGATATCCATTATTTTTTCAGACTGACCGGGCAGCTTTGATTCCATGGTAAGTTCTGAAAAAAACGAATAGTGACCATAGTCTTCAGGAAACTCTAATTCCGGCAGCAAATCCTTGGGGACCTCGTGACGAGAGCCCGGGTTAGAACCCTGCGGATTCATTTTCCAGCACTCCTTTTTCATGATGGGTTGTTCCAGGTTATGGGGGTAGCTTATATAATTATTATTAGGTTTCTGATTTTTTTTATGCAAAGTTTATTAACGGGGTATGATTAATTCCTGTCCGGGGTAAATAAAGGAATCTTTTAGTCCATTGGCTTTCCCAATTTTATAAACCGTGTATCGTATATCTTCTCCTCTACCTCGATATGTTTTAGCAATACTCCACAGTGTATCCCCTTCTTGTACCATTACCTTCTCCAATAATTCACACTCTCCTGCAGCAGCCTGTCCCCTACCATTGAAACTGTATCCCAGGGAAGTGAAAACCAAAAGAAGAGCCACTACGGCCACCATTAGAAAAGTCTTTTTCTTCTTTCGTTTTTCACGGCAGTTTTTCTTTTCCTGCACTTGAAAATGATAACCCATATTCTTGTACCTCCCAACCCAAAATGGCAAACTGGTGTTTGCCTTATTATAATACGGAACACCTGTTCTTGTCAACGGTATTTTTAACTTTTTTCGAACTTGCGTTTGCCAAATGTATGTTTTTATGCTATAATGTTGGTAGTTTTAGACAGCTATTTAAATATATGTGAGGTGGATATAATTATGACTGAACCCTTAACCCGGCGTCAGGAGGAAATTCTTAATTTTATAAAAAGTGAAGTTCAGGAGAAGGGTTATCCCCCCTCAGTGAGGGAAATCGGAAAAGCCGTTGGTTTAAGTTCCAGCTCCACGGTTCACGCTCATCTTTCCCAGATTGAAAAAAAGGGTTATATTCGCAGAGACCCCACGAAACCTAGAGCCATTGAACTTTTAGAGGAAAATTTCTTTCTTTCCTTTCGGGATATTTCCCCGGTACCTGTGGTGGGAAACGTAACTGCCGGCCAACCGATACTGGCAGAGGAAAACATCATAGAATATTTCCCTCTACCCAGAGATTTTGTAAAAGAAGACCGTATATTTATGCTCAGTGTAGAAGGGGACAGTATGGTTAACGTGGGGATTTTCGACGGCGATTATATTGCCGTGAGGCAGCAGTCCACCGCAGTTAACGGTGATATTGTTGTAGCCTTAATTGATGATGAAGCCACGGTGAAAAGATTTTATATGGAAAATGGGCAAATTCGGCTCCAACCGGAAAACGATTATTATGAGCCTCTGATCTTAAATAGTGTAAATGTTTTGGGTAAAGTCATAGGGCTTTTCAGAAAGATGTAAGTTTGATTGGCGAAACTTAAAAATAATTATTCATAAAAATAACGAGGGATAGGTTTTTGACTGAACCCTCGTTATTTTTTTCGGAAATAATTCTATTAAAAGTGTAAGCATTGGCTTCCTTAATGAATCAGGAATCCACATGGCTTGCGATGTGGAGCGCTAAAAGGAGTACTGTACCAAAACACAAAAAAGGAAGACAAAAGAACCGTCCCTTTTCTTCCTCTTGTCTTCCTTATCATCCTCAGCAATTTTAAAAAATGGCCAGGTATTCTTGAACTTCCCATTTGTGGACCTGTTTTCTGTAGCGGTCCCATTCAATTCTTTTGGCATCCATGTAGCGGTTAAAGATATGATCCCCCAGGGCCTCCCGGATTAGAGTGCTCTTTTCCATTTCATCCAGGGCTTCAATCAGGCAGGAAGGCAGGCTCTCAATCCCCTTTTTCTTTCTCTCTTCCAGGGACATTTCGTAAATATTTTCATCCACAGGGGTAGGCGGTTCTATTTCATTTTTTATTCCGTCCAACCCGGCTTTTAGGGTTACGGCCAGTGCCAGGTATGGGTTGCAGGAGGGGTCCGGGCTTCTAATTTCTATCCGGGTACCGATTCCTCTTCTGGCGGGGACCCTGATAAGAGGGCTCCTGTTCCGATGAGACCAGGCGATATAGACAGGGGCCTCATGCCCGGGGACCAGCCGCTTATATGAATTAACCAGGGGATTAGTTATGGCTGTAAATCCTTTTACATGGTGGATCAGCCCTCCAATGTAGTGAACGGCACTTTTACTCAACTGATGGGGAGCTGAAGAATCAAAGAATGCATTTTCACCCTCCTGGAAAAGAGACTGGTGTGTATGCATGCCGGAACCATTGATGCCGTATATGGGCTTGGGCATAAACGTGGCATGGAGATTATGTCCCAGGGCGATGGTTCTTACCACCAGTTTAAAGGAGGTAACGTTATCCGCTGTGGTCAATGCATCGGCATATTTAAAGGCAATTTCGTGTTGGCTGGGGGCTACTTCATGATGGGATGCCTCAATTTCGAATCCCATCTGCTGTAAGGTTAATACCATGTCCCTGCGAGCGGTTTCTCCCAGGTCTACCGGCAGCAGGTCAAAATACCCCCCACAGTCATGGGTCCGGGTCGTGCCTCGGCCCTTTTTGTCCCTGAGAAACAGAAAAAATTCTGCCTCCGGACCGGCGTTCATGGTAAAGCCCATCTCTTTCGCCTCTGCAATCACTCTTTTTAAAGTATTCCGAGGACAACCGGAAAAAGGAGTGCCGTCCGGGTTGTAAATGTCACAAATCAGGCGGGCTTCCGCCCCGGCTCCCTCACGGGTTTTCCAGGGAAACAGGGCAAAGGTATCAATATCCGGCTTTAGATACATATCCGATTCCTCAATACGTACAAAACCCTCAATGGAGGAACCGTCGAACATCATGTCACCGTCCAGTGCTTTCCCCAGCTGTTCCACCGGGATGGCTACATTTTTAATGGTCCCTAAAATATCCGAAAACTGCAGGCGAATAAACTTAATATCGTGAAGCTCAATCAATTCAGAAATGTGCTCCCTGTTGTACAAATAATCCTCCCCCTTCGTTATATATAACCCCTTTGCTCTACTGCGGGGACGCTGGAACATCCCCTTAAATGACTATTGCTGTACTGAGCAGTTCATATTTTCTATATATAAATTTTTGTAACTACTCTCCATAGATTAAACTCTGAAACCCCCTGACATAAATAAGACAAGGGGACGGTTCTGCTGTCTTATTTTCTTCCCTCTGATTGTGCAGCATTTTCTGCTGAATGTAAGCCTTATATATAATACACTCTTAATTTCTATTTAATGTCTCCAAAACCTCTTTAGCAGCACCAATAACCGCAATTTTTCCGTGCTCAAAAGTAAGGCCTCCCTGCAGATAAGCGATATACGGCGGGCGGTAAGGGGCATCTGCACTCAATTCCAGAGATCCCCCTTGAATAAATGTGCCTGCTGCCATAACCACCTGATCCCCATAACCGGCCATCCTGGCCGGTTGGGGCTGAACATAAGAGTCTACCGGGGCATGTTTTTGGATTCCCCGGCAAAAAGAAAGCATAGTTTGGGGATGATTAAACTGAATGGCCTGAACAATATCACTGCGGGGTTGGTGGAAAAAAGGGGAAACTTCAAAACCCATTTCTTCAAACAGTGCCGCCGCAAATACGGCTGCTTTCAAAGCTTCACCTACTCCATGGGGAGCTAAAAAATATCCTTGAAAAAGTGAGCGGTTATGAGTCAGGGTAGCTCCTACTTCTTTTCCCAGGCCGGGAGCCGTCAAACGGTCCGCAATCAGCTCCATCAAGTCTTTTCTTCCAGCAGCATATCCTCCGGTGGGAGCCAATCCACCGCCGGGATTTTTTATCAGGGAACCGGCAATCAAATCAGCACCAACCTGTGTTGGTTCCA
>SL_3KL_010_SEDDRAFT_10005767_pt1 | contig 11096 bp, 7 predicted proteins | sample SodLakKL_010_SED_2_FD_10381 | JGI IMG/M metagenome (IMG submission 10381)
TCAACTGGCCGCTTTCCACATACTCCGAGAGCACTTCCGGAATCTTGGACTGGGGCGTGATGGGGTAGGCGGCGATCACCTGAACTCGGCAGAGCTTGGCAGCCAGAGCAGCAGCTTGAGTTCCCGTCATTATCAAAGTCTGTCCCACGTTGATGTCATCCTTTCTTTCGAATCAATGCCCTGTGAGAATCAACCCTGCGAAATCANGGAAGGACTCCCGGGCGCTTCCCTGTTTGCCATACCACTTTCCGGTGCATTTCACCCGGGGGGTTTGTGAACTCTAATCCCATAACGGTGCACCTGTGAGAAGTCAAACAAAAATGGTTCGCTCGTTCCCACCCGTCCACCTTTCTTTGAAACCCCTGCCTTCGGGCCGGGAGCCCATTGGCACAAATAAAAAATGGAGTTCAGGTGCACTGATGCCGATAGACCATGTTGAAACGGGTTGTGCAGGAATGACCTGTATGAAGGCACTGCTGGGAGAGTGGGCACACAATGGTCGGTGGCCCTTCAGGAAAGGAAGGGGAAGCTTTCTCTTTTCCGAGGGCTTGAGCAAACGGGCAAAGGGTGAAGGTGGTGACAAAGAAGATCGGGGAGCTTCTGGTTCAGGCTGGTGTGGTGAAACCGGAGGAGCTCGCGCGTGCTCTGGAGGAGCAGAAACAGAGCGGTGAGCGCATCGGGACTGTTTTGGTCAAGCTGGGCTGTCTCAATGAAACAACCCTTGTGGAGTTTCTGGCCAGGCAGTTCAGAACCCCCGAAGTGGACATAGCCCGCCTGCACATTCCCAAGGAAGTTGTGAATCTCATTCCCATGGAAATCGCCACCAAATATCAGGCCATTTCCTTTGGGGTCATCGGCAACACGCTCAACATCGCCATGGCCGATCCGGGAAACCTCTTTGTCATCGACGACCTCAGGTTTTTGACCCGCAAAAGCATTCTGGTACACGTGGCCCCCGAGAGCGGCATCAAGAAAGTGATCGGCGAACATTTTGCCGATGGCGGGAATCTTGATGAAGTTCTGGGTCTTTTCAATGATGAATCGGATGTGGCCCTCGGTGAGGAGCCGGAAGACCTTGATCTTCAACGCCTGGAAACAGCCGCGGAACAGGCTCCCGTGGTCAAGCTGGTCAATTACCTGCTTTTGGACGCCATTCGAAAACAGGTGAGCGACATTCACATCGAGCCCTACGAAAAGGCCATGCGGGTGCGTTTTCGCATCGATGGAGTCCTGTATGAGATCATGAGACCCCCTCTCAGTTACAAAAACGCCATCATTTCACGTCTCAAAATCATGAGCCGACTCGACATCGCCGAGCGCCGGCTTCCCCAGGATGGTCGCATCAAGCTGAAGGCCCGGGGAAGGGACATGGACTTTCGTGTTTCCGTGGTGCCCACCCTTTTTGGTGAGAAGGTCGTCCTTCGTCTTCTGGACAAGTCGGGGTTGCAGCTGGACATGACCCGGCTCGGATTCGATGAGTCACAATACAGGCATTTCATGGAGGCCATTTACAGGCCATATGGCATGGTCCTTGTAACCGGTCCCACGGGGAGCGGCAAAACCACCACTCTCTACAGTGCTCTGTCTGAACTGAACAAAAACAACAGCAACATTTCCACGGCGGAAGATCCTGTGGAATACAACCTCTTCGGCATCAACCAGGTCCAGATTCACGATGCCATAGGCCTGAGCTTTGCCGCCGCCTTGCGTTCTTTTCTTCGGCAGGACCCTGACATCATCATGGTGGGGGAAATCCGTGATTTTGAAACGGCGGAGATTGCCATGAAGGCGGCCCTCACGGGTCATCTTGTGCTGTCCACCCTTCACACCAATGACGCGCCCAGCACCATCAACCGTCTTCTCAACATGGGCGCCGAATCATTCCTGGTGGCTTCCGCCCTCAACCTGGTTTTGGCTCAGCGTCTTGTCCGCAGGATATGTCCTGATTGCTGCGTGGAGGAAGAAGTGCCCCATGAATCCCTTTTGGAGCTGGGTGTCCTGGGGGATGAACTGGGAACATTCAAATGCTACAGGGGCAAAGGGTGTTCCGGTTGCAGCAACACAGGATACCGGGGCCGGTTGGCCTTGTACGAAGTGATGCCCATGCACGAAGAGGTTCGTGATTTGGTGCTGAGGGGCGCATCCTCCGCTGAGCTCATGAAAAAGTCCGTGGAGCTGGGCATGACCACTCTGCGGAGAAGCGGCNTTCTGAAAATCAAGCAGGGCATCACTTCGGTGGAAGAAGTGCTTCGTTGCACCTCATCCAACTGAANTGTGAGATCTCAATCTTCAATGGGAACAAAAGCAACAGGAGCAGCCTATGCCTGTCTATGTGTGGAGGGGAATCGATCGAAGGGGCCGGAAACAGAAGGGTGACATCGAGACGGACAATGCGTCCATAGCAAGGCAGCTCTTGGTGCGAAAGGGTGTGAACGTCAAAAGCATCAAGCCCAAGCCCAAAGACATTTCCGACTACATCACCTTTCTGCAGCCCAAAGTGAAAGAGCGGGAACTGGTCATCTTCACCCGTCAGTTCGCCACCATGATCGACGCGGGGCTTCCCGTGGTGCAGTGTCTGGATATTCTCTACGACCAGCAGGACAATCCCACCTTCAAGAGGATCATTAAGCAGACGAAAAGAGACGTGGAGGAAGGAGCGACCCTTTCCGAAGCCATGGGCAAGCATCCCAAGGTTTTTGACAATCTTTTTGTGAGCCTGGTGACTGCGGGCGAAATGGGGGGCATTCTCGACGTCATCCTCAATCGTCTTGCCACCTACATTGAAAAGCTGGCAAGCCTCAAAAGGCGGGTCAAAAAGGCCATGACCTATCCGGGCATTGTGGTGGCCATCGGATTTCTGGTCATGGCGGTGATTCTCATGTATGTCATTCCCGTCTTTGCCGGTTTGTTCACCGATGCGGGAGCCAGTCTTCCCGGACTCACCATGATGGTGATTCAGATGAGCGAGTTCGCTCAAAGTTATTTTCACTGGATCCTGCTGGCCATCATCCTTGTGGTGGTGGGCATCGCTCAGTTCCGCAAGACGCCCAGAGGCCGTCACATCACGGACCGGATTCTATTGCGCCTGCCCGTCTTTGGCATGCTGATCCGCAAAGTGGCTGTGGCCCGCTTCAGTCGAACTCTCGGAACCATGCTGGCCAGCGGTATTCCCATTCTGGAGGGTCTCGACACCGTTGCAGCCACATCGGGGAACACGGTCATTGAAAAGGCCATCCGTGAAGCACGGGTGGCCATTGCCGAGGGGCGCTCCATAGCGGAACCCCTGGAAGAAACGGAAGTGTTCCCTCCCATGGTGGTCCAGATGATAGCGGTGGGGGAGGCCACGGGCGCCCTGGATGAAATGCTCGCCAAGATTGCCGATTTTTACGATGAAGAAGTGGACGTGGCCGTGGACTCTCTCACGTCCCTACTGGAACCCATGCTCATCGTGTTCCTGGGAGTCACCATTGGAGGTCTGCTGGTGGCCATGTACCTGCCCATCTTTCAGTTGGCCGACGTGGTGGCGAGAGGTTCCTGATTTGGAGCGGACAGCGACCCCGCAGGATTCGGTTGGCACGGAGGAGTCCCTCAGGAGAAAGCTGCAGGGACTCCTCCTTTTTCGCCTGGCCCTCGCCGTTTTCTTCCTCTCCCTCACCCTCTTCGTTCAAATCTATCGCAGCGTCGATCTTCTGTCCTCCGAGCTCCTCCCCCTGTACACCTTCTCCTGTGCACTTTTTCTCTTCACCATCGTGGCCGCTGCGGGAATCAGGACCCTTGGCCATTACCGCCGGCAGGCTTATTTGCAGCTCCATTTCGATGTGGGGGCCGTCACCGTCCTCATTTACCTGTCGGGAGGAGTGGACAGTCTCTTTTCATTTTTCTACATGCCGGTGATCATCAGTGCCGCCCTGCTTCTGTACCGAAGAGGAGCCCTCTTCATTGCCGCCGGCTGCTCCCTTGCCTACGGGCTCCTTCTGGACCTGCAATACTTCGGGTGGATCACCCCCCTGCACGTGCTGGCTGAAGAGAGCTACAGCCGCGACATCGCCACCTACTTTCACACTCTGCTCATGAACGTGGCGGGATTTTTCCTGGTGGCCTACCTGAGCGGCTACCTTGCGGAGGAGTGGCTCAAATCCAGTGAGGAGGCGACGCGTCAGAAGAAAAGCCTGGAACGTTTGGCTTCCCTGCACCACAACATTGTGGAAAGCATTCAAAGCGGCATTCTCACTTTGAACATGAGCGGAGTGGTCGTTGTTTCCAACGCTGCCGCACGAAAGATCCTCGAACTGGAGGAAGACCGAATTCAGGGCAAGCACATCACCGGTGTTCTCGTTCAGATGGACTTCAGTTCCTGGCCCTGGTCCCAGAAGGAATTGTGCACGCTGGTTCGGGAAGGAGAGGGCCTGGCGAAGAATCGAAGGGTTCCTTCCGTCCCTCTTCGCTCGGAAATCCTTTACCGCACTCCGTCGGGGAAGGACCTGGCGCTGGGATACACCCTTTCCGTCCTGCATGGTTCAGAAGGGGAAAGGCTGGGCTGGGTTTTCATTTTTCAGGATCTGACGGAAATCCAGTCCATGCAGAAGCATGTGCAACGCTTGGAGCGGCTTGCTCTGGCGGGGCGCATGGCCGCTGAGATTTCCCACGAGATAAAAAATCCCCTTGCGGCCATGAGTGGCTCCGTGCAGATGCTTTTGGCTCGTACTGCGCTCCATTCCATGGATGCAAGGCTCCTTGAAATCGTGCGGCGGGAGATCGATCGCATCAACGGGCTGATCACCGATTTTCTCTGGCTCACCCGCGGGGCTCAAAGGGCCGCCCAGGTGCAGGGGGTTCACGTGTGCTCCGTCATTGGGGAAATCCTGGATACGCTGAAATTGCAGGCTCGGCTGGAGAGCAAACATCGGGTGCTCACCCATTTCCAGTGCGAACCCTCGCTCCTGCTGGATGAAGGCCAGTTTCGGCAGGTCATGTGGAACCTCCTTTTGAATGCCCTGGAAGCGATGCCTCAAGGGGGAACCATTGAGCTGGGCGTGTCCTGCGGCAATGGGGTCAAAGAGGGAAACGGGCCTCGTGAAGTGAGGATCGACGTGTGTGACAACGGGCCGGGAATCGCCCCCGAGATGCGGGACAAAGTTTTTGAACCCTTCTTCACCACCAAGTCCCGGGGAACAGGCCTGGGACTGGGCATCACCTACCAGCTCATGGAAAACATGGGAGGCCGCATTGAAATGAATTCCCACCCACCCACCGGCACCGTTTTTTCACTTTTTTTTCCTCTTTGACCCCTTTTCCCCCTTGCCAAACAATTTTTCAGTGACTATAAGCACTCGTTGTGAGTGAGTGCTAATAAGAAGCGCTCCAATGTGCATCACATACGTTTGTGTTTTGCGTAACCCCATACTGTCATCAACGATGAAAAAAGGAGTTGAACCAATGAAATTGAGACCGCTCAATGACCGTGTTGTGGTGAAACGTCTGGAGGAGGAAACCAAGACCGCAGGTGGCATCATCATTCCCGATACGGCCAAGGAAAAACCCATTCAGGGCGAAGTGATGGCCGTGGGCAACGGCAAGGTCATGGAAGATGGGACTCGCCGTCCTCTGGATGTGAAGGCCGGTGACCGTGTTCTCTTTGGAAAATATGCGGGTACGGACATCAAGGTGGAAGGGGAAGAGCTCCTCATCATGCGGGAAGACGACATTCTGGCCATCGTTGAGCAATGATTCGCCGGCTGCATCTTTTCATGAGCAAAAACTCTCATTGCGATCATAAGAATCTACACCAGATTTCTACGGAGGAAATTTCATGGCGAAGCAACTGATTTATGATGTCAAAGCACGCGAAGCACTCCTCAAGGGTGTGAACACCCTGGCAGATGCCGTCAAGGTCACCTTGGGCCCCAAGGGCCGCAACGTGGTCATCGAGAAAAGTTTTGGCGGTCCTGTGGTGACCAAGGATGGTGTGACCGTCGCCAAGGAAATCGAATTGGAAGACAGGTTCGAAAACATGGGCGCCCAGATGGTCAAGGAAGTGGCCAGCAAAACGAGCGACGTGGCCGGTGACGGCACCACCACGGCCACCATTCTGGCCCAGTCCATTTACTTTGAAGGTTCCAAGCTAGTGGCCGCAGGCGCCAACCCCATGGCTCTCAAGCGCGGCATCGAAAAGATCACGGCCACGGTGGTGGACGAACTGAAAAAGATCAGCAAACCCACCAAGGATCAGAAAGAGATCGCCCAGGTCGGCACCATTTCCGCCAACAACGATGCCACCATCGGCAACATCATTGCCGAAGCCATGAACAAAGTGGGCAAGGAAGGCGTCATCACCGTGGAAGAAGCCAAGGGCATGGAAACCACTCTGGAAGTGGTGGAGGGCATGCAGTTCGACCGGGGTTACACTTCTCCTTACTTTGTGACCGATCCCGAGAAGATGGAAGTTCTTTTGAACGATCCGCTCATTCTCATCAACGAGAAAAAAATCAGCAACATGAAAGACCTGCTGCCCGTCCTCGAGCAAATTGCCAAGATGGGCAAACCCCTCCTCATCATCTCTGAAGATGTGGAAGGGGAAGCCCTGGCCACCCTCGTGGTCAACAAGCTTCGTGGAACGCTGCAGGTGTGCGCCGTCAAGGCTCCCGGTTTTGGTGATCGCCGCAAAGCCATGCTGGAAGACATCGCCATCCTCACGGGGGGCCAGGTGATCAGCGAAGAGAAGGGCATCAAGCTGGAAGCGGTCAACCTCAATGATCTGGGCCGTGCCAAGACCGTCCGCATCGACAAGGACAACACCACCATCGTGGACGGCGCCGGCGACCGCAAGGCTCTGGAAGGCCGTGTGCGCCAGATTCGCACTCAAATCGAAGAAACCACCAGTGATTACGACCGCGAAAAACTGCAGGAACGTCTCGCCAAGCTGGTGGGNGGTGTGGCCGTCATCAGCGTNGGCGCCGCCACCGAAACGGAAATGAAGGAAAAGAAGGCTCGCGTGGAAGACGCTCTCAATGCAACCCGCGCTGCCGTAGAAGAAGGCATCGTCCCCGGCGGCGGTGTGGCCTACCTGCGTTGCCTCGGCGCTCTGGACAGCCTGGACCTGGAAGGCGATGAAAAACTTGGCCTCAACATCGTTCGCAGGGCCCTGGAAGAACCTTCACGTCAGATCGCAATGAACGCTGGTGAAGAGGGTTCGGTCATCGTGCAGAAGGTCAAGGGCGGCGAAGGTGCTTTCGGCTACAATGCGGAAAACGGCGAATTCTGTGATCTCATCGAAGCAGGCGTCATCGATCCCACCAAGGTGACCCGCACCGCGCTCCTCAATGCTGCCAGTGTTTCCGCACTCATGCTCACCACCGAGTGCATGGTTGCAGACCTTCCCAAGAAGGAAGGCGATTCCCCCATGGGCGGCATGCCTCCCGGTGGCGGAATGGGCGGAATGGGCGGAATGTACTAAAAACCCCCTTCAGCACATGTCCCCCGGGCATGTGCTGAGTTGCAACAAAAGCTCTTCCATCAACCCCCTCCGGGGCAGGAAGAGCTTTTGTGTTTCTGGAGACTTGACTTGGCAAGCTGGTGTGCTAAGAGAAACTCCTCACCTTGTCCATAAAGCATTGCTGGTGCCTTGGTTCTTGCTCTCATGCTCTCCAGCGGGAAAGCATATGGCATGCTCATTTTTGTCCGTCAGGCCTTGGTGTGCCGCAGGCCCTTTCGGGTTCTTCGTGCCGAGCCCTGTCCAACGAGGGGATATGAAAGATGGACTATAAGAAGACGCTCAACCTGCCTCAGACTTCCTTTCCCATGAAGGCCAATCTCTCCAGAAAGGAGCCGGAAATTCTGGCCCGATGGGAGGAGATGGGCCTTTATTCCAGGCTTCGGGAGCAGAGCGAAGGCTCTCCCCCTTACATCCTTCATGATGGCCCCCCCTATGCCAACGGGCACATTCACCTGGGCACGGCACTCAACAAGATTCTCAAGGACATGATCGTCCGAAGCCGCCAGATGAGCGGTTTCAATGCGGCCTATGTGCCTGGATGGGACTGCCATGGCTTGCCCATTGAGCACCAGGTGGACAAGGAACTGGGGGATCGCAAAAAGTCCATGACCAAGGTGGAAATTCGCCAGCACTGCCGGCGTTATGCGGAAAAATTCATCCACATTCAGCGTGAAGAGTTCAAGCGGCTGGGAGGGCTTGGAGAATGGGAAAACCCCTATCTCACCATGTCCTATGATTATGAAGCGGCCATCGCCCGCGAGCTGGGGCGTTTTTTCGCCAAGGGTGGAGTGATTCGAAGCAAGAAGCCCATCTACTGGTGTCCCAGCTGCCAGACGGCTCTGGCGGAAGCGGAGGTGGAGTACCACGACCACACTTCGCCCTCCATTTATGTGAAGTTTCCTCTCACGGAGGAGAGCCGGGCCAGGTTCCCTTCGCTGGCCGGGGAAGAGGCTTCCATTCTCATCTGGACCACCACTCCCTGGACCCTTCCCGCCAACCTGGCCATCACCCTGCACCCTGAATTCTCCTACGTGGCGGTGAAAGGGAAGGGGGAAGTGTGGATCCTGGCGGAAGGCCTCGTGGAAAAGTGCATGCAGGTCTTCTCTGTGGAGGACTACGAAATCCTTGCCCGGTTCTCCCCTCAGGAGCTGGCGGGCATGCGATGCCGTCATCCTTTTCTGGACAGGGATTCCCTGGTGGTGCTGGGGAATCACGTCACCCTGGAAGCGGGCACGGGCTGCGTTCACACGGCTCCCGGACATGGCCGTGAAGACTATGAAATGGCCCTGGAATACGGGCTGGATGTGTATTCCCCCGTGGATGACGAAGGGCGGTTCGTGGGCGACATGCCTTATTTTGCCGGTCAGTTTGTTTTCGACGCCAACAAGGCGGTGAATGCCAAACTGGGTGAAGGGGGCAAGCTGCTCCTGGAAAGGGAGACGACCCACAGTTACCCTCACTGCTGGCGGTGCAAGAAGCCGGTCATCTTTCGAGCCACAGAGCAGTGGTTCATATCCATGGACAAGAATGATCTGCGCGGGAAGGCTCTCCAGTGGATCGACCGGGTGGAGTGGATTCCCGGCTGGGGACGCGACCGCATTCACAACATGATCGCCAATCGGCCCGACTGGTGTATTTCCAGGCAGCGATCCTGGGGAGTTCCCATAACGGTCTTTTCCTGCGAGGATTGCGGAGAGCTGCTGGCCACCCAGGAGGTTTTCGACCATGTGGTGGCCCTTTTCGAGAAAGAAGGGGCCGACTGTTGGTTTGCCAGGGATTCCAAGGATTTGCTGCCCGAGGGGACAAGCTGTTCCCAGTGTGGGGGAAGTGGCTTCAAAAAGGAAACGGACATCCTGGATGTGTGGTTCGATTCGGGAGCTTCCTATGCGGCGGTGCTGGAAAGCCGTCCTCACCTGAGCGCCCCCGCGGACCTGTATCTGGAAGGAAGCGACCAGCACCGGGGATGGTTCCATTCGTCCCTGCTGGAATGTGTGGGCACCCGGGGGGCGGCTCCCTACAAAAGCGTGCTCACTCATGGTTTCGTGGTGGACGGGCAGGGCTACAAGATGTCTAAATCCCTCGGAAATGTCATCGCTCCCGGGGAGATCATTCAGCAGTACGGAGCGGAGATTCTACGGCTGTGGGTGGCTGCGGAGGACTACCGGGACGACATTCGCATTTCTCAGGACATTCTCAAAAGGCTGAGTGAAGCGTACCGGCGCATTCGCAACACCTGCCGTTTCATCATGGGCAATATCAACGACTTCGATCCGTCCGTGGACGGTGTGGCGCGGGAACACATGGATGAACTGGACCGGTTTGCTCTGCACCAGCTGCAGGGGCTCATCGGCAAAGTTCGGGACGCTTATGACCGTTTTGAATTCCATCGGGTTTATCATGCCCTGCACAACTACTGCGTGGTGGACCTGAGCGCCTTTTACCTGGACATCCTCAAAGACCGGCTCTACACCAAAGGGCTGAAAAGTTTGGAGAGAAGGTCAGCCCAGACGGCGCTGCATGAAATTCTCACATCGCTCCTCAAGCTCATGGCTCCCATTCTGGCTTTCACGGCCGATGAGGCCTGGTGGTCCCTTCCCGGCAGGTCCAACGGGAGCGTTCACATGGAACCTCTCCCCAAGGTGAACGATGCCTGGATCGATGGGGCTCTGGAAAAACGATGGCAAATCATTCTTGCTCTGCGCACGGACGTGCAGCGGGCATTGGAAGGAGCCCGCCAGGCCAAGGTGATCGGTCATCCTCTCGATGCGGAGGTGATTCTCAGCCTTCCTGAAGCTCTTCGGGACGCCCTTGCAGGTCAGGAAGATCTGCTGCGCACCGTCTTCATTGTGTCGGGCGTGTCCCTTTCCGGTGAGGATGTCATGGAGGGAGCCATGGAAGGGGTGGAAACGGAGGGCCTTAAAATTCAGGTGAAGCCGGCCAGGGGGAGCAAGTGCGAGCGCTGCTGGGTTCGAACGGAAACGGTGGGTCAATTTTCAGAGCACCCGTCAATATGCCATCGCTGCCACCCTGAAGTGGTGAACCTGGCCAAAGGGGCATGATCTTCTCATGAAGCACTTGTTTGTAACAGCGGGACTGGTGATTTTTCTGGATCAGTTGTCCAAGATCTGGGTCGTGGCAAAGATTCCCCTTTTCGGAGTTGTGGAGGTCATTCCCGGTTTCTTCAACCTGGTCCACGTGCGCAATACGGGGGCTGCCTTCAGCATCCTTGCGGGAACGCCTTCCGTATGGCGCCAGCTCTTTTTCATCGTTGTGACTCTGGGGGTGGTGTTTCTGATTCTCATGGCTTATCGAAAAGTCGCCGCCCGGGATTTGTGGAGCAAATCCGCTTATGCTCTGATCATTGGGGGAGCCTTGGGCAACCTCATCGACCGGATCCGCCTGGGGGCCGTGGTCGATTTCCTGGATGTCTACTGGAAAAACTACCACTGGCCCGCCTTCAACGTGGCTGACGCGGCCATCACCACCGGTGCCGTCATGCTCATCATCTCCCTCTTCAGGGGGAGATAGGAAGTTCCTGCCAGGAAAAACATGCCTCCTTATGGATTGTTTGCATTTTTATGCATTGAATGATATTTTTATGCAT
>SL_3KL_010_SEDDRAFT_10005768_pt1 | contig 11096 bp, 8 predicted proteins | sample SodLakKL_010_SED_2_FD_10381 | JGI IMG/M metagenome (IMG submission 10381)
GAAGGCGGTGAGGTAACCGGTGCAGGGGAATACGAAGAAGGCGAGGAAGTGCTGGTCAATGCTATCCCCAGCGAAGGATGGGTGTTTGTTAACTGGACCGACCCCGATGACAATATCGTATCGGATCAGCCTGAAAACCTCATCACCATGCCGGGTGAAGACCTGACACTGATCGCAAACTTCGAAATGGACGTTGTGGAAACCTACACCCTTACCCTGATCGCCAACCCTGAAGAAGGCGGTGAAGTGACCGGTGCAGGAGAATACGAAGAGGGCGAAGAAGTGTTGGTGAATGCCATTCCGAACATGGGATGGGTGTTTGTCAACTGGACCGATCCCGATGATAATATCGTATCGGATCAGCCTGAAAATCTCATCACCATGCCTGCGGAAGATCTTACCCTGATTGCAAACTTCGAGATGGATGATGTTGAACCCATTATTGTAGGATTCCCCTTCTTTGAAGATTTCGAAGATCCGGACACCTATAACAACTGGATCATACTGGATCTTGTCACAAATGGGTTTGTTTGGCAGCTTGGAAGTGATCCGGTATTTGATGTTCAGGAACCCATGGAAGGCAATTATGCATGGGCAGACTCAGATGCTGCAGGGTCGGGCAATGATGTCTGGACCATATTACAAGCCCCCATCATTGACCTTGAAAACTACATGGGAGGTCCGCTGACCCTTTCCTTTGATCACCACTACCGCCACCTTAGCAACTCCGAAGCCAAAGTACTGGTGAGCAATGACGGGCAAACCTGGGAAACAGTGGTTTCTTATACAAGCGACCAGGGATCATCATCAGGCTTTCCCAGGGTGGTCAACCCGGTGAGCGAGTCCATAATTCTCGATGGCTTCGATACCGGCGACATGCTTTACCTTCGGTTTGAATACAATGATGGTGGATCATGGGCCTGGTATTGGCTGGTGGATAACATAAAAGTGGATGTTGGTGAAGAACCACCGGAAACTTTCATGCTTACCCTGATTGCCAATCCTGAAGAAGGGGGTATGGTAACCGGCGCAGGCACCTACGAAGAAGGCGAGGAAGTACTGGTCAATGCCATTCCCAATGCGGGATGGGTTTTTGTTAACTGGACCGACCTGGATGACAACATCGTCTCCGAAATGCCCGAAAACCTCATCACCATGCCGGGCGAAGACCTGACCCTGATCGCAAACTTTGAGGAAGTGGAACTGCCCGTTGTGGATTTCCCCTTCTTTGAGGACTTCGAAGATCCGGACACTTATGACAACTGGAGCATTTTCGACCAGGCTGGAGAAGGCTTTTTATGGGGATTGGGAGAAAACGACAAATTTAATTTGTCAGAACCCATGGAAGGAAAGTTTGCCTGGGCTGACTCTGATGAAGCCGGGTCTGGTAACGATGTCTGGACCATTTTGCAGGCCCCGGTTATTGATCTGGCCAACTTCAACACCAAAGGACAGCTTTTCCTCAGCTTCGACCATCACTACCGCCACCTTGGCAGCTCCGAGGCCAAAGTGCTGGTGAGTAATGACGGAGAAACATGGGAAACACTGGTTTCTTATACAAGCGACCAGGGTGAATCCACCGGCTTCTCCGGTCCGTTTGATGTAACTCCCGTCAGTGAATTCCTGCTGCTGGAAGGCTTTGGTCCTGAAGATATGCTTTATATCCGCTTTGAATACAATGATGGCGGATCATGGGCTTGGTACTGGCTGCTGGACAACATTAAAGTGGACGCTGAGGAAGAAGAGCCTGACATGATCGTTAATATTACGGTTGAGGGCGTTTCCTGCCCCGATGCAGATGACGGATCCATTTTCGTGGAAATGATCGGTGCCAAACCGTTCAACATTTGCCTGCAATACGGCTGTGATCCTGAAGGAGATAAGGAGTTCAGCAACGTGAAATCGCAAACCGCTTACTTTGGCGGACTGGTCGGTGGTTACTGGCTCATTACCGTTATGGATGCCGATGGCAACACCTACGAAGAATGTGTATTGGTGCCCGAGCCTGAGCCCCTGTTTGTTGAAGTGGAAACCACTGACGTAACCTGCTTTGGTTATGAAGATGGTACCGCTTTGATCACAGTTACCGGTGGAACCCCGCCTTATACCCTTGATGGTGTTGAGTTCGAAGGAAACGCTATCCTTGTAGAGGACCTTGGTGCAGGAGAATATTTCCATATGGTTGATGATGCAAACCTTTGCGGACCTGTTGAGTTCTCGTTTGAAATTGAAGAACCGGAGGAACTTATTGCTACCGTTGATTATGATGAGATCCTTTGCTACGGCGGCACTACCGACATTACTGTAAGCGCCGAAGGCGGAACGGGTATGTACAGCCTTTATGATGTAAGTGGTGATGAGCCTGTATTTGTTGACAACTTCGAAACTTCCATTACATTGCCTGACCAGCTCGCCGGAATGTATTACTGGCTGGTGAAGGATGAAAACGAATGTGAGTTTGAACTCACCTTTGAAGTGGAAGAACCCGAAGAGCTGACAGCTTATGTGGAGTATGACGACATCCTCTGCTACGGTGAAACCACAGACATTACCGTTTTTGCCGAAGGCGGAACCGGTATGTACAGCCTCTATGATGTGAGCGGCGACGAACCTGTATTTGTTGACAACTTCGATGTTTCCATTACCCTGCCCGACCTGCCTGCAGGTATGTATTACTGGCTGGTGAAGGATGAAAACGATTGCGAGTTTGCCCTTACATTTGAAGTGGAAGAACCCGACCCGTTAATGGTTACCCTTGAATATGACGAAGTGGTATGCTTTGGCGAAACCACAGATGTTATAGTAACCGCTGAAGGCGGAACCGGCATGTACAGCCTTTATGACGTGGCAGGCGATGAACCCGTATTTGTTGGGGAGTTTGCCGTTTCCATCACAGTAGAAAACGTCGGGCCCGGAACCTACTCCTGGCTTGTTAAGGATGTGAACGAATGCGAGTTCCCGGTTGATTTCACCATTACCGAAGCTGAGGAAATCCTGATCACCAATGTGGAAGTAACCGATGTACTTTGCGCAGGTGAAGCCACCGGTGAGATTATCGTTTACGCCGAAGGCGGAGATGGGGAACTGATGTATTCCATTGATGGTGAAAATTATCAGGCCAGCAATGTATTTGAAAACCTGTATGCAGGTACCTATACCGTTTATGTGATGGATGAAGCCGGGTGCATGGCATATCTTGAAGGGGTGGTTATTGATGAACCCGCACCCCTGGATGTGCTGCTTACCTGGACCCACGTTACCTGTTACGGGGCCGATGACGGCACCATTACAGGTGTGATCACCGGAGGAGTAGGACCTTATAGTAACTGTCTGCTGACCGGTTGCCCGGATGATCCATTAGAAGGCGATTTTGATCCGGTCAAAGCCCAGGGATTCCTCCATTTTGGTCTGGAAACAGGTTTTTATACCATTACCGTTACAGACCAAAACGGTTGTGTATTCACTCAATGCGTTGAAATAGAAGGACCCGAAGAACCACTACTGGCAGAGATCATTATTTACACCGATAACAAATCCATCCCCTTTGAAGCAACAGTTTATGCTTCAGGAGGATCTCCTGCCTATGAATACCTGTGGGAAAGCGGCAAAACTTCCCAAACCATTGAGGTGGACGGTCCGGGATGGTATGCTGTAACTGTTACAGATTACTATGGTTGCCAGGTAACCGACGAGGTTAATATTCCGGAAACAGATTTTGTAACCGGTATTGATGACAATCTGCTTAACCAGGGAGATGAACTGGTAACCATGCGGATCTACCCCAACCCGATGCAATATGAAAGCACCATTTTCTTTGAATTAAGAGAGGGCTCTCATGTGAAGCTGGACATCTACAACCTGATCGGTGAAAAAGTTGTGGTTCTTTTTGAGGGTTACGTTGAAGCCGGTCAACCCATGGAAATCAAGTTCAGGGCTGATGGAATGCCTAAAGGCATGTACTTCTATCGTCTTGAAACCAGGGAAAAGACTTACCTCAATAAACTGATCATTATTCAATAACCAGCAAACTGATCAGTAATTAAAAAAAGCCGCCCTTCTTTTGGAGGGGCGGCTTTTAATTTTTTTAGTAATCTATCGCCGGAAGCAGGCTTTCAATTTCTTTTCTGCGATGCTCTATCCATGGGGGAAGTTGTAGCCGCTGTCCAAGGGTTTCGGGCGTTTCATCCACCAGGAAGCCGGGGCCAAGGGTAGCTATTTCCAGCAGGGTTCCGCCCGGCTCCCTGAAGTATACAGATTTAAAATACTGCCGGTCTTTCACTTCGGTGGTAAAAATGCCGGTTTTGGAAAGTTTTTCTGCTAAACTTTTCTGGTGATCCTCATCAGGGGTATTCAGGGCCAGGTGGTGCACGGTTCCGGCCCCCTGCTGCTGAACCGGAAGGGAGGGCCTTCCAACAAGATCCAGGTAATTACCCGGAAGGGCATCATGGGAAAACAACCGCAGCCTTCCGTTTTCCTCTTGCAGCCGTTCATGAAAAAGCACGCCGGTGAGCAACCCGGCTGTTTTTTCAACTGAAGAATAGGAAAGTTCGGCATGATGAAACCCTTTAATGGCATTTACTTCATTAATGCCGGGAGTGCCTTGCCCGCTCCTCAGATCCTTGTCGTTGGCCACCAGTTCCAGCTCCAGGCCGTCAAAATCCTCCAAAGCCAGGTATTCTTCGTCAAAACGGCGGATCGGGCCCCGACAGGCAACCTGGTATTCCCGCAAACGCTTCATCCAAAAGTCCAGGGAGTTGGATGAAACGGAAAATGCAGTAACCTTTACTGAGCCATTTCCGCTTTTTCCACGGGAAAACCCTGCGAAAGGGAAAAAGGTGATGGTAGTCCCCGGATTTTGCGGCGAACTTCCAAAATACAAATGCCAGGTATCCGGGCTGTCGTAATTCACGGTTTTTTTGATGAATTGAAGTCCGAGAATTTCGGTATAAAAGCGAATGTTTTTATTGATATTCCCCGAAATAGCTGTGATATGATGAATTCCCTGAATCATGTTTTTAAATTTTTACATTTTAATTACAGTGTGTGGACAAAAGAAACGGCCTGTTCCAGTTCTTCCTGTGCCATGGCATGGCCCGATTGATGCCAGGAAAGGGTGGTTTCCGCCCCGCATTCTTTGAGCAGGGTTTCAAGCGCTCTTGTATTTTCCCTGGAAACGATGGGGTCATTTTCCCCGGCGGTGATTAAAACCTTTTTACCATGCAATACAGGTCGGGGTTTTGGTATAAATGGCACCATGGGGTGCATCAGCACGGCATGGGTTACCTCCCTGTACCCTGAGAGCAAAAGACTACCGGCAATATTGGCTCCGTTGGAATATCCCAGGGCAATGATCTTTTTTTTATCAAACCCATAAATAGATGCAGTATTTATAATAAAATCCCTGAGCTGGACGGTTCTGAACTGCAGGTCTTCCTGGTCAAAAACCCCTTCCTTCAGCCTTTTGAAAAATCTTGGCATGCCGTTTTCAAGCACCTGCCCCCGGGGACTAAGGTAATTGTAGTTTTCTCCAAAATAATCCCGCAGAAACATCAGGTCATCTTCATTGCCCCCTGTTCCATGCAGCAAAAACAGCGTAGGCACTTCAGAAACCCCTGCTCGGGAAGCCTGGAAACGGTGTTGAATTAATACTTCGGACACTGGTTGGTTTTTTTGGTATTAAAAATGAAACCAACAAGGGTTTTTAAAGTTCAATTTGTTGTTCTTTTCAGAAAAGGAAAACGCTGGGTTAAGGGCCCAAAACCATAAGGGAATGCTTTGATCATGGCCAGTAAAATAATCGGGAAAAAAGCCGCATGAAAATCCTGGGGAATAAAAAGCCAGGCCATTAAAAACAAAAGGTTCAGGAAAAAAACCAGGCGGAAATAAAGCCGGGTGATTCCTTGCGGATTAAAAGCACTGGCCTTGAAAACAAAAAACAGATGGGTGGGCAGTGTCCAGAGCAGGTTCAGGTTTTGATTGGTAGCCGCATGATCGGAAAGAAACCATAAAAAGGCAATGACCAGCCCCAGTAACCCAAGAAAACTAAAAAACAAGCGATCGAACCACCGGGAGAGTTGAGGTTTAAGCAAAGAAAACATTCCTGCAAAGAACAAAATCCAAAGCAGCAGTGAGGGCGAGAGTGCCGGGGGGGAAGCGCGCACCAGGGTTTCTTCCAGCACAATGTTTTGTCCACTGACCAGCGGTCTTCCATCTGCATGCCGGGCCTGTGAAAAAGCCACATACATTTCATCGGGCAGGAACATATAATCCCAGGGAGTGGCCTTTATATCGGATGGCATTCCAAGGGCAAGATCAATCCCGAACTTTATCCATGGGGTATTGGAAATGTAAGGATGAAGCATATCCCTGAAACTGCGCTGGGGCTCCGGGTGGGGATCCGGCCCCCAGTCAGGGTCCAGGTGATCGTCAACAATATCCCGGATGCGGGTGGCGCAATTATCGTAAAAAAAGTCGTAAAGGTAATACTGGTTTTCGGGCAGGCGGTTTACCAGCAGGAATTCGTAAATCCTGTTTTTTTCTTTCGGTGTGAGCGACAGCACCTGTTCGTAAACAGCCCGGCCTTCATAACGGTATTCCATCAGGAAATACTCAAAAGAAGTAACCGAAAGCTTATAAAGCAATTGTCCCCGGCTGAATTTTAAATAGAAGTTGGGGGTATCAAAATCAAAGGTGCCGTAATTATATACTTCGTCAAGGCCAATTTCAGGATCAACCACCCGAAGGGCGCTGTGCCCGAATACAGAATAAAGTTCCTCGCCAGGGCTTGCCGTTAGCAGGGAAATGCGGGCGGAAGCTGACAAACGATCCTGCCCGTAACCATTCACATTTAACGTTAGCAGGAAAAAAGCGAGGATACTAAAAAACAACCTTGATGTCATTCGGACAAAATTTAATGCCGGGTGTATTGTAAATCAGGACCGGGGAATTTTTGATTGAACAACACAAATTTACTTTTTTCGGTTTAATTCAAAAAGTTAATATTCCCAAAATTTTTGGGAGGTTTATATTAAAGAAGAAGCTGAATAATCAGGGATTAAAAAAACGACATTTTTGGAAAAACCCTTACGCCATGGGGGCAAGGATTTCCCGTGAATCATATCCGGCATTGGATTCTGCACCTTTGGGGGCGGGGTGTATTTTTTTCAAAAACAATGCCTTTTGGAAGAATTTTATGCTTATCTTTGCAGCCTGAATTTTAGCCCGTTTTATTATCCAACATAAAATCCGGAAATTTTATCAACAATTTGTTGTTCATAAACTTGCCGGATCCGAAAATAAGTTTTAGTTTTGCACCCCTCTAAAACAAGGGGGTTTGTGTTTAAAAAAATCAGATACAGCAAATTAGCAACAGAATGAACACGATAAGTTACAAAACCGTATCAGCCAACAAGGACTCTGTAAATAAGGAATGGGTGCTTGTAGATGCCGAGAATCAGCCCCTTGGCCGGATGGCTTCAAAGGTGGCAAAAATGCTTCGCGGAAAGCACAAAGCCAATTTTACCCCCCATGTGGATTGCGGAGACAATGTGGTGATCATCAATGCCGAGAAGATCAACCTGTCGGGCAAGAAATGGGATCAGAAAGAATATGTGCGGCACACGGGCTATCCGGGCGGGCAAAAGTTTATCACTGCCAATCAGTTAATGGTAAAAAAGCCGACAGCCATGGTTGAAAAAGCCATCAAAGGCATGCTTCCCAAAAACAAGCTGGGCAGTGATTTGTTCCGCAACCTTTTTGTTTACGCCGGAAGCGAGCATCCGCATCAGGCACAGCAACCTCAGAAAATCAACCTCAATTCAATTAAATAAACATGGAAGTAATCAACACCTCAGGAAGAAGGAAAACCGCTGTTGCCAGAGTTTATCTGAAGTCCGGCAGCGGCCAGATAACCATCAACAAAAAAGATTACAAAGAATATTTTCCCACCGGTACCCTCAGGTATGTAGTCAATCAGCCTTTTGAGGTCACCCAGACCGAAGGCAAGTATGATGTAAAAGTTACCCTCAACGGTGGCGGTATCAAAGGGCAGGCTGAAGCCCTGCGGCTTGGCATTTCCAAAGCCCTTGTAGAACTCAATGCTGAATTCAGGCCCCCATTAAAAGAAAAAGGCCTCATGAGGAGAGACCCCAGGATGGTGGAAAGAAAGAAGCCTGGCCAAAAAAAAGCAAGGAAGAAATTCCAGTTCAGCAAACGCTAATTTTATTTTTTGCAAAACATTATCATACATCATGGCAAGAACCAATTATAATGATTTATTAGACGCTGGTGTTCATTTCGGCCATTTGAAAAGAAAATGGAACCCCAACATGGCTCCTTATATTTTCATGGAGCGCAATGGCATTCATATTATTGACCTGAACAAAACCATTGCCAAGGTTGATGAAGCTGCTACGGCCCTGAAACAGATTGCCAAATCTGGCAAAAAAATATTGTTTGTAGCAACAAAAAAGCAGGCCAAAGATACCGTGGCAGACCTGGTAAAGCAAGTCAACATGCCTTACGTTACCGAAAGATGGCCCGGAGGAATGCTCACCAATTTTGCCACCATCAGAAAAGCCGTTAAAAAAATGAGTGCCATTGACAAAATGGCTACCGATGGCACCTTCGACAACATGTCCAAGAGAGAGCGCCTGCACATTTTGCGTGAAAGGGCTAAGCTGGAGCGTCAACTGGGAAGTATTTCCGACCTGAACAGGTTACCTGCAGCCATTTTTATCGTTGACATCTGCAAAGAGAACATTGCCGTTGCGGAAGCCAAAAAACTAAACATCCCCACTTTTGCCATTGTTGACACCAATGCCAATCCACACGATGTTGACTTCCCCATCCCGGCCAATGACGATGCCTCCAAATCCATTCATATGATCGTGAAACTGATGGTTGAGGCCGTTCAGGAAGGTCTTGCAGAAAGAAAGATGGAAAAAGACAAAGCCGTTGAAGAGGAGGAAGAAAAAGAAAGGGAAGAGCAGGAAGCCAAAAAAGCCAAATCTCTTGAAAGCGTTGACGAGGAAGAGGACCAGGAAACGGTAAGAAAAGTAAAGGGTGGCAAAAAAGTCAGGCTTGGTGAAGACGAAAGCGATAGCGAAGAGCCTTCCAGACCGGCCCCGGGAAAAAGACCCGCCGGCAAAAGACCAAGAAAATAAACAATAACCCAAAAAAATCAGACAAGAAGTTATGGCAAAAATAACCGCTGCTGAAGTTAATAAATTACGTCAAAAAACCGGTGCAGGCATGATGGACTGCAAAAAAGCACTGGTAGAAGCCGAGGGCGATTTTGAAAAGGCCACGGATCTGCTGCGCAAAAAAGGTCAGAAACTGGCCAGCGCCCGGGCCGAACGCATCGCCAGTGAAGGGGTGGTACTGGCCAAAACCAATGCCGATGCAACCAAAGCCTTCGCTGTAATGCTCAATTCTGAAACCGATTTTGTGGCAAAAAACCAGGAAGTCATTGACTTTACCAGGAGCATTCTCGATCTGGCCGTCGAAAAAGACATCAGCACCCTTGAGGACCTTAAAAAGGTCGACATGGACGGACGCACTTTAGAAGAGAACGTGGTAGACATGATTGGCAAAACCGGCGAAAAACTTGAACTTTCAGAGTTTGAAACCGTAAAAGGCGCCAAAGCTTTTGCCTATGTGCACCAGGGAAACAAAATTGCTGCCATTGCTGCCCTTAACAAATCCGATTTAAATAACATTGACAAGATCGGTAAGGACATTGTGATGCAAATTGCGGCCATGTCTCCGGTAGCCATTGACAAAGAGGATGTGGACCCGAAGATCATCGAAAAAGAGATAGAAATCGGGAAAGAGCAGGCCCGGGAGGAAGGAAAACCCGAAGAACTGCTTGAAAAAATTGCTACCGGAAAACTTAACAAGTTTTTTAAGGAAAGCACCCTGCTCAACCAGGAATCCATTATGCAATCCAAAAAAACCGTTGGTCAGTTGCTTAAAGAAGCCGACAACGAGCTTACAGTGGTTGAATTTAAAAGGCTTTCCCTGGTTTAGCCCGAACATAAAAAATACTTTTCATAAGGAGGTTCCACATCGGACCTCCTTTTTTTATCTGTAAACTTTTGCGCCTGTTAAAAAAAAATCCCTTAAACTTGCAGTAGTTGTAACCCATAAAGGCAGATCATGGCAAAATATAAAAGAATTTTATTGAAGCTGAGCGGAGAATCCCTGGCAGGTGGTTCAGGTTTAGGTATTGACCCCGGATCTTTAAATGCATATGCCCATGAGATAAAGAGCATTGCTGACCAAACCATTGAAACAGCAGTAGTTTTGGGAGGAGGAAACGTCTTCCGGGGATTGCAGGGCAGCGGGAAAGGCGTTGACCGGGTGCAGGGCGATTACATGGGCATGCTGGCCACCATCATCAACAGCATGGCATTGCAATCGGCACTGGAATCTTCGGGCCTTAAAGCCGTGGTGCTTTCGGGTATCCCCATTGAAGGCATGTGCCTTAAAATGACCCGGAAAACCGCCCTGGAATATATTAAAAGCGGCTATGTGATAATCATTGCCGGGGGCACCGGCAATCCGTTTTTTACCACCGATTCGGCAGCAGCCCTCAGGGCCGTGGAGATCAACGCAGATGTGATCCTCAAAGGCACCCGGGTGGATGGGATTTATGCAGCCGACCCCGAAAAGGATCCCAATGCAGAAAAATTCGACCACATCACTTTTGATGAGGCATACAGCAAAAACCTCAGGGTGATGGATCTTACCGCTTTTACCCTTTGCAGGGAAAACAACATTCCCATTATCGTTTTTAATGTCAATCAAAAAGGGATTCTTTATGACATCCTGGTAAACAACCAAAGAAAAGGGACCCTGGTTAGCAAACACAAGGACTGATCCGTTTTGGGTTTTCCTGCCGGGCACTACCAAAAAACAGGGGCAACCGACAGCTTTTATTCACTATTTTTTTAAATTTGCAGCAACCACAGGCAAACATCAACCAAAAAACCCTAAGACCATGAGCGAAGAACTTGATTTTATATTTGAGGAAACCAAAGAAAAAATGGGAAAAGCCATTTCACACCTTGAGCGCGAGCTTTCCAAAGTAAGGG
>SL_3KL_010_SEDDRAFT_10005769_pt1 | contig 11094 bp, 12 predicted proteins | sample SodLakKL_010_SED_2_FD_10381 | JGI IMG/M metagenome (IMG submission 10381)
TCCCCAAGCCGTTTAACCTGGAAGATTTTATCAACATCATTGCCACCTATATTTAACGTATATTGTAAGCCGACACTGCCGGAATAAAACCCAGGATTATGGAAACCCAGCTTCCCCACCAGATCTCCATGATGTTCGTCGAAGATAACGAGACCATCCGTGGCTTGTATGAGAAAAGGCTCAGGAGGCGTACCTCCACTTTTTTCATCGCAGAGAACGGTCAGGAAGGGCTCGACATCTATCAAAAACACACCCCCGACCTGATCATCACAGACATCAGCATGCCCATCATGAACGGCCTGGAAATGATCAGGCAGATCAAGCAACTAACTGCCGATGTGCAGGTGATCGTCATGTCGGCCTACAGCATCAAGGAATACTTTCTGGAGGCCATCAACCTGGGGGTGAACGGATACTTGATCAAGCCGGTCGACCCGATCAAGCTCTATGCCCTGATCGATGAGCTGGCCGGGAATATTTTGCTGAAAAAGGCATTGGCCGAAAAAGAGATCAGAAGGCGGGTGGCCGAAAAAAACCTGAAAAGGTCGCTGGACGAAAAGGAGGTGCTGCTCAAGGAAGTGCACCACCGGGTGAAGAACAATATGCAGATCATCTCCAGCATCCTCACCATGCAGGAACGCCTTGTGGACGATCAGAAACTGCGCACCGTGCTTGCCGAAAGCCGGAACCGCATCCGCTCCATGGCATTGATCCATGAGAATCTTTACCAGAATGAGAACCTGGCCAATATACAGTTTTCCAATTACGTAAAAAGCCTGGCCGGAAACCTGGCCCGCACCTATCATGACCAGCAGCGCAATGTGCGTTTTGAATACGATGTGGAGGATGTCTTCCTCCCCCTGGATACGGGCATCCCTTGTGGACTGATTATTAACGAGCTCATATCCAATTCGTTTAAGCATGCATTTTCTCATGCCAACGGAGGCCTTATAAAAATCAGCCTGATCCGGCACGGGAAAAAGGAGTTTACCCTGAGGGTGTCTGACAACGGGGTGGGCATGGACAATTCATTCAATGTGGAAGATTCCAGGTCGTTGGGCATGCGCATCGTGCACAAGCTGGTGCAGCAGATCGACGGCAAACTCGAATACGATTTTTCAGAGGGTACCAAGTACGACATCTATTTTAAAATTTAACTTTCAAAAACATGGACAAGCTGAGCATTCTGGTTGTAGAGGACGAATTCCTGGTGGCTGCCGATATCGAGGAAAGCCTGATGAGCCTGGGTTATGATGTGCAAAAGACAGTGGCTTCGGGCCAGGACGCCATCGATGAGGTGGAAAGGAAACTTCCCGACCTGATACTGATGGACATCATCCTGAAAGGCGACATGACAGGCATCGATGCAGCAACCATCATCGGGAAACAACATGATGTGCCCGTTATCTTCCTCACGGCAAACGCCGATGTGGCCACCATCGAAAAGGCTAAAATATCTCTTCCCTATGGGTATATTATCAAGCCGTTCTCCGAAAAGGACCTGCAAACCAATATCGAGATTGCCAGGTACAAATTCGAGAACGACATCCAGACCCGGATGGAGAGCGACCAGTACAATACCTTTTTCAAGCCGAGCGCCCCGGCCAAAAACCAGGTATTCCTCGAAGGGGAGAAAGGGCTGGAGCGTATCAACCTTCCCAATGTCTATTATGTGGAGCAAGGCGACAACCACTGCAGGATACATCTTCGCGAAGACAGCCTGCTGGTGCAGGGCAACCTCGACGAAGTGGAAAAGAAACTTCCCGAAGATACCTTTGTGCAGGTGAGCAGCCAGTATATCATCAATCTCGATAAGGTGTTTATTGCCAAATACCCCGAACTGATCATGGCCGATAAGATGACGGTCATCACCGTAGATGAGGAATATCGTGATCTGCTCGAAGCGATGCTGAATAAATAGCTTTGGTCAACATGCGTTACCCCATTTGATAACATGAAAACACTGGCAGAAGAAACATCACTCAAGGCGTTTGCACAAATGCTGTTTGATAAAAACGGCCCCGACCCGGAGGATTTTGAGCTCATGCACCAGATGGTTGATCAGATCAAACCCGAACAGATCGATGATTACCGTGAGGCGATGAAACCGATGCTCCACCCGGCCACCAACATCGGATTTGCCTTTAACAAACCCTTTGGTTACAGCGGTGATTTTTTCATTATTGAAAAAATGTACCAGAACTACGTGAGCCCCGATCCGAAATGGAAGAAATGGGATTTGTTTTTCCATCGTTTGCCTGCCACCATCGCCGTGGTGAACCGCAAGAAGATTGCCGTTGAATTGTTGCACTGCCTGAATGAAAATGCCGGCGGGCAGGCCAGGAATGTGCTGATACTGGGCAGCGGACCCGTTACGGAGGTTTATGAGTACCTTTGCTCCACGAGCGAAAACCGGCTGTATTTCGACCTGATCGATATGGACAGCCGCGCCATTGCCTATGCCACTGACAAAAACAGGGACTTCCTGGAGTACCTGAGCTTCCACAACAGGAATGTGATCCGCTATGTTCCCGACAAGCAATACGACCTGATCTGGAGCGCAGGCCTGTTCGACTATTTCAAAGACAAGCACTTTGTGTACCTGCTCAAGCATTATTATGCCTTCCTGGCCGGTGGGGGGCAAATGGTCATCGGCAATTTCAGCAACAACAGCCCCTCGCGCAAGATCATGGAAGTACTGGCCGACTGGTTCCTTTACCACCGATCGGCCGAAGAGTTGCTGGCTTTTGCCCGGCAAGCAGGCATTCCTGAAAGCTTCAGTGATGTGATCAGCGAGCCCCTGGGGGTCAATCTCTTCCTCCGCATCGAAAAGTAAGCGGCTTAGTTTTCTTTCTTCCTTTCCACTTCCCTGAACACCCTCATGAAATTCCCGGACCAGATCTTTTCGATCTCTTCCTTCGTGTATCCACGTCTGATCAGCTCAAGGGTGATGTTGCCCAATTCGGAAACATCGTAGCAGTCTTTCAGGGCGCCCCCGCCGTCGAAATCGGTGCCGATGCCTACGTAGTCAATTCCTGCCAGCTCCACTATGTGGTCTATGTGATCTACCAGTTCGGCCACCGTAGCCAGGGGGCGGGGGTATTTTCGGCTCAGTGCATCCCATTCTCTCCTGACCTGCGCCATTTCCTCGTCGGTCAGATTCTGAAAATGGTCCCATTTTTCCCTGAGGGCGTCAAAGGCGGCCTCTCTTTCGGGATCCGGCTCCATTTCCCTGACGTAGGCGCTCAGTACGCAAAGCTGAAGCACTCCGCCATTTTCTGCAAGGGCAAGGATCATTTCGTCGCTCAGGTTGCGGGGGTGGTCGCAGATGGCCCTGACATTCGAGTGGGAGGCAATGACGGGTGCCCTGGTCACCTCAAGCACATCATAGAAGGCCTCATCGGAAATATGGGTCACATCGACCATCATGCCCAAACGGTTCAGTTCCCTGACCACCTCAACCCCAAAATCTGACAATCCGTGGTGAAGGGGGCCGGACGCATCGGTGGAGGCATCGCACAGCTGATTGTTTCGTGAATGCGACAGGCCCATGTACCTGCTGCCCAGGTCATAATAGGTTTGCAACCTGCCCAGGTCTTTGCCGATGGGGTAGCCGTTCTCATTGCCGATGTAAATGGCGCGGCGACCCTCTTCGCGCAGGCGATATGCGTCTTCGGATGTCAGCGCCAGTCCGGCCATGTCGGGGTAGGCATCCACTGCCTGGCGGATGAGCCCGAATATGTCAAGGGCCCTCTCGTGTGCCTGCTGGTATGCTTCTGTGGTCAAGGGTCCCTGTGCCAGGTAAACGGCGAAAAAGGCAGCATCAAGCCCCCCTTCTTCCATTCTCGGAAAGTCGAGCTTGCCCCCTCCCTCGTTGGGATCGTTGCGCTGTCCGATATCGAAATCCTCCCGGGTGAGCATCAGGGGTGTATCCACATGGCTGTCGAGGGTGAGTATTTCGGCGTGGATGGCCGCGGCTTTCTGTTGCAGCCGCTCATCGGGTGTGGCACAGGAGAAAGGAAAGAGAAAACCAATAAATGCAGTGATCAAGGTTGATGAAGAAAATGCCCTCATTGCGGTAGCTGTTTATTTTTTAAATAATTCGCAAAATGCGTAAAGATACAAGTTTTGTCCTTTACCGGGCGGGGTGCCGTTCTGTCAGGCTGGATGACGGAGCCGGGTTTGGTGATGTTTTCCCCACGAAAAACCAGAGTGGGTTTATAAAGGCCCTGATTTTGTTGATTAAAAAAATCAACTGGCCTTGATTTTCACGCCGTTCCCACGGATGCGGATTCTTGTCCTGCGCTGCAGGGCAATCGGTGAAAATCAGTCTGAAAAGTCGAGAAATCGAAAAGTCTGGAAAATCTGAAATGTCGAAATGTCGAAAGGGTTTAAAAGTTTAAGGGTTTAAACTTTTAAACTGTTTAACTCATCACTCATCACTCCGGCTAACCCATCCCTATGGGGGGGTGTTGTCCCAGGAAACGCTCCGGACTCCGTCCATTCGCATGAGCTTTCCGATTAGGTCGGCTCCGGAGGCTGCCCTTGTGTACCTGACCTGGAATCTCACCTTGATGTCTTTATCTGAACCTGCCGATTCGATGCGGTATCCTCTGATCCTGAATCCCATGCCGGTAAGACCGGTGTACGAGTTGTTGAAAAAGTCCTCCCCGCCGTATCCCGTCAGGCTGATCTCCCCGTAATGCTCCGTCCTGACATCAAGCCGCTGCAGGATCAGCAAAACAAAAAGTACCAGGATGGTGGCGGTGATGGCCAGAAAAAACTGCCCCAGCCCGGTGGTGATGCCGATGGCCGCAACAACCCAGATGGAGGCCGCGGTGGTCAGTCCCATCACATGGTCCTTGCCTTTGAGTATGGTGCCGGCCCCCAGAAAGCCGATGCCGGTAATGATGCCCGCGGCCACCCTGGCCGGGTCCATTTGTATGATGTCCCAGCCTTCCAAAACCAGACCGGCCTTCAACTGTTCAAAGGCAACGATGATCAGGGCCGATCCGAGGCAGACAAGGATGTGGGTCCTCAGCCCGGCAGGTCGGCCGTGGATTTCCCTTTCGATACCGACAAGGCCGCCAAGGACAGTGGCGAGCAGCAGCTGTGCCAGCAGCAGCAGCCCATTGCCGGGTAAGATGGATTGCAGTAATTGTTCCATGGCAAATCGGATTTATAAGACCTTATACCGTCAGGGAGCGCCACTTATTGGGCGGACCTCCCGGCTTTTTTACCTGTGCCGAAGCTGCATCACAAAAGCAGGGGGACAAATGCCCACAGAAACAAACAGAGGCTGATCCCAACGTCTGACCACAGCAGGACAGCCGGGGGCAGCCATTGCTTTATGTAAGCCAGGCCTGCAGCAAGCCTCATAAAGAACTGGATGCCGAAAAACAGGAAAACTGCCAGGCCGGGAGGATACACCCTGAGGGCAGCCTTCACCTGCCCCCGCATCAGGAAGGAAAAACTCCCCGACAACCCGCAGGAGGCACAGCTTTCACCCACAAGCAGGACGTGGCTGCATGGAAGCGGGTGTTTTCCCCCGACAGGGGGAACGAGAGCTGCGTATATGAATACCCCGGGCAGCAGCAAGGCAAAAGCCATGCAGACGATCAGATAGGGGTGTCTGCCCAGGGGCTCATTCCTGAATTTCATCCAGGGCCTCTTCGTATTTTTTGTGGACCGCCTCAAAACGCTCCCTTTGTTCATCTGTGAGCCTGGGCCCCACCCGGATGAGCGTCGCTGCCAGCGACGCTGCCTTGAGGGATGCGGATGAATACTTGACCAGGTCTGGCAAATCACCTTCCCGTCTTTCCCTGGTCAGCCCCACAAAGGCCTCCACCACCTCTTCGTATTCGCGCAACACCCTGTTGAACTCTGCATCGGTGATCTCTTCATCAAACTCGTATACTTCCGGATCGAATTCTTCCAGGTGACCGAAGGTCTTCTCCAGTTCTGTGCCCAGTTCTCTCAAAGATTTCTCCAGCTCCCTGAAACTTTCCCTGTCGGCTGTTTCCATATAGTGTTCCACCCTGTCCTTCCATTTGTGGCCATCGCGGGCGACCCCCCCCAGGAACAAGCCCCATATGGCCGCAATGCTGGTAGCCAGTATGGAAATGACCAACGCGGCAATGATCAGGCCTTTGGCCCCATTGCCCTGGTTTGCCTGGATCAGGCCGATGATGCTGAGCGCAATGGCTATGGCACCCGGGGCCAGCGCAAAAACGCCGATGCAGGGAATAAAGGCCAGTACCAGGGCCAGGATGCCGATGACCAGGCCCGCAATGCCAAAGCCTTGCCCGGCTGTGGTTTTAGGTGCCTGTACGTTTTGGGTTTCCTTGGTGTTCTCTTCCATTTCGGGGATGTGTTTTGTGGATAAAATACAGGGATACTTACCAAATGTACAGGATTTTTTTTTCAATTGAAAATTCACTCCCCCGCAATTAAAAAAAAACTGCACACTTGTTTAAAAAAATAGCGTATTTTTGATTAAACCAAACAAAAAGAGGTGTCATGAGCAGAATCGTTTATTCCGTCGTTCTGACGTTGTTGTTCCTTGCATCCGATCTGAACCCCCTGCATGCCCAGGGGCGTTTTATCCGGAGGTTGCAACAGGAAGTCGAACGCAAAGCCATTGAAGAGATCTTTGAGAAAGGGAAGGAGGAAGCCGGAGAGGCAGCTCCGGCAGAGGCTTACCGGCCTGGCCGCCATCGCATGGGTGGGGGGCTGTCGCAGGAGGTGCCCGATGTGGAGCAGGCCATTTCGGATGCCGAAACCAGCCTGGGAAGCAATGATTTTGGCGGTTCCAGGGCAGCTCTTCGCAGAGCGGTCTGGGGCATTGAATTGCAAATGGGGCATCAGGTGCTGGAATCCCTGCCCCTGACCGTCGGCGGGGTTGAGGCCCTTACCGACCACGACAGGGTGAGCAGCAGCGGCATGGGCTTTTCCGGTATGCTGATCGAACGGGTCTATGCAGGTGGTGAGGACATGGAGCTGGTGGTGTCGGTGGGCAATGATGCCGGACTGCTGGGCGTGGCCGGGATGATCCTGGCCGCCGAAATGTACCGGGAAAGTGCCGGGCAGGAGCATTTCAAACAGATCCGCTTTCAGGACCACCGGGCTTATATCGAATACGACGACTACGAGGGCTATGCCCTCACCACCCCATTCGGACAATCCTCCATCCTGGTGATCAGGGGGCTGAACTATTCCTCCGAAGAGGATTTCATGGCTTCGGCCGGGCAGATAGATTTACATCGTATCAAACAAAAACTTGGAATACAATGAACAGGACGTTGATTGCGATGGCTTTTGCCATTTTCCTGGCTCAGGGAGCTCCCCTGTTTGCGCAGGATCCGGTAAAAAACCTGGACGAAGCCCGGACCGCCTACCGCTCGGGCGACCTGGAGGCGGCCCGCTTTGCCCTGCAGCAGGCCATCAGGGAGGTTGACCTGGCCACAGCCCGGGAGGTGTTGAAGCTGCTGCCCGAAACAATGGCCACCATGCCTTTTGTGCCCGAAAAAGAAGAGGTGGGGTCAGGCGCCATGGGCTTTGCCGGGGTGTATGTCCACCGAAGCTATCTGGGGGAGTCACCGGCATCGGCCAGTTTGCAGGTAGTTGCCGGCTCGCCCCTGCTAGCCGGCATCAATGCCATACTGGCCCTGCCGGTTGTTGGCCGGGATCCCGACAACCAGCGGGTACGCATTGGAGGGTACCGCGGCCTGCTTCAGCGGCAGCAGGGCAATGGCGGAGAGACTTCATGGACCCTGCAGCTGCCTTTCGGATCGTCCCTGCTGACTTTTAGCCTCGAAGGCATCGACGAGCAGCAGGCCGTGCTCGATATGGCCAATACCATTCCAGTGGAGCAGATTGCCAGGCTGGTGCAATAGGGACTCAGGCATTCGCAGGCAGGGTGGGCAGATCCTGAAAGGCCCCAAGGTATTTGCGGATGTAGTGGTCTTTTTCTGCCGACTTGTATTGCACCACATACCTGGGGTGTTCCAGTGGCAGCAGCGTGTCGAAAAAACCGTGCCGCTGGTTCAGCTGCGACAGGTATTGATAGTTTTTCCCCGTTCCCAGGCAAAAGCCCACAGCGGTGTCGATGCCATTGGCAATGTGGGCATAGATCGACCTGACGATAAAACCCTCGAGCCTTCCCTGAAGATCCTTGCTGTCGTAATAGTTGAAGTTCAGCTCCCTGCCTTTTTCATTGGTTTTTACAAAGCCCAGAGGGCTGGGCGAGTTGATGTAAAAATCCCTGTAAAAAGCCTCCGCTCCCCCATAGGCATCGATCACCTCATAGACGAATACGGAGGAGGGCTCGTGGGTAGATACACCCCGGATGTGCAGACCGCATTTTGACGTGAGCCGCTTGGTGTCGGTAAACGGGATGCCGGTCACACCTGCCCCGAAGCGACCGGGGTTGATACCCAGGATCAGCCGCCGCCTGCGGTGGTCGTTATAGAATTTACGGTAGAAAACCGATGAAATAGCGAGTGCGTCGGGGTTCTCACTGAATGGGTTCATGGCCCTGATGCCCGGTGGCAGGGAGATGTCGAGTCTCAGGGTTTTGTTGAAAGCAATGACTTTGTCGGCAAAAACCGGTTGGTAGGTGTTCATGGGGCCGGCTCCTGCTCTGTTCCCCTTCCCTTTTTCCCGGCCTTCAGGCGGCAGGTGTTGATGCCGAGCAATCGATACAGCCCGCAGAAACCGGTAATTGTGGTAATGAGCAAAATGCCGGCCACTACCAGCAGAACAATTCCGGACGTGCCGCCGATGATGCCGGTAACGAAAAGAATGCCAATAAATACCGCAAGGATCAGCCGTATGACCCTGTCGGTGCTTCCCATATTGATTTTCATGTGACGATTTTTTGATGCAGTTAGGATTAATGTGAAATGACATTTCGCGTCTGCCCGCAGGCAGTGCGATTGCTAAAACCTTGGAAAACCCCAAACAGGTTTAGTAGTTTAAAAGTTTAATAGTTTAATGGGTTTAAGATTCAACTTTTCAACTTTTCACTCATCACCATTACGTCTTCCGTCCTCCGTCTTCCGTCCTCTGTCTTCTGTCTTCTGTCTTCTGTCTTCTGTCTTCTGTCTTCTGTCTTCTGTCTTCTGTCTTCCGATAAACAACGATCCATTATTTTTTTCGGGCAACAATCCTGTTGGCAATGAATTTTTCCAACTCCACGACGAAAAATACGACAAGGCCCGATCCGAGCGGGATCAGCCAGAAATTGATTTCCATGGGCTCGGTATCGAAATAGGTGTTCATGAAGGCAGAGTACACAAAGAAGATCTGTATCAGGATCAGGGCAGTGGTCGCGATAAAGGCTACCCTGTTGTTGAAGAAGCCCTTGCCCAAGCTTGGCTGCTTGATCTTGCGGCAATTGTACAGGTAAAACAACTGACCGGCCACCAGGGTGTTTACGGCAACCGTCCGGGCCAGGTCCCGCCCCATTTCGAGGATGTCGGCCACATAATGGTAGGCCATCATGGTAAAGGCACCTACCAGTATAGACACAAATACGATCCGCCAGATGAAGATCGGTCCGAGTATGGGTTTGTCGGGGGCGCGGGGGCTACGTTGCATCACTTCGTCTTCCATGGGCTCGAATGACAGGGATACGGCCAGGGTAACCGCCGTGACCATGTTGACCCAAAGGATCTGCAAAGGGGTGATGGGCATGGCGATGCCCATCAGGATGGCGGCGATCAGCACCAGTGACTCGGCACCGTTGGTGGGCAGGATGAACAGCAGGGCCTTCTGTATGTTGTCGTATACCGTCCTGCCTTCTTCCACCGCATTGACAATGGAGGCGAAGTTGTCGTCGGCCAGCACCATTTCGGAAGCATCTTTCGACACCTCCGTGCCCTTGATGCCCATGGCAATGCCGATGTTGGCTTTTTTAAGGGCCGGGGCATCATTGACCCCATCGCCCGTCATGGCACACAGGCGGTTGTTTGCCTGGAGGGCCTTGACCAGGCGGAGCTTGTGTTCGGGGCTGGTCCGGGCGTACACATCGTATTCTTCGGAAGCCTCCCTGAGCTCACTGTCGTTCATATTTTCCAGCTCCTTGCCCGTAAGGGCCTTTTCCCCATCGCCGATGCCGATCTCCTTGCCGATGGCTTTGGCGGTGATGGCGTGGTCGCCGGTGATCATCCTTACCCTGATGCCGGCTTCTTTGCATTCCTTGATGGCTTCGATCACGTTGTCGCGCGGAGGGTCGATTATCCCCACTATGCCCAGGAATACCTTGTTGTGCTCCAAGTCGTCTTTTTCGATCTCTTTGCGGTCGCTGCCGGTTTTGCTGAAGGCGGCAGCCAGAAGGCGTTGACCCTTTGCGGCCACCTCTTCCATCTTTTCTTCCCAGAATTCCTGGTCCAGGTCTTTTTCGCCGTCGCGGGTCATTTGCCTGCTGCACATCTCCAGCACCTTTTCGGGTGCTCCCGTCATAAACACAAATACCTCATTATCCACCTTGTTGAGGGTGGCCATGTATTTGTGATCCGACTCGAACGGAATGCTGTCGATGCGTTCGGGCTTGAAGTCCTTTAATCCGGCCTTATAACTGAGGGTAAGCAGGGCCCCTTCGGTGGGGGTGCCGGTGAGTTTCCATTCGCCATCCTCCTTCCCGATCTCGGAGTTGTTGCTCGTGCGTATGGTCTGTAGCAGTTTCCACAACACCTCGTCTTCTTCGGGGTCGACCTCTTTGTCGTCTGCCAGTATGTTGCCCTCCGGCTTATAGCCGGTGCCCTCCACCTGGTATTCCCTGTCGGCGGTGATGATGGTTTTGGCCGTCATCTCGTTGCGGGTGAGGGTCCCCGTTTTGTCCGAACAGATGTCGTTGACTGCCCCGAGGGTTTCGACCGACGGCAACTTCCGGATGATCGCATTCCTGTCGGCCATTCGCTGCACCCCGATGGCCAGGGTAATGGTCATGATGGCGGGCAGGCCCGAAGGGATGGCTGCAACAATAAGACCGATCGTCGCCATGAATAACTCCACCACTTCATAATCCCTGAAAAAATAACCGAAAGCAAAGAACAGGCCACTGGCTGCAAGGATGACCACGGCCAGCCACTT
>SL_3KL_010_SEDDRAFT_10005770_pt1 | contig 11094 bp, 7 predicted proteins | sample SodLakKL_010_SED_2_FD_10381 | JGI IMG/M metagenome (IMG submission 10381)
GCCGCGCCCAGAACACGCGACCGTCATCCCTGGCCAGCACGATACCCACGTTGGGTCGGAAACCGTCCGGGTCTATCATGGCCTTGGTCTGCGCGGCCGGCTATCATACCGGGCCGCGAAAAATATCAACTGTCTCAAATGGTAATCAATTCATGCCCGGTACACCAGCCGTTCGGTCGATAGTCTTCTGGGTGCTGCTTCCGGCGCTGCTGCCGGCCAGCCTGTTGCTGGCCTCGAGCTGGGGCAGCGGCGGCTGGGCATGGCCGTGGACCGACGATCCGGCGATGTCCCGGGTGATTGCCGAGCTGCGGTTTCCGCGCGCGGTTGCCGCCTACGTGACCGGCGCGCTGCTCGCCCTGGCCGGTTGCCTGATGCAGGTGTTATTGAGAAATCCGCTGGCCGACCCCTACATTCTCGGCCTTTCTGGCGGGGCGGCCGCATTTGCCCTGATCGGCATGGCCGCGGGGCTGACTTTCCTGCCGGTGCCGCTGCTCGCCTTCTGCGGCGCCCTGCTGACCATGGTGCTGGTGTTCGTGCTCGCGCGCGGCCACGGACCATGGAGTACGACCCGGGTGCTGCTGACCGGGGTCGTGGTGGCCGCCGGCTGGGGCGCGATCATCTCGCTGGTACTCGCCATGGGCCCCGACGCCAGCCTGCGCAGCATGCTTTACTGGCTGATGGGCGACCTGGGCTACGCCTCGCTGTCGGCCTGGTGGCTGGTCCCCCTGGCCGGTGGCCTGGGAATGCTGTGGTTTCGTGCACGCAGCCTCAACGTCATGGCCGGCGGCGAGATGCAGGCCGCCCTGCTCGGCGAAGCCACGCGCGTGCGTTTCTGGGAAATCTATGTCATCGCCTCGCTGCTGACCGCGCTGGCCGTTTCCATCGCCGGCGCGGTAGGCTTCGTCGGTCTCATCGTGCCGCACCTGATGCGCCTGATCGTCGGCGCCGACCATCGTCGGCTGCTGCCGGCCGCGGCATTGTTCGGGGGCAGCTTCCTGGTGCTGGCCGATACCGCGGCCCGCACCCTGCTCAGCCCCCGACAGCTGCCGGTGGGGGTACTGACGGCCCTGATCGGGGTGCCGCTATTCCTGCTGCTGCTCTACCGCGCCGCACGCATCCGATGAGCCGGCCCGCCGCCACGGACCTGAGCGCCCACGACCTGGATGTCCGCATCGGCCAGGTCCAGGTGGTCTCCGGGCTCAACATGGCACTGCATGGCGGCGCATTCTGGGGTTTGCTGGGGCCCAACGGGGTCGGCAAGACCACGCTGCTCAAGACCCTGGCCGGACTATGGGAACCCGACAACGGTGGCGTTCACCTGGCCGGGCAGCCGATGTCGGAGCTATCACGGCGAAGCATTGCCCGGATGCTCGGCATGCTGCCGCAACACAGCCAGTACGCCTTCGACGCCTCCTGCCTGGAAACGGCATTGGTTGGCCGCCACCCGCACCTCGGCCCCATCAGCCGCGAATCGCGCCGCGACCGCGACATGGCGCGCGAGGCGCTCGACGACCTGGGCATGCTGGCGCTGGCCGAGCGCAGCTGCATGGACCTCTCCGGCGGCGAGTCCCGCCGCCTGGCCCTGGCCACCGTACTGGTCCAGAACCCACAAGTCTTGCTGCTCGACGAGCCGACCAACCACCTCGACCCGGCCAACCAGGTCACCATTCTCAACGTGCTGCACCGCAAAGTTCGCGAACAGCGCAAGTCGGCCCTGATGGCGCTGCACGAGGTGAACCTGGCGACCTGCTACTGCTCGCACGTGCTGCTGCTCTACGGCGACGGCGAATGGGACGCCGGGCCAACGTCCGAGCTGCTGACCGCCGAAAACCTCAGTCGTCTCTATCGCTGTCGCGTTCGTCTGGTCGATGATGGCCGGCAGCGCGTGTTTGCGGTCGCCGGACCTCAAAGAACCATCTGAACAACTCTGCGCGGCGGGGCTGAAAAGCAAAAGCATCAACCACAGAGCTCACAGAGTTCACAGAGCAATCAAATAATCATTTTTCTTTCTCCGTGCCCTCTGTGTTCTCTGTGGTTCAATCTCTTTTACGCGCTTAGCTTTCCCGCACCGAGACTTCCTGGCCCGGGCGCAGGCGTTCGTTGCCGCGGATGACGACGCGGTCGCCTTCCTGGATCGGCCCACGCACCTCGATCCATTCGCCCTCGCCGATACCGGTGGTCACACGGATGCGGCGGGCCTTGTTGTCCTCGTCGACGATGAACACGGCGATGCCGTCGCCCCGCAGCACCAGTGCGTCGCGCGGCACGGCCAGTACTTCGCGCACATCGGCGGTGGGCACGGTCACGCGCACGGTCTGGCCGACCGGCAGGTAGGCGTCGATATCCAGCCGCAACTCGAACACGTGACGACCCTCGTCGCCGACACTCACGGTGGTCCTGAGCGGTGCGTGAATCACGTCGCCGGCAAAGGTAATGGCCAGTTCGTCGCCGGGCCGGACAAAGCGGAAATAATCCAGCGGTGCACGTGCCACCACTTCCAGGCTTTCGGGATTGACAATGCGCACCACCCGCGTGCCCACCGCCACGCGCTCGCCGGCCTGGGCGACGCGCTCGGCCACCACCCCCGGGAACGGGGCGGTGATTCGGGTGCGCTCGATCTGGTCCTCGATCTGGTCGAGTCGCGCCCGCACGACACCCAGGTCGCTGGCGGCAATGTCGCGCTCGGAACGAGTCTGGTCGATCTGGCTGGCGGCGGCCAGGTTCGTCTCTGCCAGGCGTTCGAAGCGGCGCAGTTCGGCCTCGAGAAAATTGAGACGCGCCTCGGCACGGGTCATTTCCGATTCGAGTTCGCGGGCCCTGAGCGACAGCGACGTATCCTCGATGCGGGCAACCACGTCTCCGGCCTCGACCCGCGAGCCGATATCGGCCACTTCGATCAGGCGGCCCTCGACCTCGGCCGACAGGAACGCGTCGGAACGCGATATCACCGTACCGGCCACTTGCATGGTCGGTGCCATGGTCGTCATGCGCGCCTCGCTCAGGTCCACCGGTGGCGTGCCACCGAACTGGGCCAGGCTGGCGGCCGGCAGGAAAACGGCTGCCGTAAATATCAAGCGTGTCATGTTTCGCATCGAATCCTTCCTCATGCCGGCACCACCTCACCCGAGGCCGCCGGTTGTTTTTCCTCGTTGACCCTGAGCAGGCTCGGCAACAGGATCAGCGTGAACAGGGTGCTGACGGCCATGCCGCCGACAATGACCGCGGCCAGGCCGCGATACAGTTCGGTACCCGCTCCGGGCAGCACCAGCAGCGGCATCATGCCGAACAGGCTGGTGGTTGTACTCATCAGAATCGGCCTGAGCCTGAGGCGCACGGCCGTCTCCACCGCCTCGCGCCGGCCCAGGCCCTCGCGCTCGCCATCGCGTGCCCGGTAGACCAGCAGGATGGCGTTGTTGACCACCAGGCCGAGCAGGATGACGAAGCCGATCATGGTCAGCATGTCCATGGCCTGGCCGGTGATCCAGCCGGTCAGGCGCAGGGCGACGATGCCGCCGACGGTGGCCATGGGAATGGTCATCAGCACCAGTATCGAGTCTCGGAATGACCTGAACAGCGCCGAGATCAGCAGGTAGAGAATCACGATGGCGAGCAGGAAGCTGCCGCCCAGGTTTCTCAGTGTTTCGCCCAACGCTTCGGCCGTGCCCCGGTAAGTGATCACGCCGTCGGGCGGCAGTGCCTCGCGCAGCGCCGGCTCGACCTGCTGCTGCAGGATCTCGATAGCCGTTTCCATGGGCATGCCCGAAGGCGGCGTGACCTGCAACGTCATGGTACGGCGGCGGTCCACGCGGCGAATCTGGTTGGGACCGGCGGTGCGCTCGAGTTCGGTCAGCTCCCCCAGAGTGGCCATGCGCCCCGACGGGGTGTAAACCGGCATGGCCATGAACTCCTCGGGCGTAAGCCAGGCCTCGCCGCGCAGGATGACATCGAGACGGCGGTCACCGTCGAAATAATCGCCCAGGAAGGCACCGTCGCCGAGCGCACGGATCAGTGTGGCCACGTCACCGCGCGTCCATCCCAGTTCGGCGATTCGGCGGTCGTTGGGGCGCAGCCGCAACTCCGGTTCAGCCAGCTCCAGGCCGGGCTGCGGCCGCACCGTGGCACCAGGGAGTTCGCGCTGGATCAGGTCGAATCCAGCCTGGCCGGCCTCGAGCAGGTCCTCGAAATCGCCCGCCTGCAGGTTGACATCGATGTTGCGGCTGCCGCGGCCACCAAAGATCGGCGAGCGGTTCGCGCGGCCAAAGGTATCGGGAAATCCGGCGATCACTTCGTTGTTGATGATATCCATCATGCGATCGGCATCACGCGGATTCTCGGCGCGGAAGCCCATGAAGGCACCGGTGCCGAAAAAGCCGACGAAGCTGTTGGCGATCTTCGGTTCCTTCTCGCCCTCGATGTAAGGGCGCAGTCGCTCGTTGATGGGATTGATCAACTCGCGTTCGGCCGTGTCCGGCCCCATGCCGGAGGGGGTCTGCAGGAAACCGAACACGAAGTTGCGCTGCCCCTCGGGCAGGTAATCGGCCGGCGGAACCAGCAACGCACCGATCATCAGCGGCACCAGGGTCAGGCCCGCAATCCAGCCCCAGCGCCGGCGCGGGGTGTCGGTCAACCCCATGATGCGATCGGTGATCGCCTGCCACCAGTTGCCATGCCGATCCTTCAACTCGGCCTCGCCGAGCAGGCGATAGCTGGCCGCCGGCAGGACGATGATGGCGACCAGCAGCGAGCAGACAATGGCCGCGGAAATGACCACCGCCAGGTCGGCGAACAACTGGCCGGCCTCGTCCTGCAGGAAGATCACCGGCACGAAGATGGCGACCGTGGTGGCCGTGGAGGCCAGCAACGCGCCCCACACCTGGCCGGCGCCGCGGTCTGAAGCTTCCAGTGGCGCACGCCCCATTTCGCGCTGGCGCACGATATTCTCCAACACGACGATGGCGGCATCGAGCACCATGCCGGTGGCGAAGGCCAGGCCGGCGAGTGAGATGACGTTGAGCGTGCGGTCCGCGCCGTCGAGCACCAGGAAGGCGAAACACAGGCACAGGGGAATGGCCAGCGCCACCATCAGCGTCGCGCGCAGGCGCCGGAAGAACCACCAAAGCACAAGAATCGCCAGGCTCATGCCCAGCAACAGGTTGGTCGCCACCATGGCCACGGACTGGCGGATGTAGATGGTGTCGTCGGAAACCTGCACGTAATACAGCCCGGCCGGCTCGAGATGACTCTCACCGAGCTCGGCCATGGTGTCCTGGATATTGCCCATCACCTCGAGCACGTTGACGCCGGGCTCGGAAATGATGTTCATGGAAATCGACGGGCCACCGTTCTGCGTCATCACGCCGGTGGCATCGCGCATGGTGCGCTCGATGGTGGCGACGTCGCCCAGATAGACCGGCCGGCCCTCGCGCCATTCCAGCACCAGGTTATCGAGATCGGCAATCTCGTACTGGCCGGCGAAGCGCAGCGTGTACTGGCGACGGCCGACCTCGCGGAAACCACCGGAAACGTCGTTGTTCTGGCCGAGTGCCATGCCGATCCGGGTCAGGTCAACGCCGATTGCGGCGGCCCGGTAGGGATCGAAGGTAATGCGCACCTCGTAGGGACGCCCGCCACGCGGGTTGGCCGACGAGACCCCCGGCAGCCGTTCCAGACGCTCCTTGACGACTTCCTCGACCAGATCGTGATACTCGATGATCGGGCGGTCGTTGCCTGGCAACGGACGAATGGAAAACCAGGCAATGGTGTCACCAAACTGGTCGGAACCCACGCGTACCGTCGGCTCGCTGGCGTCAGCCGGGTAACGCGGCACCTGGTTGAGGCGATTGATGACCTCGATCAGTGCCCGGTTGAGGTCGATCCCGACATCGAATTCGAGATTGATGGATCCACGCCCCTGTCTTGCCGTCGAGGTCATGCGCTGCAGCCCCGGTACGTCACGCAGCTGGTTCTCCTGCGGCTCGATGATCTCCGATTCAATCTCGGATGGGGCCGCGGCACGCCAGCCGGTCGACACCGAGATGGTCGGGCGATCGATATTCGGCGTCATCTGGATGGGCAGGCGCGAAAGGCTCAGCAGGCCGAAAATGACCAGCAGAATGCAGCCGACGGCCACGGCCACCGGGTTGCTCAATCCTAGTCGTGTCAGGGGCAAGGCAGTTCTCCAGCGAAAAGTCCCACGCGCGAGACAGCCTCACGGCCACTCGCAACCATTCATTGACAACGGTGAATGTAAATGGTGCCGGTGAATGTTCAGTTCATCGAGCCAATTCGGCGATCCGGCCGACCCGCGTCTCGTGCATGGCACGGGCGATGGCGGGCCCCTTCAACCCCTGTTCGACAAAGCGGCGCGCGTTGACCGCCAGCGCCGCGGCCTGCGCGCGCTCGAGGAAGTCGCGTTGTGGATAGGGCCGGTCTTCCAGCCCCCTGCGCCCGCGCCAGTCAGCCTCGCAGGCGACAAGAAACGGCCCCAGACGTTCGGGTCGACGGAACACGTCGAGCCGCTCGAGCAGCTTCACCACCGTGGCCGGCTTCAGTTCCAGTGCGCGGTGGGCATGCAGGTGAAACTCACCGACCAGCAGTGCCAGGTCGCGGCAATCGGATGGCACGCGCAGCCGCTCGCATACCTCGCCAATGGGCTCGAGTCCGCGCTTCTCGTGGGCGATGTGGCGCGGCCATTGTTCACGCGGGGTGAGCCCCTTGCCCAGGTCGTGCACCAGGCAGGCAAAACGCGCGGAGAGGGACGCATCCAGCCGGGCGGCCTGTTCGATCACCATCAGCGTGTGGACCCCGGTGTCGATCTCGGGATGAGACTTCTCTACCTGCGGCACGCCGAACAACTCATCGACCTCCGGCAGGATCACCGCCAGCGCACCGCATTCGCGCAGCACCTCGAAAAACCGCGATGGATGCGCCTCCATCAAGGCGCGCGACATCTCCTGCCAGACCCGTTCGGCGACCAGGTGATCGACTTCACCACCGGCCACCATCTCGCGGCACAGCGTCAGCGTCTCGTCGGCGACCTGGAAGTCGGCAAAGCGCGCGGCAAAGCGCGCCAGACGCAGGATGCGCACCGGGTCCTCGCGAAACGCCGGCGAGACATGGCGCAGAATGCGTCGCTCGATATCCCGATACCCTCCGAACGGATCGATCAGCTCCCCGTCGGGCGCACGGGCCATGGCGTTGACGGTCAGGTCACGACGCGCCAGGTCGTCTTCGAGGGTCACGTCGGGTCCGGTGTGGAATACGAAGCCGTGGTAACCGTGCCCGCTCTTGCGCTCGGTACGCGCCAGGGCGTACTCCTCGCCACTGACAGGGTGCAGGAACACGGGAAAGTCGCGTCCGACCGGGCGGAACCCGCGTGATCGCATTTCCTCGGGCGAGGCATCGACGACCACGTAATCGGCGTCCTCGCTGGACCGCCCCATCAGCTCATCGCGCACCGTCCCGCCGACCCGGTAGACCGACAGCCCGGCTGTCGGATCGCGTCTATTCCCTGTCACGTCGCGCCTGGCGGCGGTAGCGCTGATAACGCTGCTGGCGAGTGCTCTTGCCCAGCCAGGTTGGCGCAAGTTCCGACATGGGCCAGGGATCGATGCCCAGCTCGCCGAAGGCGTTGTCGACACACACGCTGTCGAGCAGCAGCGACTTGTAATTGTCCGAGGAAAACGGCTTGCCCGGCACGAAGTCGAACGCCGCGCCCTGCAGACGTCCCAGGGCATCGGGCAGACCGACCACCGCGCGCCTCAAGCCCAGCTGATCGCGCAGCCAGCGCACCAGGTCGATCATCGCCCACTCCTCGCCACCGCACAGCTCGTGTATGCGGCCGAAACTCTCCGACCGCTCGAGGACGCGGGCAAAGGCCTCGACGACGTCGCCGACATAAACCGGTGCAAACCGGGCCCGTGGACGAGCCAGCGGGAGCACCGGCGAAATCTTCAACAGTGCGGCAAAACGATTGAGGAAGCTGTCGTCGGGCCCGAAAATGGTCGAAGGACGCAGGATGGTGGTATCGAGCTTGCCCTGTCGAAAGACCTCACCGACCATGTTCTCGGCCTCGCCGCGAGTCTTGAGATACTGGCTTTCACCCTCCCCGGCATTGAGCGCGCTCATGTGGATGAAACGTCGGGTCCCGGTGCGCACGCAGGCATTGATCAAGGTCTCGACCAGCTCGACATGGGCTCGCCGGAACCCCCGGCCGCCGCCGGCGATACGCTCGTTGAGAATGCCGACCAGGTTGATGACGGCATCATGTCCATCAAGCTGCCGCGCCAGCTCCTCGCCGTCGTAGGGGTCGAACTGACGGATACTCAGACCGGGAACAACGGCCAGGTCACGACAGCCCGGTGCATAGCGCGTGGCGATGGTGAGCTCGTGCCCGTCCTGCCCCAGGCGTCGTGCCAGATGACCTCCGACAAAGCCCGAACCGCCCAACACCAGGATTTTCATCGACTCTATCCAGATCGCGAATGACAGAATGCCATTCTACCCAATGCGATCGGCCATCCGCGCGGATGCGTTCACATGTCGAAGGCCTTTCAATCCGGCCTGCCGATGCAGCAGGCCCATTCGTGCGCAGCGCCACTACTCGTGGCAGGCAAAACCATTGCCGTTGCGGTCTCCGGCGAGGGCATGGCGCGCCAGTACCGAAGGCATCTCGCCAAACTGCCACTCGTAGATCGTGGCGAAGGCGAGAACGCGCGGGACGTAATCACGGGTTTCGAAAAACGGCAGGGTTTCCATCCACACGTCCGGATCGGTATGCGGCCGGCTGTCCATCCAGCGTGCCACGGCATTGATGCCGGCATTGTAGGCAGCCGCGACCCGGACCCAGTCACCGTCGTAGCGTTCCTGAAGTTCAGCGAGGTGGGCGATGCCGAGCGGCAGATTGACCTCCGGGGCCATCAGATCGGCGCTGCCGTTGTATGCCAGCCCATTGCGTCGGGCCACTTCCCGGGCGGTGCCGGGCATCAGCTGAAGCAGACCACGCGCGCCGGCCGGAGAGAGCGCATCGGGCTGCATGGCCGACTCCGCGCGCATCAGCCCGTAAACCAGCGCCGGATCCACCCCGTGTCGCTTGCTCAGCGCGACCACGCTCCCTTTCTCCGCCATGGGAAAACGCCAGGGGTAGGCACGTCGATTACCCGCGCCGTTGAGCGCTGCGATCGAGCGGTCATGCCAGCCGTTGGCGGCCGCCAGCAAGGCGGCCTGTTCGAGTTCCCTGGCACTCAGGCGTCGACTCACGCTGACCCAGGTCCGCCGGGCATGGCCGTTCAGGCCGACATGAAACAATTCCACGGACCGATCGAATTCGGCATCACGCAGCAGGCGCCGCTGAACAGCGGCATCGGGCAGGATGTCCTCGCTGCAAAGTGCCAGCTCCTGCCCCAGCGTCAGTGCCGCCAGGAAACCGTAGTAATTGGCTTCGGCCGACAGGGTGCCAAATGCCACCAGCGCCTCGGGCCGGTTCAGCGCCGCCAGCGCGCGGCCTCGCCAGTAGCGCCACCGCGACTGCGCCTGCGCTGCCGTGCCCATGGCCTGGATACTCTCGAGCACGTCGGACCAGCGCCCATGGGCCATGGCCGAGCGGGCCCGCCACTCCAGCATCTGCTGATCTCGAACCTCGGCCGGCAGTGCATCGATGGCGGCAATGGCATCCTCCTCGAGCGCGACGGCCTGAAATAATGCCAGTTCGCGTTCGATACGGTGGCGCTCGGTCTCGCTCCAGTCAAAGCGCGGCTCAAGCGTGCTCCAGTGCTCCCGTGCGCGCTCATGATCACTGCGGGCAAGACGACGAACACCGATACTCACCAGGGTGCGGGAGTACTCGTGATCCTGCCACTGCCGCGCGCGCCGCAGTGTGGTCTCGGGCCGGGCATGCATGCTCAGCCAATAGTCGGCCCAGTCGCGCTGATCTCGCATCAGATAGCGGCGCAGGTACCGGGCCAATCCATCCTCGCCGGCTTGCACCGCCAACTCGAAACGCCGCCACGCCAACTCGTGAGAGGGATTGCCCTGGCGTCGCCACCAGGCAAACGGGCGGTCACAGGCCGAGGGTTGCGAACGCCCGACCAGCCAAAGTCGTTCGATCTCCCCAGCCAAACCGTCATGGCGGCCCAGTTCGATCCGTGCCCTGGCCAGGTGACAACGCACTTCCGTGTCGTTGTTGTCGCGAGCGTGGCGCAACACGGCCTCCCACTCGCCGCGCCGCCCCAGCGAGCGCAACCACGCGGTTTCCAGGGTACCGGCGAACGACCAGTTCCGGTGCCGGGCCAGAAACTGCTCCATCACCACCTCGGGCACGGAATCGACTCGCTGGCGCAGCAGTTCGAATTCCAGGTAGGGAGTCAGCGCATAATCCGGCAGGGCAGCGATGGCAGCCATCATGCCGGACTGATCACCCAGTCGTGCCGCCGCCCAGCCCTGGCGAAAAGTTTCACGTTCGGCCTCGCGAGTCGTCATCGTCTCGCCGTAGGCCTGCAACGACGAACCGAGCAGTGTCAGCAGCACGATCAGTGCAGCCGGCAAACGCCTTGCTTTCATGGCTTCAACACTCCAAACTGCCCCCCGGCAATTCCGCCTGTCGCGGCAACCTGTCCATTCGTGTTTGCAATCACGCTTATCTTACTCGTCGTCGGTGTCGTTGCGGGAATCCTCGCCGGCCTGCTCGGCATCGGCGGCGGCCTCGTCATCGTGCCGGCCCTGGTCTGGCTGCTGGTGGCGCACGGGCTGGACGGCGAGGCGGCGGTCCCGGTGGCGGTGGCCACATCACTGGCCACCATGCTGCTGACTGCGACAAGTGCCGTGTGGTTCCAGCAACGACGCGGCGCGCTCGACTGGACTGCCGTCGCACGCCTGGCACCGGCCGTCGCGGTCGGTGCCGCTGCGGGGGCCGCACTGGCTGTGCTCATTCCCGGACAGATCCTGGCACTGGTCTTTGCCGGCATCGTCGCCGTCATCGGACTGCGCATGATTTTCGCCACCACCACGCCAACGGTGGCTCGCACCCCGTTTCCAAGACTGTGGTGGCTGGCCGGTCCGATCATCGGTGCCGTATCTGCCATGATCGGCATCGGCGGC
>SL_3KL_010_SEDDRAFT_10005771_pt1 | contig 11093 bp, 7 predicted proteins | sample SodLakKL_010_SED_2_FD_10381 | JGI IMG/M metagenome (IMG submission 10381)
TCCATCGCATTCATTGCCTTCAGTGCAGTGGCGGGTGGCATGCTCTATCAGCTCGTCGTGGAAGTGCCGGCGCTGATGGCCCGCCGCCGCACATCCATACGAAACAGACCGAGACGTTCCATGTTGTCTCAGGTACGATGGTTGCCAGCATAAAGGGTCAGGAGCAGGATATCCTGTTCGGGTTGCTGTCCCTGATGGCCCGGATCACTGGTAAAGCAGGAAACTTAGCCCCGAAACCGTAGCTGCCATGTTCATTTCATGAGGGTCATCATTCCGGAGTGAACGGCTCCGGAAGCCCGCAACTGGTAGATATATACACCGCTGGAAAGGCGCGCCGCGTCAAACGAGATGGTGTGTTCCCCCTGGTTGAAGCGTCCGTTTGCAAGCTCCGAAACCAGTCTGCCGGTGATATCATAAACGCTCAGCGTAACATCTGCCGGATGATCCAGCTCAAAGGTGATATTGGTCGTCGGGTTGAACGGGTTGGGATAGTTTTGTTGCAAATGGATCCCTTCCGGAACCGCCCGTTCTTCGACAACGGCCGTTGTCGGGATTGAACTTGCATCCGTATTTCGTAGTACCGCTCCATCACGGCCCACAGCCCATCCATCGCCGGATTCGGTAATAAACAGACTGTTCAGCGTGCCATCTGAACGCGTGGACGCCCGGCTCCAGCTATCGGCCAGATTATCAGTGTAGAGAATAAAGCCATCCGCATCGACGGCCCATGCTCGCTGCTCGTCCATCAGGTGAATATCATTAAAAATACGCACACCGGGGTTCCGGCGATTGGTCCAGCTTGAACCCCCATTTGTTGTTCTGAGAACGATTCCGGATCGTCCAACTGCCAGGCCATTGCGTTCATCAGCGAAATCAACGGCGTTCAAATCCAGACTGGTACCGGAATTTGAAAACTGCCATGTTTCCCCGCCATCGGTCGTTCTCCTGATAATTCCGTCATCTCCAACCAGCCAGCCGGTTTGGGCATCGATAAACGTAATGTCGTTCAAATCATCGGTATTCCCGGCCGACTGCTCCTGCCAGGTGTTCCCACCATCTTGTGTATGTATCACAGTGCTGTTGTCCCCAACGGCCCATCCTGTTTCCGAGTCGTGAAAAAAGATCGCGTTCAGGCCTTCTTCCGTGCCGCTGTCCTGTTCCTGCCAGGTGCTACCTCCGTCATCGGTATGCAAAATTCGACCGCCCCGGCCGGTCATCCATCCAAAATCAACACCCGCAAAGCTTATGCTGTGGACCCTGAAATCCAACTCCAGGCCATCATGTTCTTGCCAGGTTTCACCACCATCGGCTGTTGTGTACAAAAGATGAAAAGGGCTCCATGACGATCCTACCTGAGCGCCCATCCACCCGGTATCTTCATCTGAAAAATGGATTGCGTTTATGGTGGATGGTGGAATGAGTTCATAAGATGCGTAGTTGCTCCAGGTTTCCCCGCCATCTTCAGAATGCATAAGATGCCCCAGGCCGCCGCCGGTCCAGACCCGGTCACTGTCCAGAGCAAAAACAGCGTAGTTGGTTTCCCTGTTATCGTCCGGTCTTTGATCGGTCCACGTCTGCCCGCCGTCGGTTGTCTTGAATACGTGTCCGCTGAATCCGGTTACCCAGCCGGTCTGTTCATCCACGAAGTGCAAATCCCAGAGAGTCCGGGTTGATTCCGGTTTTCGTGTCGTCCAGGTTTCGCCGGCATCGGTTGTTTTGCGTACCAGGCCGTCCACTCCGGCAATGTAGGCGGTCGCTTCGGCTACAAACTGGGCACTGTAGTACGTATCCAGACTAAAGGAGTCCTCCCAGGTTTCGCCGCCGTCATGGGTATGGAATATGAGGTTGTTATTAGAGCTGATGCGTCCAACCATGATGCCATTTCCGGCTCCGTCAAAGCTGACAGAACGATAGGAAATGCGCGCAAAACCGCTCAGGTCAACATCAATACCATCGTACGCCGTCCAATTCTGGCCTGCGTCATTGGTGGTGTAGATGCTGTTATTGCTTCCAACAGCCCAGCCCGTCTGCCCGTCGATAAAGTGGAAGTCTCTGACGCCGCCGTTGGCCATAGATGCCTGGTGTTCCCAGGTGACCCCGCCGTCGGTGGTATGCATGATTTCACCGGCAAGGCCGCCTGCCCATCCCGTCTGCTCATCTACAAAAAAGATGGCATTGACCGGATTGGTCGAACCGGTGTTGTATGTTTCCCAATCGGTTCCTCCGTTGGTGGTTCTCATGATGATACCGCCTTCCGCAGCGGCCCAGCCCAGGTCGTCATTATAAAAAGTGATGGCATTGATCTGGTTTCCGTGAGGTGACGGATTTTGCCATTCCCATGTTCCGGGCGTTTGCGCGTTGAGCCCGGATAATCCGGCAAGCAGGAAAAGCGAAGCAACAAGTACTGAGACGAATGCGAAGGAGGAGTTGGTCATCGTAGTCTGGATTTTCATTGCTGTCTGGATGTTATGTTATTTGATCTGAATGTGTTTACTCTTGGCTGGTAATGGGTGCCGGTTCAAGGAGCCGGAAAACAGAACGGCGCGGGCCATAGATGATTACATTGTTTTATGTAGCAGGGTGAAGGGGTATATTGGTCATATCCGTTTTTTATTTCAATACTTACAAGTAAGTATAATTCAGGCTTTGTTTTTGATAAAGCAACTGTCCGATATGTGCGGCTGCCATGGCGAAGCAGGCCCTCACCATCATGGATTGCCGCCACTGCTGCATAAGAAGCAAACGGAAGAGACCAGGGAAAGAGATTGTGATCGTCAATCCGGCCGCTCAGCCGGGAATGGAATTGTAAGCACTAAGCCGGCCGCTCAGCCGGGAATGGAATTGTAAGCACTAAGCCGCTCCCTCTGCCGGGCGCAGACGTTATCATAACCTCTCCCTTCAAATAGGCGACCCGTTTTTTTATGTTCGAGAGTCCGATACCGTTTTTTGACGCATCGGTGGTATCGAATCCTCTGCCGTTATCCTCCATGGTGAGGACAAGCTGGTCTCCGTGGCAGATCAGCTGTATCTCCGCTTTTTCGGCCGCGCTGTGTTTTTCGATATTCTCAATTCCTTCCTGAACAATGCGAAACACCTGCCTGGTGAGATCATCGGGCAGGTTCTCAGGAACATCCACAGCCTGAAAGGAATAGGAGACCTGGCTTGTTTGATCTGTTTCAAGCACCAGTCGCTCGATTTGAGGGGCCAATCCGGTCAGCATGAGGCTGGGAGGCGACAGTTTGTGTGAAATGATCCGTACGTCATCGATAATGTCCTTGATTTGGCGGGTAGTTTGCGGCAATCCGTTTTGGCCGGATTCCATGTTTCTCCGCAACTGTCCGAGTTTGCTTCCAATGGCATCATGCAGCTCTGCGGCTACGCGGCTGCGCTCTTTTTCTGTACCCTGGATGTAGGCGTTAAGCTTTTCGTTTTCGAGGCGGTGTACCTTTTCGGTCAGCTTGATCTGCTTTTTCTCCACAAACCGGACCTGCCATGCCAGGCCGAAACTCAGGAAGATGATTTCCATCACCGAGCCGATCTGTATCGGGGTAAACAACAAGTCGGGGATGCTGAGCAAACCGAACTCGCCCAGGATAAAAATGATGCCGGCAACGAAGATAAATGAAAAGGCAAGGATGAACAGAACGGCCGTATTTCTTTCGAATCGTATGTATCGGAAGGCAACCCACAAGGCCAGGGTTATGGACGCAATGATATCAAAATAGAGCAGATAGAGCACATAGGTTGCATTTTGCTGAGTCCATCCGGTGAAAAAGGTGTGGCTGAACGCGATTGCAACGACTATGGCGCAAAGCACCAGAAACATCCGGTGGACAACCGGATAATTTTTGCTCGTCCTGAAATAGGACATGGTGAACATGTTGAAGGTGAAGACCAGGAGATAACTAAGGCCTATGCGTGATGCGCCTCCAATAGTACCCGATTCAGGATAGATATACTGATGGGCCAGTCCGATGTCCACGAATACAAAAAGTCCGACACTCAATACATAGAAAAAATACCAGAAGTAGATACGTTGAAACGAAAACAGAAAGGCAACCAGGCTGATCAGCACAATGAGGCCGAAAATACCGAAGTAGAGACCGAAATAGGCATAATGGCGTTGCTGAACCGCATTGAAGTGTTTCATGCTCCACAGGCGGACCGGATAGTGGATGGATGAGCGCCGTTTGTCGAATATCAGCAGGATATCAGCAGTTGTCTCCGGTTCCAGATCCAGATCAAAAACAAAATTGAAGTGGGGCACCGGTCGTGTTGAAAAGGGGGTTATTCTTCCCGTTAAAGCCGTCTCGGACCATTCGGAATGACCGGTTTGCGGGGTGGACCGGGTGTAGAGGCGAATGCTGTTGATATGGGGGTTTCTGACTTCCAGATACCATGATTTATAGTCAGACCGGTTTGCCAGGCTAAAACCCATGAGTACAAAATCCTGCGTGAATCCGTAAAAGTCATCGCCGGCAGCCTTTGATTGCTTCAGGCGTTCCCAGGCCAGGTCCGGATCGGGCAACACGGCGGTGGTATCTGCCACAGCCATCGGATTGACAGATATGCCACTGGAGTGCAGTGTGACCGGGATCGTTGGGATTTGGGTACCGGCAGCCGAAACAGCAGCTGACGGCACAAATATTGAGGTACATGTAACGCCGGTCAACCAGATCAATAGCGTAATTACCATATTGGAAACCGGTAAAATCATCTGTCAAACCAATCTGTTGGAATGGGCATAACTTACCAACTCCTTGATATTGGCAAGGTTCAGCTTTTTGTAGATGTTCCGCCGGTGTGTGTTTACCGTATGGGGGCTGAGAAACAGTTCGGTCGCAATCTCCGCAGAACTTTTTCCGGATACGGTCAGGCGGATCACTTCTTTCTCGCGCTCGGTCAGAAATAGTGACGTGGAATCCTGATTGCCATCTGACTGGAGGTACGGAAGGTTTTGAAGTAGGTCTTGTTTCTCGCAATACAATCCATGGCTTCCAGAAGCTCCTTTTCACCAAAGTCCTTCAGCAGATATCCGTCAACCCCCATCTGCCGGACTTTTTGTATCAAAACGGGGTCGCGATGCATGGTAAGAACAAGAATTCCTGTTTCCGGATACCGGGAGGTGATATCCGGAAGAATGTCTATGCCGTTGCGATCCGGCAGGTTCAGATCCAGAAGAAGAATGTCGGGGGCCATATTCTCCAGCGCGTCCAGCAGGCTTGCCGCCGACTTGAAGGAAGTGACCGGTTGATACTTACGGGAATTGGACAGGATCCGAAGTACACCGTCTATGACAATTTGATGATCTTCACATATATAAACGGAACTGGCCATATAAATTTTTGATTTTCCGACTGTTCAAGAAACATACTCAGTGCGATTGTTTGATCCGTAAAGAACTAAAAATCAACCATGGGGAATGTGTTCTCCGCGGGAAAGTTAATGAAATGCACCATCAATAACAGCACTCCCGGCTGTCTCCGGGTGTTCGCGCCGCAAAATTGCGGTAAGTCAATGGGGGACGAAGACGAATTGTTGACGGGTGTTGTTCCACTGCTCAGAAGGTTTTACCTTTCCATCCATGTGTTGTCTGTTACTTTTAATGAAGTTAACCTTGGCATGGCAACCAGATCTTATCTTCAATCAGCACCTCATCACTTTATACCAGTACGACAATCAGCATTATGTCTTGTGTATTGCTATGAGTTAATCATTTTTTGATATGACAGACGCTGCTATAAAAAGAATGTTGCAAGCTTCACCGATTGGTTTTGCCAGTCACAAGATAGTCCTGGATGAATCAGGCAGGCCCGCTGACTATGTCTTCCTGGAGGTCAACAAGGCATTTGAAAATCTCACGGGTCTGAGCGCATCCAGGATCACTGGCAAAAATGTAACGGAGGTAATCCCGGGAATAAAAGACAGCTCGTTCGACTGGATTGGTTTTTATGGGCGTATTGCACTGCAAGGTGGCGACGAATCCTTTGAACAGTATTCCGAGCCACTTGGCCGTTGGTACAGGGTTCAGGCCTATTCGGAAGAAAAAGGTCTCTTCAGTACGTTTTTTTTGGATATCTCCGGGATGAAAAACGACGGCAAAGAACAAGAAGAACAACATCGTTTCCAACAAATTGCCGCCGAAACATCTGCTTTGTTCTCCGGGATAAGTACTTCAGCTGAATTTGATATTGGAATAAACCGGACACTCGAAGCGCTCGGGCAATTTTTTGGTGCCGACCGGAGCTACCTCTTTATGTTCTCCGAAGACCTGGTTCTAATGAGCAACACCCATGAGTGGTGCAGTGATAATGTCGAATCAGCATCTGAGCGGATTCAGGATGTTCCGATAGACTCTCTGCCGTGGTGGAAGCAACAAATCATGGAAAAGAAACATGTCTTTATCCCGGATGTAGGGGAATTGCCGGAAGAAGCCGTAGCCGAAAAAATCGAATTTTCCGCACAAGGAATCCAGTCGCTTTTATCGCTGCCGTTATACAACGTGAAGGGCAAATTTTCAGGTTTCATCGGCTTTGATATGATTAAGGATACATACTTCTGGACACATGAGCAGATCGGTATGCTCAAGGTCATCGGGGGGATTATCGGTAACACCATTGAACGGCTGCGCACCGAAGAAAAAAGAAAAGAAAGCGAAGAAAAATTGCGCCAGGTAACGGATAACATCCAGGAAGTCTTTTGGCTGCGTTCTGCTGACAACAGTAAAATACTTTATATAAGCCCTTCCTATGAAAAAGTATGGGGACGAACCTGTGAAAGTATCTACGCGGATCCCTTGTCTTTCATGGACTCCGTTCATGAAGGTGACAAAGAAAAAGTTTTCAGGGAGTTTGAAAAATACGCTAAAACGGACGAGTTTGATTTGGAGTACCGCATTGTGACTCCGGGCGGTGAGACTCGCTGGGTCCACGCCCGCTCTTTTCCCGTACGTGATGAAAACGGTGCCATTATACGCCATACCGGTATAGCCGCAGATATTACCAAACGTATCCAGAAAGAAAAGGAGTTGGCAGAAGAAAAAAGGCAGACGGAAAACTTTTTTAACCAGTCGCTGCACGGCTTTTTTATTTGTATGCTGGATGAACCTGTCGAGTGGAATGAAGAAACGGACAAAGATGCCGTCCTGGAATACGTGCTCGACCACCAGCGCATGACGCGGGTAAACCAGGCCATGCTGGATCAGTACGGTGCTGCGGAAGAAGACTTTATAGGTATCACAGTCCGGGAGCTTTTCCGCCACGACCTGGACCATGCAAGGGAAATTTGGCGGGGGCTCTTTGACAAGGGAAGCTGGCATGTGGAGACCCGGGAACAGAAAATGGACGGAACCCCTATTATCATAGACGGGGATTATAAATGCCTCTATGACGACCACGGGCGCTTCATGGGTCACTTTGGTGTACAGGTGGATGTGACGGCCCAGAAAGAAGCTGAAAAAACCATTAGGGATAGCCAGGAACAAATCAGGCAAATTCTTGCCACCACACCGGCCGTCGTGTACACGTATTTCATAGACAGGATAGGAAGGCCCGATCTTCTCTTCGTCAATCGGAAAGTAAAAGAGGTGCTGGGTTATGAACCTGATCACTTCATTGGAAATATTGCTTTCTGGACCGAATGTGTCCACCCGGATGACCTTGAAAAGGTAATGTCGGGCGTATCATCCTTGCGTGAAAAAACGGCTCTTGAAATCGAATACCGCTTCAGAGATTCCCAAGGCAACTGGCGCTGGCTCATGGACAGGCACAGCGTTACCGAGAGAAAAGACAACGGTGTGCTTGTCACCGGAGCCTGGTATGATATTACTGAGCGCAAGAATATGGAAGCCGAAATGCAACATCAATCGGGATTGATCACCTCACTGCTCGATTCCATACCGGATATCATATACTACAAGGATAAAAATGGTGCATACCTTGGGTGCAACCCGCCATTTGCAGCGTTCGTGGGCAAGCCAAGGGAGGAGATCATCGGCAAGACAGAATACGACCTATTTGAACGGTCTGTCGCCGATTCCTTCCGCGAATACGACCAAAAGATGCTTGAAGATCTCAAACCAAGACACAGTGAGGAATGGATTACCTACCCTGATGGACGCCGAATTCTGATTGATACGCTGAGAACGCCTTACTGGGGTCCGAATGGACAATTGATGGGACTATTAGGCATCAGCCGCGACATAACAAGGCATAAAAAAACGGAAGAGCAACTGGTCATCGCCAAGGAACAGGCCGAAGCTGCCAGTAAAGCCAAGTCACTGTTCCTTGCCAATATGAGCCACGAGATACGCACTCCGCTCAATGGTGTCATCGGATACACAAATCTCCTGGAAAAAACACCATTGAACAGCGTTCAGAAGCTTTATACGGAAAATGTGAAGGTATCCGGCAAGACCCTGCTTGCCATCATCAATGATATCCTTGACTTGTCCAAAATTGAGGCCGATAAGCTTGATCTGGAAATCCGTGAAACCGATATCAGGGCGTTGCTGCATGAAGTCGCTGGCATTATGGAAGTCCAGGCCTCGAAAAAGAAGCTGGAACTGCTGGTGGATTTGCCATTGGATTTGCCTCCTTTGGTCTTGGTGGACCCTGTGCGGCTTCGGCAAATTGTTACCAATCTTCTGAGCAATGCTATCAAGTTTACGGAGCATGGCGAAGTTGAACTCAAACTTGTGTTTCAGGCCGGTAAAGAGGGCACAGGGAAATTCATTTTTTCGGTAAGGGATACCGGTATCGGTATCAGCGAAAGGCAAAAGGACAAACTTTTCCAGTCGTTCACACAGGCCGACAGTTCCACGACCCGCAAATATGGAGGCACCGGGCTTGGCCTGGCCATCAGCCGGCGGCTTGTTGAAAAAATGGGGGGGCAGATCCGGTTGGATAGTGTTGAGGGCGAAGGCAGCACTTTCTCTTTCTCATTGGAAGCCGCTTACCGGATGAATGAACAAACAACTCAGCAGAAGCCTGTATCGTCTGTTGTCAAAAAGGTGCTTGTTATTGATGATAATGCCTCCAACCGTAATATTCTGGAAGCCACTCTCACGCACTGGAAGGTGGATTGCCGGTCCTGCGAAAGTGGCAGGTCCGCTTTGAAGCTTATGGATTCGGAAGAGTTTGACTTGCTGATTGTCGATTATCACATGCCGGAGATGAATGGCCTTGAAACCGTACAGGCCATACGGGAAAAATATCAATCCGACAAGGATAATATGCCCATTACCCTGCTCTACAGTTCATCGGATGATCCGATCCTGAAAGAAAAATCTAATGAGCTGGGCATCCGTCATACTTTGATTAAGCCCGTTAATACGAACGAACTGCATGAATGCATCCGTAACATCCAGTTCCTGCAAAAGGAGGGCAAGATTGCGGTTGGGGAGCCCGGCAACGTTGAAGAGGGTACACATCATAAAACTCAGACAGATGCTGGTGAAGTGGCTGATCAAGACGTGCGGTCTCAGGATCAACCAACGGTTGATGCGCGTTTTCACCCGGCAGTACCCGACAGCGTAACTCCCGAAACCGATTCAGAAGGGGAAAACGTCCGGGACTCGCAAAAGCAACAGCCCGGTAAGGAAACGGCAACAATTCTGATTGTTGAAGATGTGCCTATGAACATGCATCTGGTGAAGGCGCTTATTGGTTCTCTGTATCCCGGACTCTCACTTTTGGAAGCTTGTAATGGACTGGAAGCGATTGAAATAGTAAAAAAGGAGAAAATTGACCTCGTGCTCATGGATATCCAGATGCCCGAAATGGACGGGCTGGAGGCCACTGAACTCATCAGGAAATGGGAGGGCGATCAAGACGCGGAAACACGGCTTCCTGTTATTGCCTTGACGGCGGGTGCGTTGAAAGAAGAGAAAGACAGGGCTCTGAAATGCGGGATGGATGACTTCCTCACAAAACCCATAGAACCCGAGAGCATACAGGCTGCGTTTGAGGAATACCTGACATCGGACAAGTTGGTTTCAAAGTAATTGGCGGTTTATATTACCGTACGTTTTCTTTTGTTTTGTTTTGTTCGCTGTGCTGCACTTGTCACTTGAACACAGAAATTTTTTTGGTCCCGGGTTACATCTATCATTCAGGTGATATTCAAAAAACGGGTAACAAGGATTATATAAANCATTGGTAATCATGAAGATAAATCGCGATGTTGAAGCTTATGAAAGCATTTCGAACCGAATGGATGGTTTCCTGTATCGTTGNCGTAACGACGAAGCTTTCACTATGCTCATTATGACCGGCCAGGTGGATAACATAACAGGCTACAAGGCGTCCGACATAATCGATAACAAACGCGTATCCTATGTGAACCTTATTCACCCGGAGGATACCGGACCGGTAGATGCTGCTATTGAGAAATCTGTAAGGTCCCGTGAAAACTGGAATGTTGACTACCGCCTGAAAACCTCTTCGGGAGACTATGTCTGGGTTAACGAAAGCGGAGGAGCCGTTTATGATGATAAGGGAGAGGCCGTTTACCTGGAAGGGGTGGTTCTGGATATACGGGAAAGGAAAAGACAGGAAGCCTTGCAAAAGGAACGCATGAAGCGGATTGAGACATCCACCAAAGCTGTTATTAATGAGAACAAGAACATTTTTACCATCCTCAAGACCTTGCGTCACCTCAGTTTCAATGCCTCGATTGAAGCCACTAAAGCGGGAGAGTTTGGCCGAAGTTTTTCAGTGGTTGCGGAGCAGGTGAAAGCATTGGCGGATGAAACGGAAAGATCGGCACAAAAGATATCAGACCTCATTGAGGAGCTTGAGTCCAACATGAAGTAGTGAAGGGTGTCGGTAGTGAAGGGTGTCGGCAGTGAAGGGTGTCGGTAGTGAAGGTTGACGGGAGCCATGTATGGCTGATCAAGGAGGGAGACCATTTGACTCAAGAGCCCGGGAACCTGGTATCGTATGTTTGTGGACGGAGATGCTTTTGTGGACTGAGAAGCCTTTGTGGATTGACTTACCTGGCAATGGCCATCAGTTTATTTCGATGATGATCAGGGTGGAGTCATCCTCCATCTCGCGTGCGTGGTCGGAGCCCCTGATTTTATCCATCAGTGT
>SL_3KL_010_SEDDRAFT_10005772_pt1 | contig 11093 bp, 7 predicted proteins | sample SodLakKL_010_SED_2_FD_10381 | JGI IMG/M metagenome (IMG submission 10381)
CATTTATTCTGCTGAGCCTGTACCCGGTTTCGCAGGTTTATCAATATGAGGAAGATCAGAAACGCGGTGATGTTACTTTTTTTGCAAAATACGGGCTGAAAAGGGTAAAGAAATTTTTCACGTTCAGCTTTGCCGGCGGATTGATCCTGGTTTCTGCCGGTTTATATAATTTTTATCCGTACCCTGCTTTATTCTTATTCATATTGGGTTTATGTTCATTTTTTATATTGAGAGGCTATGTATCAAAACTGAAAGGTTTAGATAAGGAGTACAAAAATGTGATGAAAATAAAATTGTTTGCGTCACTCTCTTTTGTATTTTTTCTTTTGATTTCCAATTCCATCAGGTATGAATGGATTGGCAGTACATTTTTAACAACATATTTTTAAAACTCAGATTTATCAGAAATGACAGAAGTAAGAACGGCCATTATCACTCGAGATATTATCGAGAATGCATACAGCTACGATGAGTACCGGGAGCTGATCGACAATTTATTAAAAGAGGGAAAAACCACCGGTGAAAATCACTCCGAGTCAATGCTGCACTACACAAAAATGAATGTGCACCGCATGAAACGGCTTGACAGACGCACCGAACTGAGTGATAAAATACGCACACGGTTAGAAAAGGTGGAACGCCCCATGACCTGGCTGGTGCTGACCGAAGCCTGGTGCGGAGACGCCGCGCAATCGCTGCCTGTTATTCAGAAAATGGCAGATACCAGCAGTAAAATTCAAATCCGGTATGTGCTCAGAGATCAAAACCCCGAACTCATGGATCAATTTTTAACCAACGGCAGAAGCCGGTCAATTCCAAAAGTGATTGTTCTGGATATGAAAACCCTGGAAGTTTTGGGGAACTGGGGCCCCCGGCCCGATACGGCTCAGGAGTTGGTTGCAAACTTGAAAAACCGGGAGAATGTACCGAAGCAGGCGGCAGCCGAGAGTCTGCACAAGTGGTATGCCGCAGACAAAACCGAAAGTGTCCAAAAGGAATTTCTCGATCTGCTGGATAAATGGGAACGATCCTGATCCGTTCCTTCACCATTCAGGGATCATTAGAATAGAATGCCAATGAGCAATGATGCCCAATCTTTTTATAAACACATTGCCCAGACCAGTGATGATCCCATGGGGCTGGAAATTGAAAAAGCCGAGGGGTGTCACCTCTATACAGGTGATGGGAAAAAATTTACCGACCTGATTTCCGGTATAGCTGTCAGCAGCCTGGGGCACCGGCACCCGAATGTAATTAAAGCCATCAAGGAGCAGCTTGAAAAACACCTGCACGTGATGGTTTATGGTGAATTTATCCAGGCGCCGCAAAGCCGGTTTGCGCAGTTATTGTGTGAACATCTTCCGGAAAATCTCGACCGGGTTTACTTAGTAAACAGCGGAACCGAATCGGTGGAAGGAGCCCTGAAACTGGCCAAAAAATATACCGGGCGCCAAAAATTTGTTGCATTTCACAACAGTTACCACGGAGATACGCACGGTTCTTTGAGTGTGACCGGCCGTGATGTGTACAGAGATCCCTACAAACCACTATTGCCGAATGTTCACTTTGCAGGTTTCAATAATCTTGATGAGTTGGATATCATTGATGATGAAACCGCAGCCGTCATTCTGGAACCGATCCAGGGAGAAGGCGGGGTGATACTTGCAGACCCGGAGTGGCTGAAAGAGGTGCGAAAACGATGTGATGAAACCGGCGCACTGCTGATTTTTGATGAAATTCAGACAGGTTTTTTCAGAACCGGGACCCTTTTTGCATTTCAGCACTACAACGTTGTGCCCGATATTCTCTGCCTGGCGAAAGCGATGGGAGGGGGCATGCCGATGGGCGCTTTTGTCTCTTCATCCGAAAATTTCGAGGTGTTCAAACACGATCCACCGCTCAATCATGTTACCACATTCGGCGGGCATCCCGTCAGTTGTGCAGCTGCATATGCCAATCTTAAAACTTTACTGGCCGGGAATTTTGCATCCAAAGCAGCAGAAATTGAGGNTGCCGCCCGTGAAATATTACAGGGAAAAGACATTTTAGAAGTTCGCGGCCGCGGAGCCATGCTCGGCTTGCAGCTCAGGGATGCCGAACTGACTCAAAAAGTAGTGAAGGAATGTTTTGAGAGGGGAATCATTCTTGGCTGGACTCTCCATTCCAATTCGCTTATCCGGATTGCACCACCGCTTATCATTGATCAAGAACTGCTTCGGGAGTCGTTTGAAATCATACTGGAGACTGTTGAGTCCAATACACGATGAAATAGCTGAGAATTCCCCTCTAAAACTGGCACAAATGCCGCATGTGTTCCGCGATCTGACAGAGTGCGTTAGTCCCGGCAAACCTGCCGGCATCGCGTGCAGCTTTTTAGCAGGTAATTTGCCATTGGCCCATAACTCTGACAGGAAACGAAAAGCACGGTACTCTGTCAGGTTGTTAGATTTGATTCGCTAAACATGTACCAAGCGTCCGCATGTACTCCTGGGGCCCTGATACTGGCGCAAGCGTCCGCTTGTGCCATAGATGAAAATACGTTGATTTGGCCATTTCCGACAATCATCGGATATTAATTTTCCCTTTCGCATATGCACGGGCCGATTTTTCATTTGGCGATCATCATTTACCCGGAGTGATACCCCGGGCTGTTTGATGTGGCCCTTACAGAGCCTGAGAAATTTCAAACTTGAAATGGCTAATTCTCCAAAACTTTCGGCATCTCAAAATAAATATGTGCAAATTAAATAAACCACTTGAATAATTACTAATGTATTAGTATTAATAATTAATATGAGAATGAGAAAACTAATCATATCATCAGCAGTTTTCCTGGTTTTATTTGCATCGGGTGCAGCCGCCCAAACTGCAATACATGGCAAATTGCTAAGTGTAGATGGGAGCATTCTGCCGAAAACGGTCATTTCTATTCACCAGGATAGCCCGAGAGATATTTTCAGCGAATATGACGATATATACGCCGGAACAAATGGTTCATACCGGTTTGAGCTTCAGGAACCAGGGATCTACAATATTACTTTCAGGGGTATTTATCACCGACCGCTTACAATACCTATCCTGGTAATCGATCAGCCTTCCATTGAAATGGATGTACTTCTTTTTCCAACCTACTTTAACGATGGGCGATATTTCATCAATGAAGAATACCTGCACTGGATTCGCGTGGTCGGGAATTTTAACAATTATGATTATCACACCGGCATACCTTTTTCTGAAAATGAAGACGGCTCCATCAGTGCCTTTATTCCGGTTATATCCGATACGGTGCGATACCAGGTTAGAGGTTTGGGCTATGGCTGGAGCGGCCACACACCGCTTCCGCTTGCAGATGAATACCAAATACGGGAGGACAGGAGCTTTGAGTCGGTACTTTACAATAAACTGCCGGCCGATTCTCTTGAAATCCGTTACATCCCGGGTGAAACCATCCCTTTTGAAAGAGAACTGTCCGCAGCACAACAAGAATGGTTGAACGCCAGTGGATTTGTTAGCTTTAAAAACAGTGAAGACCGCCAATGGACTGAACCCATCAGCCTGATGCACGTAATCGGCTCTTCCATTCCCTTTATAGAACGGGATTTAACATCCGGTTTAGCGGCAGATGAACAGATTCATTATCTAAACAAATTTTATTCGCTTGAGTCGGCTGAACATCTGATAGAAGTAAAGCATCGGTTTTTAAAGAGCCTGGACTATCCTGATATTCATCCCCGGCAGCGGGAAATTCTTTTTCTTGGCTACGCGGCTTTATTATTCCAGGTTGAATTTCAGAAGCGCAGGCTGGAATATATTATGAATGATTCTGATGAGCGGCTCAGTTCAAACAGAAAGGAGAGGTTGGATGATGTATTAAACCGGCTTGATGATATTACGATAGAGAATGAAATTCTTATGCAAATACCGGAGCAGGTAATTCCGGTGCACCCGTTATGGAGCCGTGCCCAGATGCTGCCTCAATTTCTTTTGAATGTTACAGGCGGAGAACGCAATTTTATCGAATATTTTACTGAAATCGTAAAACATCATCCGGCCGAATCAGCAGTTGAACGGGTAATTTCGGCACTGGTAAGAGAGCTTGCAGACGATTACGAAACCGTGGAAGAGATGGAAGTGTATCAGATTGTTGTGGAAAGGTTTGGAGAGGGCGAAGTGGCCCGGAGGGCACATGAAGCGTTTTGTGCCCCCGGAAGTGGTGCAGGCCTCCCATTTTTCAGATGATTAAAAGGATTGGCATTTTCATCAGATTGAGCACAACTTAAACCATCCTCCTGTTTTGTGTGCGTCGTCGACTCTTAAAATTTGGATTCAATAATATCAATCGTTTAGTACGAATTCATTTTTAAATTTGGGTCATGCAATTCGATTCTTGATGAATACTTTACAGAAGAGATTGGAAGCCATTTTTGAACGAAAACCTGTCGGATTCACCATGGAATCTTTCCCGGCAACACCTCGAATGTGTTATCGTGTTTTGACAGGCTTAATGCCTCGGGGTCTTTTCTTGTTGCTCTGATCTCCCCCGGGTTGCGCTCCATCATTCTTGCTTCGCAATTCTGATTGCCGCTTCACCCGGGGTTATAAGATCGGCCATCCCTGCCGGGATTTTTACGCCCCATATACCAAAACTAATTGCCCTTCAAGTTGAGTAAACCAAATTCGCGAATTCATTGTGTAAGTCACCAATTAGATTAACATCAAGCTCCGATAGGAGCGGGCGATTTTATAACCCCGGACAAGTGAGGGCTGAAAAACGCCACTGCGTTTGAACCCGAGCGCAGTCCGGGGATTTGCGAAGCAACCAAAAATCTCGAGGCAAGGAATGAAGAAAATGCAACAAACAGCATCGAAGTGATTGGGCATTTGTTGAATGAAGAAACCCCAAAGCTGATATGCGGATCATAGGTCTATCGAATTTGGGTCATGCAATGCACAAAACAGGAAAGAAGTTGGCATTATCATCAGATTGAGCACTTCTGAAACTATCGGGTATGTATCACTAAAAATCAGGAGTCGAATAACGATTGGGATACAGAATTCAGCCAAGCCATGCTCGGATGCTGATCTGTGATTAGCTCTCCCAATTGCTCCATGCCATTTTGTAAATTTCGTTTGGCATCCTGGTCTCCTTCCATTGCATTTATCAATTCAAGAATTGCATTCGCTTCCAGTTCTCTCCATCCTGTCAGGCCCATGTTGTCACGGATCTCTTTGCATGATACGGCATGATCGTGTGCAGATTCCAAATCATCAAGTTCAATTGCATTGCGAACGGCCTGACAGTGAATACCGGACAAAACGATGTTAGCCGCTGGCCCCATTTCAGCTGCCTGCTTAACCAATCCGTTATAGTGACTGTGATCAATCGAGCCGTTCATTTCACGTTGCGTATTTACCAATTCACTCTTTGCTAATAGTGTATGCGGGTGTATGGGGCCGAAAATGGATTCGAACATGGTAATTGCCTGCTCAAAATGTTCATAAGCTTCATCATAATTACCCCGGGTACGATTCAGTTCACCAAGCCCCAGATAAGCTACAGCGTGACTGGGTGTAGATTCTCCTACAAACCGGAGTGCCATTTCTTTTGACTGATTGATAAAATTTTCAGCCTTTTCGAGTTCTCCGGTGGTGATGAGCAGGCGGCCAAGATGCATCAGGGAAGCAGCCAGCGCTCCCGACTCTCCGTAGTGTTCCATGCGCAACTCAGTAACCCGGCGGAAACGATCTATTGCCTCCTCAGGCATGCCAAGGCGGTTATATAATACAGCAAGGTTATTCATTACAGACAGGGCTTCAGTCGATTCAGGCCGGCCAAGCGAATGCCAGAGCTCTTCAGCCTGTTCGAAATGTGTTCTGGCTCTGTGTACATCACCATTCATCAACAGTGTAGTGCCCAGGTTTCCTTCGGCACGGGCCAGAAGCGGACGTGGAACGGATGAAACTTCATCAGCAAGGTCACGAGCCCGTTCCAGATCTGAAATGGCCAGCTCCCTCCGGCCAAGATCGCGATGCAAACGGCCCCGGATTTGCAAAATATCCGAAAGACGCGCACGGTGATCGCCGGGTAATCCTTCAAGCATGTTTGCAGCCTCATCGACAAGCTTGAATCCTTCTTCAAAATTTCCCCGGCTGTGATGAACTTGCGCCATATCCCGGTAGATCATGGAGCGCAAAATCGGGCTGTCGCTCTCTGTTTCTGATTCAATGACTCTTTCAAGCAGAGATTCGGCCGACGAATAATCATTCAATGCAAGCATGATTTCTCCAAGTACAGCATAAACCTGGCGCTGTACTTCGGGGTCATCTTGCAGCCACTGATCTGCAACATCAGCACTTTTATCCAGTAATTCCCGAGCACTTACCTGCCCGGTATCACCTGCCAGGCTTCCCGCTTCCCGAAAAAGGAACAGCATATGTTCGCGAACAGCATCAGACATGGCAGCTTCTGTTTGTGCCACATCCCTTTCGAGAGAGATAACTCTGGACTGCCAAAGCAATGCAGCCATCGATGTAAAAAGGATAAAGAGAGAGAGGGCGCCCAGTGCCACTGCTGTTTTGTTACGCTGTACAAACTTTTGAAAGCGGTAACGCCTCGAATCAGCCCGCGCCATTACCGGATCGTTGTTCAGGTAGTTTTTAAGATCGCGTTCCAGCTGCTCGGCCGATGCATAACGCCGGTCAGGTTCAACACGAAGTGCAGCCATCAGAATATCATCAAGTTCACGGCTCAAACTTTGGGCTTTTATCCCTTTTGGTTTGTCTGACTGACTTTTGAATACGGTGCTCGGCTTTGGCAGCGGATTGTTCCGGATCTTATTTACCATTTTTACCCGGTTGATTTCATCAAACCGGTAAGGCCTTTGCCCGGTAATGAGTTCATGCAATACAACAGATAGAGAATAAACATCTGACGAAGTGCTGACTGCACTTCCTTCAAGCTGCTCAGGTGAGGCGTATTCCGGAGTCATCAGAGCAGTATTTTCCCTGGTTAATAGCTGCTGATCATTTTCGGAATCATCATTCGAAAATGCTTTTGCAATCCCGAAATCAAGGAGCTTTACGTGGCCGCTTTGATCCACAAAAATATTGTTGGGTTTCAAATCGCGGTGGATAACCAGGTTTTTATGGGCGTGCTGAACGGCATCACAAACCTGGATAAACAGATGCAGCCGCTCCTCAAGATTTAGTTTATTTTCATTGCAATACGTTGTAATGGGCTTGCCATCCACATATTCCATGACGTACCAGGGAGTGCCGTAATCGGTAACGCCTGAGTCGATAATACGGGTAATGTTGGGATGATCAAGCATTGCCAGAAACTGCATTTCCCGCTTAAAGCGCATGAAAACTTTTGGGTTATATCCCGAAAAATGAATGAATTTAACCGCACCTTTCATGCTGAACTGATCATCATCACGCTCGGCAAGATACACTGAGCTCATTCCTCCGGTATCGATGAGCGTTTTTATCGTCCAGGCGCCCAGGTTGTCGGGAATAGGCGGCTCCACAAACTTCTTCACATTTTCCTGAAGCCCGTCAAAAAAACTGGAAGCTTCATTTTCAGAAGATTTCAGTTCAATCAGGAGGTTACGCACTTCCTGTGTGACTGACAGTTTCTCAATCTCGTTGGTAAACTCTTCAACGCTCAAATCACCATAAGTGTCGAACACGTCCAGTGCAATTTTCCAGGTTTTGCTGTCCATAAAAATGAAAAATATTAGGAATGAGTTCTGATTTTTTTGATGGGTTCAAACTACGTGAATTCGCCTGTTGAATCAAAAATAGTGCATATAACAAACGATTTTTTTTAATCAGATGGGTCATTGTTAAAAAGCTAAAAAAGTGATGGGAAAGGAATTGTAATATAAATAATCTAATTAAAAGTAGATTTCTGTAAAAACAATCAATGCATATGATCTTTTTGCTTAAAAAAATTCGTGTATAGATTAATCTGGCCAGAATTGGATAAATGAATAATAATCTGATTTCTGACAAAGCTGATTGACTTGTAAACAGCCTCAGTTTTGCCGGAGATCGCGTACGTGAACTTCAAGGCTGAGATTAAATTGAATACTCTTCATTAATGAAAAATACTTCATCAGTTTAACTCAATTCCATAAAAAAATAATCAGGTTATATCATGAAAAGAACTCAAACTCATATCAAATGTACCATCGTGTGTTTTTCATTTGTATTAGCTTTATTTGCAGCAGCCTGCAGCGATAACAGCGTAGGAACTTCGAACGACGAGCTGGATTCTTGTTTTGGCACATCTATTCCATTTCCGGAAACAGCTACTATTACGGCATGCATCGGGCGTCAGGAAGGTTCTGATTTGATCAGAGCTGCTGTATTTGAGCCGGGAATATCATGGTCTGAAACACTGAAATTCTTTTCAGACAATTACAACTCCGGCCAATGGAATCATGTGAAGGAGGATATTCCAACAAGAACAGCAGGTGAGCGAACTGCAGAATGGGATGTAATAGGTCCTGATTTTGACGTACTGATCTCCGTAACTGCCTTCGGTGAGGGGAGTACTACATTTATGGTGGGTACAATTGGCATGTACGACTCTGGTGTAGTTAACTAATCAAATTAATTTCAAAAATTGAAATCATCAAAAACATGAAAATTACTCAAAAGTATATTCTTTTTTTTACCGCGCTAACCCTTGTACTCATATCAGCAATGGGTTGTTCGGATAGTTCTAACAATGCCGGCCTGAATGAAAACGGCATTGAGATTGGGGAGTCCGCTGTGAGTGTAAACGGCGCGATTAACGACGATCATACAGGTGCTGCATTTTTCACCAATCCTAATCATGCTTTTACCATTCTGCTGGGTGGACACGATGATGACGATTTTGATGTGGACATAACCAAAGTTGACCTTGATGGCGGTGTGAGTATCCCATCAACCGGGACTTACTCCATTGGAAACCTTGACAGCCACGATTTCCGTGCGGATTATGTAAATCGACGTTTGGGCGGAAGCTTTTTTGGAGATCATCATTATACATCAGACCTGGCCGGAGGTGATGGAGTGCTTGTTCTCGAATCGGTTTCAAGCAGCCTGATTACCGGCAGTTTTGAATTTGTGGCATCACTCGGAGTGGATACTGACGGATCACCGATCGATCCGGTTACCGTAAGCGGAGAATTCAGTGCTGTACTGGACGAATAAGAGATTGCTAAACAAAAGCTGAATACAATTTTAAATTTTCCAGGAACAGTCACTGTCAGTCAGACAATAATCCGGACAATACATCAAACAACAGGTAATTTATTTTTCAGAAAAAATAAAATTGTTTGATCCAAAACAAAGATTTTATTCGTCTTTTAGTTTAGAGTTTTTGAATATTTTTGTAATCGCAGTCATCGAACTGGAGTATGTCCGAACGGACCTGAATTTTCTATCACTTATAGTTTGATTTTGTGCTTTCCGTTTTGATGAATTGGACTATTTTGCCAGAAAAGCATCAAAAACTAACGGCTTTTTTGGATTAATAGATGATTGGCTTTCTCGAGATTGAAGACAAATTCCGCACAGTGTCTTTCAAATGGAGTTTTGATTTTTAAACCCTAAATAAACCCTTAGTTGTTATGACTAATATACTATCACTACAAAAGTGCGTATCAATTTTTATCATTGGATTACTATTCAGCATTACAGCATGTTCCGATAATTCCACCGGACCGGATGACAATGGCCTGGGAGAAGTGACCCTGACCGTTTCCGGAGATATTGAAGCACAGAGAACCGGGCAGGCAGATTTCAGTGAACTTCAAGCTTCAAGTTTGTACACATGGAGTATGGATTTTCATGACTTTAGCCCTCAAACATTCAGCTTATCTTTTAATCATATATCACAGGAAGAGATAGACCGCCCCGGCGCAGATACCTACGAAATTGGTATTGGACAGGCAGCACTGCCCTGGGAAGATCCCCGGCCCATGTCGTTTTATGGTGAATATGTTCACATTGTGGATCAGGATTTTACAAACGCAACATATTACAATACCGGATTTTGTGAAGATGAATATCCCAGCGGCGGCACTCTGACGATCAGCTCCTCTTCTTCCGATCAAATCACCGGCTCGTTTCAGTTCACTGCTCATAATATTGATTTCGACGATTCCGGAAAATGCATAAACAATGGCACAATAATAGTGGAAGGCGAATTTACAGCTACTCCGAGAATCGGTGCATAAGAAACCAGGATTTGCTTAATAAATTTAAGAACCTGCGAGAGTCCATAAGGTCCTCGCAGAGTTCGGTATAATGGCCTTTAACTTTATTTCAATGAATTTCTTCGGGTCAGGAGATTTCACTTTCAAAAGATCACTATCCTGATCTTGTCAACAGATCATCAACGAAAATTCGAATACTAAGCAGAGAGAAATAATGATGGATTTGCTTTTTTAATGATCAGTTATGTAAAAATGAAACAGATTTTACCCGGGCTTATTTGAGCCAATAGGTCAAATTTTGTCGTGTGATAAAGTAGAGATAATTCTGTAATACAGACTCTTCTTAAACAATAAACGATTCATATATACGATAACAAAAAATTCACATCATACTATGTCTAATAAAATCAGCTCTTTAAAGATTGTAATTTTATCTTAATTTTTTCGATGGGCTTAGTTGCCTGTTCTGACAACAGTACTGACCCTGACACAAGTACTCCCGGTGATGCCACGGTAACAATTACCGGTGAAATAGAAGGCGAGCATGAAGGCTGGGCGTTATTTAATCATGCTGAATTACCGTTATCAGAATCCTGGGGAATTTACCTTACAAACAACAGCACTTTTCATGTGTCAATTTCTTTATCTTCAACTGATGGATCGGCCAGCCGCCCCACACCCGGAACCTATGAGATTGGCTATGGGCGCTCAGATTTTTTCAGTATTTACACCGATATAGAATCGGGGGGAGTTGGTGCCGGAGGAGATTATGAGTATTCCACACTTTACGAAGAAACCGGTGGAACGCTGACCATCGAGTCTTCCACTGATGAATCTGTGGAAGGATATTTTGAGTTTGTGGCTGCCCACGATGAGGAT
>SL_3KL_010_SEDDRAFT_10005774_pt1 | contig 11091 bp, 8 predicted proteins | sample SodLakKL_010_SED_2_FD_10381 | JGI IMG/M metagenome (IMG submission 10381)
CCCGCCAGTGGCAGGCGCGCGTGAACCTGCTGCTTGGTTCGTGGCCGCAACACTGGCCCCGGGTGGATGACGAAGCACTGATCGCCTCACTGGAAGACTGGCTGGCTCCTTTCCTGGCCGGACTCACCCGCTGGCGCGAAGTCGAACAGCTCGATCTGGCCAACGCCCTCAACGCACTGCTCGACTATGACCGGCAACGCGAACTGGCCCGGCTGGCGCCCACCCACCTGGAGATTCCCACGGGCCGGCGCGTGCGCATCGATTACACGGCCGAGGGTGGGCCGGTGCTGGCCACCAAACTGCAGAGCGTATTCGGATGGAACGAATCACCACGTGTCGCCGACGGCCGTATTCCCGTGGTGCTGCACCTGCTCTCGCCGGCCCAGCGGCCCCTGGCGGTCACCGCCGATCTGGCCAGCTTCTGGAAGAATGCCTACCCGGAAGTGCGCAAGGACATGCGCGGGCGCTACCCCAAGCATCCCTGGCCGGAGGATCCTTGCAGTGCCAGGCCAACAGAAGGGACGACGCGATCCGGGCGGTGATGAAGTCTGACGGGCCGGTCAAATACCATCCGGCGCCCCTCATCACATTGTGGTCGGCTCACAAAAAAGGCGGCACGGTTGACCCGTGCCGCCACAAGCTCCGACCGGAGAGTCTGATCAGAATCGGCCGCGCAACCCGAAGCGGAAATTCCGGCCCGGCAGGGGGGCGAATTCCTTGAGATGCGAGGTATGCACACGGGCTTCCTCGTCGAGCAGGTTGCGCCCCTGGACGAAGGCTTCCATGTCGATGCCGGCGAGGAAGAAGTTGTAGCCGACACGCAGATCGAGCATGTTGTAGCCAGGCGTCTCCGACTCGAAGTCGGCCACCTTGCTCTGGCGCTGGAAGCGCGTCAGGTCGGCCGACGCGCGCCAACCGCCCAGGTACCAGTCGACCCCGCCGCCGATCCGGGTCGGCGAGATACGCGGCAGATTGTCGCCGAAGTCCAGACGGCCGCGCACGGTATCGAAGCTGGCACGCAGATCGAAGTGACCGAAGCCGGTATCTTCGAAGTGCCAGACCGCACCGGCTTCCAGCCCGTAGAACTCGGCATCGCGCTGATCGAACTGGCGCACCGGCAGTCCATCGTGTGTTTCGCCGGTTTCGGCCAGGAAGATGTAGTCGCTGATGTCGTTGTAGAACAGGCTGACCTCGAAGTCGAAATCACGGCCATGACGATGAAAGATGAAATCCAGGCCATTGGTGGTTTCCTTGCCGAGCATGGCGTCGCCGCGCTCGAAGGCGAAGGTGGCCAGGTGCGGCCCGTCGGCGAACAGCTCGGTATGCGACGGCGCGCGCTGGGCACGGGAGAAATTGAGCGAGGACTGCCACTGCTCGCTCATCTGCCAGACGCCGCCGGCACTCACCGACCAGGCGGTGAACGTGCGCTCGTCGATGTCATGATGGTCGTCGTCATAGCCGTGATCATGATCATGGTCGTGATCGTGCATCAGGGCATGGCCATGGCTGTGATCGTGGTCATGGTCGTCGTCGTGGTGGTCACGAAGGGCAACACGGGTGCGTTCCACCCGGCCGCCGAAACTCAGCGTCAGATCGCCGAAGCGCCGCTCTTCCAGGCCAAACAGACCGATCGAGCGCGTTTCGCCGTCGGGCACGAAAGCCTCGGCGCCTTCGGCCTCGAACTTTTCGTTCTCGAACTGCAGACCGAGCGCACCACGCCAGCCGGCGATCGGCTCGTGCTCGAGTTCCATGCGGGTCTGGAAGGTCTCGACGTGGAACTCGGTGAAATGATCATGATCGTGGTCGTGACCATGGTCGTGGTCCATGGCGTGGCCGTGATCGTGGTCGGAGTCGTGACCGTGCGACTCGACCGGCAGTTCGATATGTTCGTAATCGTTGTAACTCATGCGCAACCGGCCCCGGGAAAATCCGGGCAGGGGATTGTCGAGCGCGCCCTTGAGATCCCAGCGGCGTTGCTTCATGTCGACGAACACGAATTCGTCTTCCTCATGATCATTGTCGTGATCGTGGTCATGATCATGCAGCAGGTAGCTGCGCGAAAGCGCATGCTGTGCATGATCGTGTCCGTGGTCGTCATGGTCGTCGCCATGCTCATGCGGCGCGGGAATACCGTACTCGGTGTCGAAAGCGCGGAACGAGGCGCCGATGAAACCGCGCTCGCCGATCCAGCTCAGGCCGATCGTGCCCGACTGCGATTCCACGAAGCTGTTTTCCAGCCGGTCACTGCCATGACCGTCATCATGGTCGTGACCGTGATCGTGATCGTGGTCATCCTCCATACGGGCCGGGCCGGGAATCTTGTAATCGTCGGCGTCACGCCAGCTGCCGTCGACATGCCAGGCAAAGTTGCCGGCGCCCCCGGTCAGGCCGAACACGCCGGAACGCTCGTCGGCCACGGTATCGCCGCGCAGCTCGTAGCGGCCAGTGATCGCACGCTCCGGGACCCGTTCGGGGATGCGGTTGTCGATGATATTGACGACCCCGCCGACGGCGCCGGAGCCGTAGAGCAGCGTCGCCGGGCCACGCAGGATTTCGATGCGGTCGACCAGCAGCGGGTCGACGGTCACGGCATGGTCATCCGACGCCACGGAAGTGTCGGCGGTGTACAAGCCGTCTTCAAGCACGCGCACGCGGGGACCGCCGAGGCCGCGGATTACGGGACGGCCGGCGCCGGCGCCGTAGGCAGTGGAGTGCACGCCGGGCTCCCTGGCCAGGGTCTCGCCGAGCGTCACGCCGCGGCGGTCATCGAGCTTCTCGCCGGTCAGCACATCGACCGGCTGGGCCGACTCCAGCTTGGTGCGATCGAGCGGCAGTGCCCGAACGACAATGGTTTCGACCTCGGTGTGATGTGCTTCGGGATCGTCCTGGGCATCGCCCGCATGGACGACAACGGGGCTGGCCAACGCCAGCGAGATCGCCGTGTAAAGGACCTTCTTTCGCATGGAAACGGACTCCAGATCTGAAAACGGGGCTAGAAAAGTAATGTTATATAATAACACCCTGGTGCAGGGGGTATGCAAGTACCGGCCGGCCTGCGATCAATTGATGGGCTCGGCGGCAATGACGTAGTCACTGCCGTGCGGCAGGCCGTTTTCTCGCTGCAATACGTCATGCGCGTGCTCGCGAAGGCGCTCGACTTCCGCACGCATCGAGGCGGCAAGCGGCTCGGAAGGGAATCGCGGCAGCCGGCGCAGGCACATGTCGAGCTGGCCGTCGACGAAACGCTCGCGATAGCGAATCGGAAACTGCCTGACGTCGATCAGGCGAAAGCCCGCCTGTTGAAGGTGACGGATCACCCAATCGGCAGGAAACTCGCGGTAGGGCCGGTCGCCTGCCAGCAGCAGGCAGGCGTCACGCAGGCGGCCGATCTCGACGATGACCTTGCCGGCCTCGGTCTCGGCGTCGAAGGGCACGTAGGGCTCGAGGCCGATGAGGTAAAGTCGGCCGGCCACATGAGGCCGCAGGCGGTGAAACACCCGATCCTGCCAGTAGGGTGAAAAGCCCTCGATGGCGCCGACCAGGTAGTCGACCAGCACGGTATCGAAGGCTTCACCGGCCAGCAGGCCTTCGTCCGCCCAGTTGCCCAGCAGGATGCGATCCTGTCGACGCATGTCGATACGGCCGGCAGTACGGATATCGCGAACCATGCCCGGTGCGGCAGTGATCGCCGTCCAGGCGTCGGTCGTCAGCGTACTGATCCACTGCAGCGACTTCACACCTGTGCCGGCGTCAAGAAAACGCCCCCAGGGTTGGTCACCCTGCAGTGTCTCGATATATCGGAACAGGCTGGATACCACGGGTTTGGTCATGACAACGCAATGATTAAAGTCGCTGAGGCAACGAGCCGAATCGCTCGGGCCGTGCCCGGATCGCTGGTCAACAAAGAACGTTATATCGTACCAAAGCGTCCAGGTCGTTTGTAAGTGAAATCAGCAGCGAGACGGGGGAGAAAGACAGGGCAGGCCATCGTGCCGGCCAATCCAGGGACAGCCGGGGCGGCATTGAGTACCGCTTTGAACAACCGGCCCCGGTGATGCCGGGGCCGGATGTGCTTGCTCTACATCAACAGCCAGATCAGGCGGTAGGCGAAGTAGAACGCCAGTGTGAACACCACGGCCACCTTCAGCCGCTGCGGCGCGACGAACAGGTAGCTCGTCAGGAACACGCCGATGTAGATGAAAAACAGCCCCGAACCCCGGAACCACGAGTGCATGGTGATGCCGAGCAGGTTGAGGGGGATGGCGATGGCCACCAGCACCGCCGGCAAGGCCATAGCCGTGCCGAACTTTTCGATGTAGAAGTCCAGTGTGTCATTCCGCCCCTGGCGCTTCGCATACCACTGAAACGCGAACAGCACGATGGCGATCGGGATGGCGAACGACACCCCGAATTTGATGCCGTTGACCAGCCAGGAGAATCGCACGCCGCTGGTCGTGGTCAGGGCGATACGCTGCACGAACGACGACAACGCGATCAGCACCACCAGCGCGGTCATGTTGATCAACCCGAAGAGCTTGAGTCCGCGGGCGGTGTCGTCGAGCAGTTCATCGGGCCGCTGGTAAAGGGCTGCCAGGTACTGCGGATAACTCATCGGGCCGACGCCATCACCTGCCCCGGCTGCGTCGGTGGGACGATCGTCGTGATCCTTGCCGGATCCGGGCTGCTCCGCCCCCGGTTCGTCGGGCCTGTGTTCCTCGCTCATTGAAGGCTCCCTGGATATTTGTGTGACTGGCGAATCCAGCCATTGCCTTCCTATACGGTAAATCGTTGCCGAAAACGCCATCAACGAACCGCCGTGGCACCCTCCCTCCGGGCGACGATTGAGGAAGCCGGGGTAGAATGCTGGCGTGACCGGGATCTGACTGGCACCTTTTGCGCCGCCAGCCCGTTAACGGGTAAGACATCAGACAAAAGTCGAATCACACGCGAAACCACGTCGGCCATTCGGCCGGCAATGACGGAGGAATACTTCATGCGCTTGACTGCAATCACCGCCGCCGCCCTGATCGTGCTGGGCACCTCGGCCATGGCCGAAACCCCCAACCTGGAACCGGGCATGTGGGAATACCACAACAAGATGACCTTCCAGTCGGACTTCCCCATCCCCGACCAGGAACACACCAACCAGGAATGCGTGACGCTCGAGGATATCGAGCGCGGCGACGCCTTCCTGGAAGACGTCGAGGAATGCGACATCACCCGGCAGGACATCCGCAGCGACGGCATGGACTACTCGATGGTGTGTCGCGGCCCCGACGGCACCGAGATGACCATGGACGCCACCATGCATTTCCACGGTGACAGTGCCAGCGGCACCATCACCGGCCAGATGGAAACTCCCATGGGCCCGATGGAGATGACCATCGAGATGACGGGTGAACGCATCGGCGATTGCTGATCGGCTCGTCGATCCGGCTTGTCGCCCACCGGCAAGCCGTCGAAGTCCAAGATCGGGCAGCCTCATGGCTGCCCGTTTTTCTTCAGCCCAGCCTAGCCCGAATAATCCGGGTTCAGGGCATCTGAGTGGCCAGGGCGCCGGCATGGACGCCGGGATTGAAATAGCGGGTCGTGATGCCGCTGGCCTCGAAGCGGGCCGGATCGACCGGCTCAAGCTCCCCGCCCTTTCTGGCCTGGGTGGCCGACCACCAACCCGAGGGATAGCACGGCTGCGGAAAGCCGAGCGTGCGAATGGTCTCGAAGCCGGCCTTCTGCATGTTGGCGCGAATACCGGCGATCAGCTTCTGGTGGATCAGCGGCGACTCGCTTTGCTGCACCATGATCCCGCCATCGGACAGGGCAGCGAAGCAGTCGGCGACGAAGTCCGGGCCGAACAGCCCTTCGGCCGGACCGATCGGGTCGGTGGAATCGACGATGATGACATCAACACTACCCGGCGCGAGCTGCCTGACGTAGGCCAGGCCATCGTCGAAGACCAGCTCGGCACGGGCATCGTCATTGCGCTCGCACAGCTCCGGAAAGAACTTCTCCGACAGCCGCGTGACCTGCTCGTCGATCTCGACCTGGGTGCAGTGCTGCACTTGCGCGTGGGCCAGCACCTCGCGCAGGGTGCCGCAATCGCCACCACCGACGATCACCACGCGCCCGGGCGAGCCATGGCTGAACAGCGCCGGATGAGTCAGCATCTCGTGGTAGAGAAAATTGTCGCGGCTGGTGAGCATGACGAAGCCATCGATCACCATCAGGTGGCCCCAGTGGCCGGTCTGGTAGACATCGATGGTCTGGTAGTCGGTCACCTCGTGGGCCAGGTGCTTTTCCACGGTCCAGGACACGGCAACGCCGGCTTCCATGCACGGCTCGGTAAACCACTTGTGACTGCTCGGCAACATGGCAACGCCATTCGGGTAATGAGTGAATGCGGCCGATGTTAGCAGGAAAGCAGCACCCTGCCCCGGCCCGGTTACAATCCGGGGCTGACCAAAGCCAGCCGGGAGCGGATGCATGACCACCAGAGGGAAACAGACCGCCGAACAGGCCCGCCGCCGCTACGCCATCGATCGCTGGTCCGAAGGATTGTTCGATGTCGACGACCACGGCCGGCTCCTGGTCTGCCCCCATGCCGACCGGCAAGCGGCACTGGCCGAGATCGTCGAAACCGCACGGCGGCAAGGCCTGCGTCTGCCGTTGCTGCTGCGTTTTCCCCAGATTCTGGAAACCCGTGCCCGCCAGTTGATGCAGGCATTCGACGCCGCCATTGATGACCACGGCTACAAGGGCCGCTACACCCCGGTCTACCCCATCAAGGTCAACCAGCAGTCCAGCGTGGTTCGAACGCTGGCAGCCGTGGAGCGCATGGGCCTGGAGGTCGGCTCCAAACCCGAACTCATTACCGCGCTGGCTGTCAGCCGTCCCGGCACCACCATCATCTGCAACGGCTACAAGGATGCCGCCTACATCCGCCTGGCATTAAGCGGCCAGAAGCTGGGACTCAAACCCATCATCGTCATCGAGAAACCCAACGAGTGGCCGCTGATCGAGCGGGAAGCCCGGCGCCTGGGTATCGAGCCCTTGCTGGGCGTGCGCCTGCGCCTGTCCTCGCTGGGAACCGGCAATTGGCAGAACACCGGCGGCGAGCGCGCCAAGTTCGGACTGGCCGCCAGCCAGGTACAGACCCTGGTCGAGGACCTGCGACAGGCCGGCTGCCTGCCCTGGCTGGGCCTGCTGCACTTTCACATGGGCTCGCAGATCTCCAACCTGCGTGATATCCAGCGCGGCGTGCGCGAGGCCGGCCGCTACTTTGCCGAACTCAGTGCCGCCGACGTCGAAGTCCGGCTGATCGATATCGGCGGCGGGCTGGGTGTCGACTACGAGGGCGGCGGCACACGCAGTTACTGCTCGATGAACTACTCGCTGGAAGCTTACGCACAGGCCATTGTTGGCGGCATCGCCGAGTTGTGCCGCGAGCGTGAACTGTCCATGCCCGACCTGGTCTCCGAATCCGGCCGTGCACTGACAGCGCACCACGCCGTGCTGGTGGCCAATGTCACCGCCACCGAAACCCTGCCGCGTGATGATGGTCACGCCAACGGCGAGGACCATCCCCTGATTCGGCACCTGGTCGAGGTGCTGGAGCAGGTCGGGCAGCGCGAACCGGAGGAAAGCTTTCTCGAAGCCGAGCACCTGCTCGAGGAAGGCCGCAACCTGTTTCTTTACGGCGACCTGGCGCTGGCCGACCGCGCCCGGCTCGAGCCGCTGTTCAATGCCATCCTCGAAGCAGTGTTCGACCGTCTCGACCCCGATCATCGTCGCCACCGCGAATTGCGCGACCGCGTCCGCTACCAGCTGTCGAGCAAGTACTTCATCAACCTGTCGATCTTCCAGTCGCTGCCCGACATCTGGGCGATCGACCAGGTCTTTCCCATCGTGCCGCTCTCACGCCTCGACGAGATACCCACCGAACGTGCCGTGCTCGAGGACCTAACCTGCGACTCCGACGGTCGCATCGACCACTACGTCGACCGTGGCCTGCTCGAACCCACGCTGCCGGTGCATCGCATCGGCGCAGACGAAAACTACCTGCTGGGATTTTTCCTGGCGGGTGCCTATCAGGAAACCCTCGGCGACATACACAACCTGTTCGGCGACACCGACAGCGTCGATGTGCGTCTCGACGGCGACCACTTTTTTCTCGAACAGGCACGCAGCGGCGATTCCGCCGACATGCTGCTGGAGCTGGTCGGCTACGATCCACGCGCACTGATGACCGCCTGCCGGGCCCGCGTTGCCGCCGCCGGCCTGGACAAGACCGAAGCCGAGGCCATGGAGCGCCTGCTGGCCGAAGGCCTTTCGGCCTACACCTACCTGGAGAGCTGAGTAATGAAAGCAACATGGATCGGACTGGGCGCCATGGGCGCACCCATGGCAGGCCACCTGGCCGAAAGCGGAGAACTCGCCACCGTATGGAACCGGACGGCGGCGCGCAGCGAGCGATTCATTGCCGAACACCCTGCCATCGGCGTTGCCGACAACCCGGCCCAGGCAGCCGCCGATGCCGACGTCATCTTCACCTGCGTGTCGGCCGACGACGATCTGCGCGGAATCGTTGACCAACTGGAGCCAAGTCTGGCCGCCGGCCAGATCGTGGTCGATCATTCCACCGTCGCGCCGGCGACCGCGCGCGATCTGTCCGATGCGCTCGAGGATCTGGGGGTCGCCTTCATCGACGCGCCGGTCACCGGCGGCGTGGAAGGCGCCATTGGCGGCAGGCTCGCGGTCATGGCCGGGGGCGATGAGCGCGCGCTCGAACGGGTTCGCCCGATCATGGCGCGCTACGCCCGCGTCATTCACCACCTGGGTCCGTCCGGCAGCGGCCAGGCAGGCAAGGCGGTCAACCAGCTGATGGTCGCCGGCATTGCCGAGGCAGTGTGCGAATCGCTCGCGCTGATGGAAAAACTGTCGCTGCCGCGCGAGCCCATGCTCGAGCTGCTGGGCGGCGGCGCGGCCAGCAACTGGTTTCTCGACAAGCGCGGCGCCACGATGCTGGCCGACTCCTTCGACGTCGGCTTCGACCCCAGGCTGTTACTCAAGGACCTGAAGATCTGTCACGCGCTGTGTACCGAAGCGGGCTTCGAGTCCACCGTGGTCGACCAGGCCATCACGGACTACTCGCGCCTGATCGAAAGCGGAAGCAATGGGGGTGACATCTCTTCACTCTTCCGCCTCAAGCGCGGTTGAGGCGTCCGGCCGGGAGATTCAACACGAAGGACACGAAGGGCATGAGGTGTTTCCCTTCCTGACCTTCATGTCCACTTCGCGTCCTTCGCCTCACCGCTTTCCGCCTTGCCTGGCCCCGACCCTGCAAGACAATGATCAGGTACCTCAGGCATGTCATTCGTCCTCGCGATCAAGGTCGCGTGCCGCCTTGTCGCGCAGCTGATTGAAGTAAGCCAGCTTCTCCTTGGCCATCACGCCGCCGAGCAGCACCAACGCGACCAGGTTGGGTGCGGCCATCAGGCCGTTGAAGGTGTCGGCGATATCCCAGATCAACTCCAGCGCGCCGACCGAGCCGAGAAACACGAACAGCAGGAAAAGGATCCGGTAAGGCATCACCACGCGGCGGCCGAACAGGTACTCCCAACTCTTCTCGCCGTAGAAGTTCCAGGTCAGCATGGTGGTGTAGGCAAAGAAGATGATGGCAATCAGCACGACGTATCCGCCGAGTCCCGGCAGACCCTGCGTAAAGGCCTGGCTGGTCAGCACGGCACCGGTGACCACCTCGCCGGTCTCGTCGGTGGTGCCGAGCACGCCGGTGACCAGGATGACCAGTGCGGTCATGGTGCAGACCACCAGCGTGTCGATGAACACTTCCCAGACACCCCAGAAACCCTGCCTGAAGGGCTGGTTGCGCGCCTGGGCGTGGACGATGGACGCCGATCCCAGTCCCGCCTCGTTGGAGAAGATGCCACGGGCAATGCCGTAGCGCACCGCCATGGCCACCGAGGCGCCGGCAAAACCACCCATGGCCGAAGCCGGCTGGAAAGCATGCTGCACAATCATGGTCAGCGCGCCCCAGATCTCGGTGACGTGAATGGCAAGAATGCCGAGCGACCCGGCCAGGTAGGCCACCGCCATCACCGGCACGATCTTCTCGGCGGTCACGGCGATCCGACTGATGCCGCCCAGAGTCACCGCCCCGACCAGAAACACCAGCACCACGCCGGTCACCCAGGTGGGGATGCCAAACCCGGTCGCGGCCGACTGGGCCAGGGTATTGGACTGAACCATGTTGCCGATGCCGAAAGCGGCCAGGCCGGCGAAGAAGGCGTAGAGCACGGCCAGCCACTTCCACTGGCTGCCCAGGCCCTTTTCGATGTAGTAGAACACGCCACCGGAGACATGACCATCGGCATCGACGTGACGGTATTTCAGGCCCAGGGTGGCCTCGGCCATCTTGGTGGCCATGCCGACCAGCGCGACCATCCACATCCAGAAAATCGCACCGGGGCCGCCCAGCACGATGGCCGTGGCCACGCCGGCGATATTGCCCACGCCGATGGTTGCTGCCATGGCCGAAGTCACCGCCTGGAACGGCGTGATCGCCCCCTCCTCGGTACTCGCGCGGCGGCGAAACACCTGGCCGAAACTGTGCTTCCAGGCATGGCCCAGGTGGCGGAACTGGAAGAAACCCAGGCGGACGGTCAGGTAGATGCCGGTGCCCACCAGCAGGATCATGAACGGCGGTCCCCAGACAATGCTGTTGAGCCAGCTGTTGGCAGCGATGATCAATTCGAGCATGGCGGGTATCCCTCGGTGATTTGTTGTGGTCGTAGCCTATCCGAAACCAGGCCCGGGCGCATAGTCCGGGGCGGTCGTCACTCCATCTCCGGCGCCATCAGTTCGGCCATTTCGTCTCGTCGGTCCATGGCATCGGCGAAACCCAGATCGATCAGTTCGCGGCAGAACTCGGCCTCGAACAGCAGGTAACCGACGAGGCGACCGTGACCGGCGCCGATCCCCTTGAGCAGCGCACGCACACTGGCGGGCAGGCGATGCATATGACGTTCGGCGACCTCGCGCAGATCAACAGACGGTCGCAGCAACAGGGTATCGACG
>SL_3KL_010_SEDDRAFT_10005776_pt1 | contig 11090 bp, 9 predicted proteins | sample SodLakKL_010_SED_2_FD_10381 | JGI IMG/M metagenome (IMG submission 10381)
CGGCAGGTAGAGCTTCCCTTCACCGGCGTAGGCGAGCCGCAGGTAATCGCGCGTCACGCCCACGACCTGTCGGGCCTCGAGCCCCAGGAAGCGGCCGACACCGTGGTCGGGGTGGATCAGGTAGTCGCCCATCTGCAACGCCGCCGGGTCGTGGACGCGCTTGCCGCGCAGCTTGGCACGCGCCCTGTCACCCTGGTAACCGTAGAGGAGGTCCTCGGTGAGCACCACCTCGCGGCGTTCGGGGTCGCGGTAACCCCCCTCCAGACGCGGCGCGAGCACCAGCGAGACCTGGCCCGGGTGGTCGGCCACCGTGTTGCGCCAGGTGCTCGAGAGGTGATCGATCACCCGCTCGCGCAGGTAGCGGCCGGTGCGCTCGAACCCGAGCAGCAGCTGCACGCTGTACCCATCGCGCAGCCAGGTCTCGAGGTCGGCGGCCATGTCGCGCAGCTTGGCCCGGTAGTACGGCAACGGCTGTTCGTTCGCGACGCGCACGTCGAGCGGGAGCGGATCGCGACCGAACGACACCACGTCCCGGTCGGCAAGCCCCGCCCACAGCGGGCCGGCATCGCCGAGTTCCGCCTCCATCAGCTCCGGTGCGTCGAGGAACACGGTGCCTGGGCACTGGGCGAGCACGGTGGAGCGCCAGACGGCCTCGGCGTCCCCTCCCTCGGCTTCGAGCAACGCGTCCATGTCCCGCGGCTCGAGTACCACCTCGCTCGTCGCTACCCCCGTGCGCAACAGGGTGTCGATCTCGTCACCGAAGACCTCGATGCGAACGACGTCGTCTTCGCCGAGGTGGATCTCGATGGTGTCGCCCCTGACCGTGGTGCCGGGCACGGTGTCGCGCGGGTAGCCGTAGGCGACGAGGCGCTCGAGCAGCGTGTCTCGGGCGATGCGCGTGCCGACGCGCAGGGCGAGGGCGTAGCGCTCGGGGTCGTGCGGGAAGCGGGCGACGGCGTGGGCGGCTGTGAGGACGACCTTGTCGGCGCGGTCACTCCAATCCGAGAGGCTCGGGTCGAGCGTGTGGCGAGCCCCGAACACGTCGCTGCTGGCGAAGCGCTCGGCCCGCTCGGGCGTGGTGACGAGCACGGCGGGGCCATCGTGGCGAACGAAACGGGCGGCTCGCGCCACGCTCGGCAGGGCGAGCAGTCGCACGCCGCGCGCCTGACCGGCGTCGCACAGCGGAACCGCGGCACTCGATACCTCGGACGCCGCCTCGGGCGGCGCGTCGGCGTGGGGTGGTGCGGTGGGTGTCACGGTCTTCGCCATGGTGGGCTCGGGCTCGGCGGCCCGCGGCATCGTATCGCCATCGGCCACCGTGGACGGCGGCGAGGGCGACGCGCGTTCGCTGCGGTGGCGCGTCGCCGGCGTGTGGCGCCGCCGCGTCAGCGTTCGCCGCCCTGCTTCAGGCGCATCGCCAACGCGTACGCGACGTCACGAGGGACGCCCGCCGCGATCAGGTCGGCCCGCAAGTCCCGGCCCCAGCGTCCCTCGCTCGCCAACCGCTCTGCGAGCGCCTCAGCGTCGAGCGCCGGCGCGTCATTTCCGGCGCGCTCCGCATCGGCGGCGCCGATGACGAGGACGATCTCGCCCCGGGCCTTGGTTGCCTCGAAGTGAGCGACGAGCTCTCTCAACGTGCCTCGGCGTGTCTCCTCGTGCAGCTTCGTGAGCTCTCGGGCGACCGCGGCGCTGCGCTCTTCGCCACAGGCCGCAGCCATGTCGCGCAGGCTCGCCAGCAGCCGTGTCGGGGCCTCGTAGACGATGGTGGGATGATCCCGAGCCGCGATCGCCGCGATGCGCTCTCGGCGCTCTCGTCCTTTGCGAGGGAGGAAGCCCTCGAAGGTGAAGCGGGCCGCGGGGAGACCCGAGAGCACGAGCGCGGGGACGAAGGCGGTGGGCCCGGGAAGCACCTCGACCTCGACACCGAGGTCGCGGGCCAGCGCCACGAGCTCGGCGCCCGGGTCGCTGATGCCAGGCGTGCCAGCGTCGGTGATGAACGCGACGTGGCGGTGCTGCTGCAGCAACGCCGGTGCCCGCGCCGCGATGGTGTGCGCGTCGAGGCGGGTGAGGCGCGTCGTGATGCCGTGACGATCGAGCAAGACGCGAGACCGCCGCGTGTCCTCCGCCGCGACGACGTCGGCCGCGCGGAGCGTGTCGAGCGCACGCAGGGTGACGTCTTGCAGGTGGCCGATGGGCGTCGGAACGAGGCTGATCCGGTGGCCGGCGAGGTCGCCCGCGTCGCTCACCCCGTGGTGTCCGTGGCCGTGTACACCGGTCCCCACCGCCGCCCGCGGCTGCGCCTGCGCGTGTTGCGTCGCAGTGCGGCGCGGAACGTCGCCCGCAGCAGTTCGGTCTCACCCACGGTGACGGTGACGATGGTGCCCTCGGGCAGCGACACGCCCTCGGCCAACTCGACGCGCCCTTCGCGCACGATCCCCTTGAAGGCACGCATGCGGTCCTCCTCGGCGGTCGACTCACCCGCCATGCCCCGCAGGGTAGCAGGTTCGCGCTGGCTGGCGCACGGCGTCGGAGCACGGTATGATATCCCCCTGGGATACTGGCGGACGCCTCCGCCCGACAGGAGCACGATGCACAGCAGCGGCAGCACAACCGGACGCATCGACCATCCGACGCTCGATCAGGACGACGAGCAGCGGCGACGTGTGATCAACCGCCTCAAGCGCCTCGAGGGCCAGGTCCGGGGGTTGCAGGGGATGATCGAAGAAGGGCGCTCGTGCCGCGAGGTCCTGACCCTCTTGGCGGGCATTCGCAGTGCCCTCAACGCCACCGGCGACGTGATCCTCGAGAACTACGTGCAGGGGTGCCTGACCGACGGCAGCAGCGCCGACGAGGCGCTGCACGACCTCGTCCACGCGGTCAAGCTCGCGCGCGGCTGAAGAGCGCTCAGCGCACGGCGACCGTGGTGAGCCGCTGCAGTTGGGTGTCGGGGTAGTAGAAGCCGAGGATCTGGCCGTAGCTATGCCCCGCGAGCGCCAGGGCGCGCGCACCGTACTGGCTCATGCCGACGCCGTGGCCCCAGCCCCACCCCCGCACCGCGAGGTCGCCGACCATCTCGAAGCGCGTCGACTTGAGCCCCCAGGCGCGCGCCTGCAGGCGCGCGCTCAAGCCGTGCAGCGTCACGCGCCCGGCGCTGCCCACGACCTCGAGCGACGCAACGCGTCCAGACTCGCTGTACGACACCACGCGTACGCGCTGCACCGCGCCCACGTGATGCCCCGATGCGGCCAGTTGCACCGCCACCATCGCAGGTTCGAGACGGACGTCCCAACGCGCATGTGGGCCGTCGCTCGCGACGTCACGGAAGGCGGAGAGGTAGGGGATCGACATGCCCCACACCTCGGCCGACGACGCGACCACGCCGCCGCTGTCGGAGTGGTAGTACGTGCGGGCGTAGGCACCGCCGAACGTGAGCACCTGCCCGGCCGTGGAGAGCACGGCCTGGTCCGTCCGGGCGTGTTCGATGCCGATGCCTCGGTAGACCTGGCAGTCGCTCGTGGCGCAGACGTCGTACGGCGCCCCGGCGTCGAGGTTGACCATGGTGTAGGTCCGAGCCGCGACCGCCTGGGCCCGCAGGGCCTCGAGCGGCCAGTTCGCCTGCATCTCCGCCGGCACGACGCCGCGCAGGTACGACTCGATGTCGACGACGTTCACGATCAGCACGGTGTCGCCGCGCGCCACGAAGCGCACCGAGCCACGGTAGCGCGCACCGTCCCAGACCACGTCGCCGGCATCGGCCGCCAGCTCGAGCTGCCGTCCCACCGGCACGGCATCGACGTAGAGCCGCCCGTCCACGGCCACCACCGACCAGGTCAACGCGAACGGCGTCGTGAAGGGCCGGCCGTCGATCGCGCCGCGGTGAGGGCCGTCGATGCGGATGCTCGCCGCCCCGGGGCGCTCGTCGAGGAGCACCCGCACGAGCGGTTGCGCCAGGGCGCAGCCGAGCCCCATGATGACGAGCGCGACGAGGCAGCCGCGGACCACGATGGCGGACACGGTGCCCCCTAGAGTTGTGACGAGACCGGGTAGTTGATGCGGAACGTGCCGCTGGCGTCGGCGTACGTCATGACCACGGTGTAGATGCCCCGACCCTCGCGGAAGACCTCGTCGATGCCGAGGCGCTGCCCACGCGTGAAGGTCTGGTCGAAGATCTCGCGCTGGGGCACCGCCGCGGCGCCCGTCTGGAAGCTCGCAGGGCTCTCGAACAACACCTGCACACGCACGGTGCCACGCCGGACCTGGCCGCTCACTTCGATCGGCATGTCGTCACGCGTGATCGTGCGGATCGGCGTGCGCGCGACGTGATCGTTCTTGTACAGGAAGATCGGCGTCTGGTTCGGGATCCCGAGGTACCAGCCGCGCCACTCACCGATGGCGAAGAAGATACCGGTGAGGATCAGCAGGAAGATGATGATGTCGCGCATCGACGCAGTATAGAGCGAGCGGCGCCATGCGCGTGCGGAACGCTTCACGCGCGTTGGGGGCGCCACGACCAGCCGTGGCGCCCCCTGCGCTCACGTTCAGGCGCCGCTCGTCGCCGCCTGTTGGTGCAGGCTGCGGAGCACGGTGTGCAAGATGCCACCGTTGCGGTAGTAGTCGACCTCCACCGGCGTGTCGAGCCGGCAGATGACCTCGAACGACACGGGCGTCCCGTCGGAGCGCTGCCCGACGACGCGCAGCCGTTGCCGCGGCGTGACGTCGTCGGAGACCTCGACGTCGAAGGTCCCGGCGGCGTCGACACCGAGCGCCTCGAGGTCCTGCTCCGGCAGGAACTGGAGTGGCAACACGCCCATCCCCACGAGGTTGGAGCGGTGGATGCGCTCGAAGCTCACGGCGATCACGGCCTTGACGCCGAGCAGGAACGTCCCCTTCGCGGCCCAATCGCGGCTCGAGCCCATGCCGTAGTCCTCGCCGGCGATGACGATGGTCGGCACGCCGGCGGCCATGTAGGCGCGGCTGGCGTCGAAGATCGTCTCGACCCGGCCGTTGAGCACGTTGGTGGTCCAACCCCCCTCGGTCCCGGGGGCGAGCTGGTTCCGCAACCGGATGTTGGCGAAGGTTCCGCGCGTCATCACGCGGTCGTCGCCACGCCGCGCGCCGTAGCTGTTGAAGTCGCTCGGCTCGACGCCGCGCTCGATCAGGTAGCGGCCGGCGGGTGTGTCGACGCCGATCGAGCCTGCCGGGCTGATGTGGTCGGTCGTGACCGAGTCTCCCACCTTCACGAGCACGCGCGCGTCCGTGATCGGTGCGATCGGTGCGGGCTCGGGCCGCATGTCGACGAAGAACGGTGGCTCGTGGATGTAGGTCGAGTCCTCGTCGAACGCGTAGAGCTCGCCGCCCTTGACGGGAATCGCGTTCCAGGCGTCGTTCGACTGCTCGATGCCGGCGTAGAGGCGCTGGAAGGTCTCCGGGCGCATGGCCGTCTCGAGGGCGGCCGTCACGTCGGCGTAGCTAGGCCAGAGGTCGCGGAGGTACACGTTGGCGCCTTCGTCGTCGACGCCGAGCGGGTCGTTCACGAGGTCGATGTCGACGGTACCGGCGAGCGCGTACGCGACCACCAGCGGCGGGCTCGCGAGGTAGTTGGCCCGGACGTGGGGGTTGATGCGGCCCTCGAAGTTGCGGTTGCCGGAGAGCACCGACGCGGCCACCAGGTCACCGTCCTGGATGGCCTCGACGACTGGGTCCGGCAACGGACCGGAGTTGCCGATGCAGGTGGTGCAACCGTATCCGACGGTGTAGAAGCCCACCTGCTCCAGGTACGGCGTCAGGCCGGCGTCGTCGAGGTACTCCGTGACGACGCGCGACCCGGGAGCGAGCGACGTCTTCACCCACGGCTTCGCCCGGAGGCCGCGCTCGGCCGCCTTCTTCGCGACCATGCCGGCCGCGAGCATCACGCTCGGGTTGCTGGTGTTGGTGCACGAGGTGATGGCGGCGATGACCACGTCGCCGTGGCGCAGGTCGACCTCGGCCCCCTTGAACCGCAGCGGCGCCGTGCGTGCCAGGGCGGCGTCGTCCAGGCCGAAACCGCGCGCCTCGGTCGGTGCGACGAGGGCCTCGCGCCAGGTGGGCTGCATGTCGGCCAACAGGATGCGGTCCTGCGGGCGCTTGGGTCCCGCCAGGCTCGGCTGCACGGTCGAGAGGTCGAGCTCGAGCGTCTCCTGGAACACCGGATCGACCAGGTCGTCGGTCCGGAACAGGCCGTTCGCCTTCGCGTAGCGCTCGACCAACTCGACCTCGTCGGGGAGTCGGCCGGTCTGACGAAGGTAGCGCAACGTCTCGGCGTCGGTCGGGAAGAACCCCATCGTCGCGCCGTACTCGGGCGCCATGTTGGCGATGGTGGCCCGGTCAGGCAGCGTCATGCTCGACAGCCCAGGGCCGTAGAACTCGACGAACTTGCCGACCACGCCGTGACGGCGCAGCATCTGGGTCACCACCAGCGCGAGGTCGGTGGCGGTGGAGCCTTCCGGCAGGCGCCCGATCAGCCGGAAGCCGACCACCTCGGGCGTCAGCATGTAGATCGGTTGCCCCAGCATCACGGCCTCGGCCTCGATCCCTCCGACGCCCCAGCCGACCACGCCCAACCCGTTGATCATCGTGGTGTGGCTGTCGGTGCCGACCAACGAGTCGGGGTACACGACCTCGAGGTCGCCGTCCGGAGCGTGGAGGACGCCCTTCGACAGGTACTCGAGGTTCACCTGGTGCACGATCCCGGACGCCGGTGGAACCACCGAGAAGTCGTCGAAGGCGGCCTGACCCCAGCGTAGGAACTCGTAGCGTTCGCGGTTGCGCTCGAACTCGATCGTGGCGTTGCTGGCGAGCGCGAGCGGGCTGTCGTACTCGTCGACCTGCACGCTGTGGTCGATCACGAGGTCGACGGGCACGAGGGGGTTGATCGCCTTCGGATCGCCGCCCATGCGGTGCATGGCCGCGCGCAGGGCGGCCAGGTCGACGACGGCCGGCACGCCCGTGAAGTCCTGGAGCACGACGCGCGCCGGCTTGAAGGGGACCTCGACCTGCGCCGGGTTGGCGGCGTCGTAGGCGGCCAGGCGCTCGACGTCCTCACGTGTGACGTCATAGCCGTTCTCGTTGCGCAGCAGGCTCTCGAGCAGGACCTTGATGCTGAACGGCAGCCGTTCGACGGCGCCCAAGCCGAGATCCTCGAGCGTGGCAAGGCGGTAGTACGCCGCCTGGCCGCTGCCGGTGTCGAAGGTGGCGCGAGCGCCGAAGCTGTTCTTGGGGGTTCGATCTGGCATGGTCTCCTCCACTGCTGGAACGTGCCGGGTACGGGCGTGCCGGGCGTGCCGGGCGTGCCACTCCAGTCTGCTACGCTCCTACGTGACATGGATGACGCCACATCACGTAGCTCCATGAGGCGGCGCCGCGCCGCAACGACGCCCGATGAACACGCTACCCAACCGACCGGTGCCGCGGTCGCAGTCGTGCGCGACCCGGCGGCAGCGCGCTGGTTGGTGCGTCCCTCGAGCCTGCACCAGCTGGCACCGTTCTTGGGAGCCACCCGCGCCGTCGGTGAGGCAGCGGCGCTCACGGGTGAGCGACCCAACACGGTCCTGAAACGCATCCGACGGCTGCAGCAGCTCGGCCTGATCCACTGCGTCGCGCGCGAGGCGCGCGCCGGTCGACCCGTTCGGAAGTACCGGACGACCGCCGATGTCTTCTTCGTCCCCTTCGAGGCGACGGGGGCCGACAGCCTCGAAGGTGCCATGGCCGAGCGCGACGGTTACTGGGAGCGGTTGCTCAGGCGCAACGTCGTGCGCGCGCGCATCGAGGCCATGGGCGTCTGGGGAACGCGCATCTACCGCGACGAGCGCGGCCGCCTACAAGTCCAGACGGCGGTCTCCCCCGACGCCAACGCCACGATGCTCGATCCCGACATGCCGGCGGCGCTGTCCGCCTGGCGCGACCAGGTGATGCTCGACCACGCCGACGCCAAGGCTTTCCAGCGAGAGCTGTTCGACCTGGTGCTCAAGTACCAGCGCGCCCGTGGCGCCCAGCGCTACGTCGTCCACGTAGGCTTGGCGGCGGTGCTGACCGAGTCACGCGAGTGACCGACGCCTGCTACATTGATGCGATGCAACAACGACCGCTCCGTGCGCCCGTGCCGGTGATCGTCGCCGTGCTCCTCCTCACGTTGGCCGCCTGCGCCCCCGCCCTCGATGGCGTGGACACCAGCGCCTTCGAGACACCGGCAGCGCTCGAGGTCGAGCGCGCCGCCCAGGAGGCCTACCATCGGATGGAACTCGGCCGCCTGCGCTTGGGGGTCTACACCACCAACGTCCTGGTCGACCTCGACCTGCCACGCGGCGCGCGCGTGACCGTGGAAGCCTTCGGAGACGACGACTACCGCCTCCGTTTCACGTCCGACGCCGCGCTCGACCTCGCGTGGATCGTCACCCCGGACGGGGTACGACGCACGGCTTCCTGAGCCGCCAACACCTGGCATGACCGTCCCCGTCCCGCGGACGGAAGCACGAGAGGAGCACGAATGCAGAGCACTCCACAAGTCGACCCCCTACGCGGGACCGTCAGCGCGGCGCTCGCCTTGGCCTTGGCCGTGGCGCTACTGACCAGCCACGCGTTCGCACAGACCCGCCCGCTGGAGGCCCTGCTGCCTTCGACCACGGTCGCGGCCTTCTACGTCGGCCCGACCAGCGGCGATCTCGGCGTCCTCGAAGACGTGTTCGCCGGCCTCGACACCGACACCGCCAAGGACACGTTGCAACGGCTCATGCTCCTGATCGACGGAGAGGCGTTCGACCTGGACGGCGAGTTCGACCTCGGTGGCATGCTCCGCGACGAGCTCGCGCTCGAGTGCCCCGCGATCGAGGCGGTGTGGGACGACGATGCGACGCCTGGTCTGTTCGGTCCCGGCGTGCTCGCCATCAGCGTGTCGCCCTTCAACCCCCTGCCGGGCGTGATCGCCCTGCTCCGTCCCGCCGACGCTGGCTACGCCGGCGCGCTGCAAGACACGCTTCTCGGCTGCTTGCCGGCAGGTCCGACGTTCACGCAGGACGACGTCACGCTGTACGTGATCGGTGACGGCAGCGACTTGCCGCTCGTGGTCGCACGCATCGACGACACGTTCGTCGCCGCGACCGATCCCGATCTGGTGCGAGGCGCCGTGCGCCTCGCGCGCGGCAGCGACGAACCAAACCACCTCGACACCGTCGTCGGCGCCTCGGCCAGCGCGCTCATGGACGGCGGACTGGGCGTCAGCGTCGACTTCGGCGCGTTGGCGGCGGGTCTCCAGTCGATCACGGGCATGCTCGTCGGCGATCCCGCGGAAGCCGCGGTGCTCGACCGCGCACTCGCATCGCTCGCCAGCCTCGGCGGCATGGCGGGTCGCCTCACCATCGACCACGCCGGGCTCCGCTTCGACGGCTTCGCGGCACCCGACGCCAGTGCCGGCGACGCGGCCCTGGCCGCCCTGGTGGCGTGCGAGGACTGCAGCGTCGGCGTCGGCGCGCTGTTGCCGGCTGGAGCGGTGTCGACGGGAGGCTGGTACGTCGACCTGCGCGCTGGCGTGGCGTACCTCGACGGCTGGTTGGCCGACCTGGCGCCGCTGATCGGCGAGGAGCTCGACGTGCGCAGCCTGGCGCGCGAGGGCGGCCTCGACCTCGACGCCCTCCTGCTCGATTGGATCGGCGAGCGTTGGCACACGGCGCAGCTCGACGTGCTCGGCACCGATCTGCGCAGCTGGATCGTCGGGCCCGGGACCGTCATGACGGTGCCCGTCGCATCCGAGGCGGCCGCATTGGCAGGACTCGCCGGCTGGCGCGCCCTGCTCGAGGGCGACGGTGCGCCGATGGCCGCCGGCGCGATCGACGAGCTGATGTTCATGGTCGACCCGTTCGGCCCTGGCGCGAGTGGCCTGTTCCCAGAGGGTGGCCTGCTGTCGGTGCGCGAGATGACGTACCGCGGCGTGGCGTTCGAGCGCTGGCGGGTGGGCCCGACGACCGACGTCGGCTTCGCCGTCATCGACTCGCACCTCGTGGCCGCGATGCCTGCGCGCGCGCTGCAGGCCGTGATCGACGTGCACCTCGGCGCAGACGCCGTGCTCGCCGATGCGGTGCTCGGCCCCCAGCTCCGGGCGCTCCCCGGCAACGCGGTGGCCTTCGAGGTCGCCGACCCGTCACGTCAGCTCCACGCCCTCGCCGACTTCAGCGACGTGCTGGCAGCGCCCCTCGCGACGGGCGCCAGACTCGCCATCCAGGAAGCCCTGTCCGACCCATGGGGTGACCCATGGGGCGACCCGTGGGGCGACTCGTGGGACGACGACCCCTGGGGCATGGAGCCCGGCGGCATCAGCGGCTTGTGGCGCTCGAGCGACCGCTTCGGCGACGACCTCATGAACGAGGCGCCGTACGTGCAATCGCTCACCGTCCCCGGCTTCATGCGCGGCCCGATCCGCTCGTCCGACGTGCTGCCGAACGGCGACTACGGCCTGGTCTTCGAGGTCCAGAACCTGGTCGTCGGGAGCACCGTGATGGTCGAGATGATCGACGTCTCGCAGAGCTGGGACATGGACACGTACCTCTACCTGTACGACGTGGGCGCCGGACGTGTGATCGCCGACGACGACGACTCCCCCGACACCAACCGCTCGGAGCTCGTGTTCGTGGTCGAGCCTGGGGTCAGCTACGCCGTCATCGCCAGCAGCTGGGGCGGGAACGACGTCGGCGAGGTCATCCTCGAGAGCGAGGTGCTGTCGTACGCCGACGACACCGCGCCCGATGCCGAAGCCGAGGCGCCGCTCGACGAGCCGCTCGACGAGCCGTTCGACGACGTCGCCGACGCCGATGTGGACGTACCGACCTTCGCCGAGCTGGTCGCGCTGTTCGACCTGGTCACCGACGGCCTGCGCGCCGTGGCGGACCGGGTCGACACGAGCACCTCGCTGACGGTCGTCGAGGACGGCGTGCGCCGCACGACCTGGACCCTGCCGCTGCGCTGAGCGCAGCCCTGGGAGGGTACGCGCCGCGACCGGGCGCCCCCTCCCATAACGAGGACGCGCCCCCCGGACCGATCGGTCCGGGGGGCGCGTCCTCGTGGTG
>SL_3KL_010_SEDDRAFT_10005777_pt1 | contig 11087 bp, 8 predicted proteins | sample SodLakKL_010_SED_2_FD_10381 | JGI IMG/M metagenome (IMG submission 10381)
TATGCGCCCACCTATATTGTAGCCAGTAACCGCAGCAACAGCCGTTTAATTGAACTTTTTCGGCGGCACCATGAAATAAGCGAAGAAGATTTCAACCGTGAAGCAAAGCTGGCCACTTTTGAAGCTGAGCAGCTGCTGGTTATCCTGGGCGAAGAACCCGGGGCAGTGCTGATGCAGCGGGGTAATACTTTAGTGGAACCGGAAAGCGTTACCTATGAAAGCACTAAGGAGCTGGCCCACCTGGCCGGTNGCTGGCTGGTTAATAACGTTCATGAAGACGGAAGAATGACCTATAAGTACTGGCCCAGCTCCGCCAGGGAATCAGAAGCAAATAACATGATCAGGCAGTGGATGGCCACAGTTGCCCTGATCCGTAAAGGCAAAGCGGAAGATGATCCGCAGGTGCTAAAACTGGCCGAAAAAAATATTAACTATAACCTGGATCAATTCTATCATGAGGAAAATGGTTACGGCTTAATTGAATTTCGCGACCAGGTTAAGCTGGGTGCGATTGCGTTGGCGGCGCTGGCCCTGCTCGAGCACCCAGAAGGTGAAAAATGGGCGGCAGAAGAAAAAGCCCTGCAAAAAACCATAGACTTTCTCTGGAATGAAGACGGTTCCCTGACCAGTTTTTATAAACCGGTCGGCGATATGCGCTTTCAAAACTTTTATCCCGGTGAAGCGCTGCTTTACTGGGCCGAGCTTTACAAGCGGGAACCGGATCCCGAGCTCCTGGATAAATTCATGAAATCATTCGAATACTACCGCGCCTGGCACCTGGAACCTTATAATAGAAACCCTGCCTTTATCCCCTGGCATACCCAGGCTTACTATACAATCTATCAGCTAACCGGTTATGAGCCCTTAAAAGACTTTATCTTTGAAATGAATGACTGGCTTTTACCGGTCCAGCAGTGGGAAGACGAAGTGCTATACCCTGATACTTTAGGGCGCTTTTACGATCCCGATCGCCCCTTTGGTCCGCCGCATTCATCTTCGACGGGTGTCTACCTGGAGGGCTTGATCGATGCTTTTGTTTTAGCCAGGGAGGCGGGCGATCAATCTAGGATGGAAAGCTACCGCCGGGCGATCAATCGCGGCTTGCGCAGCGTAATGCAGCTGCAGTTTGTTGATGAAGTTGACATGTTTTACGTGTCACCGCCCATGCGCCCCTATGTGGAGGGAGGTATAAGGACCACGGTATATGACAATGAAATTCGTTGTGATAATGTACAGCATAACTATATGGCTATACTAAAAATTATAAAGGAATTTGAAGAAGATGATTTTGGTCATTATTAAGTCATGACGGTTATACTGCATATTAAGCCAGAAAAGGTTCCAAATGTGCCGTAAGAAGGTTAAAATGACTAATTTTGTATTTATTTAATAACATAGGTAGAATTTTATGAATACTTTCTGTTATAATAGGTAAAAGTGTTTAGCACAAGGGGGGAACACATATGTACTTGCTATTTGTAGATAATGAATTTATCTCTTCGGCCGATATCAAAGAGATGGTTGAACAGTCAACTGATGATACAGATATAATCAACTGTTTTTCTACTGCTACTCTTCTTAGAACAGCTGAAAGGCTTAACCCTGAAATAATCATTATCGACATTGAATTAGTACAGAATAGGCTTTCAGAGCTATTCAGTGACTTACGTTCTAGAAGCGAACACTCCTATGTAATGGCTTTAATAGACTCCGATAATTATGAAAAGCTTTATAAGGCCATTGAAGCCGGCGCTGTGGATGATTATTTAGTTAAGCCTATCCGCAAAGAAGAGTTTTTAGCCAGGGTGCGTATTGCAGCTAAAAAGAATAAAAGAATAGACAGCAGCTCTGAATTATCTGGCGGTGGTGCTCTTGGAGGCGGTATGCTCCTTGATTTTGATCGCCCCAAAAGCAAGCTGCAGGATGAACAAACTGAACCTGAAGATCAGCCTGTTGAAAGCGATGATACCCTGGACAGCGAACTTGAAGATGATTATGTGGAAACTACATTTCATAAAATAACAGAAGATGATCCCTCCCTGGAAAAAAACCTTGAAGATGAAGAACCTCAGGTTGAGCAAACAACTGAAGAAGCTCCGATAGAGGAGCACGAGTTCACGGTCAAAGATCTTCTTGATGATGAAAAGGAAACTGAAGAGAGTTATGATTTTGATGACATCATGCCAGAAAAAAGTATAGAAGAGCCTGCCGAGGATTCCTTAGAACCGAATCTTGAACCTGGATCAGAATTAGATTCAGAAGAAGAAACAGGCTTCGAGCTATTCGATGATTTTCCTGAGTCAGGGGAACCGGAAGAGACTGGATTAGAAGAGGAAACAAAATTGGAAGCGGAAGAGCCCGAAGAATTAGAATTGGGTTCTGATAAAGCTGAAACAGATCAATTGTTTGAAGAAGTATCAGAAGAAACTGAAGATCCGTCAGAGATGTTTTCTGAAGATGACTTTATAGAACCAATTCAGGCAGAAAGTAAGATAGAAGAGAGCGATGAAGAAGTAAAGGATCTTGATAATCTGTTTAAAGATGATGCGGAAGAAGAATCTATAGATGAACCGTGGGATATTACCGAAGATGATAAAGATTTTATTTCAGAAGCCGATCAGTCAGGTGCTGCATCCGTAAAACCCTCTGCGGCTTTTCTTGATGATGTAACCCTGGTCGCGCCCGAGGACGATAAGCCGACTTTTGGCCAGTATGCGCAAGCATCTCCGAAAGAAGCTGAGCCGGAAGAAGCATCTTTTGGCACTGATTTCGATGATGATCTGTCTTTTGATTTAGGACCAGATGAAGGTGCCGGGCTAGATGAAGATGATAAGTTTTTTGATCANCTTTTCGAAGAAAAAGCCGATACACAGCCTGATGAAACAACCCCTTTCGAGGAACCCGAAGCTACTTTGGGAGCATCGGAAGGAAGGAAAAGTTTGCGAGAAATATCAGAGCTGCCCGGTGAAACAGCAGACGACTTTCTATTTGGNGATAACGATTTTATTGATGAGGGATATGATAAAGAAAGATTAAATGATTTGATCGAGGACGAAACTTTTGGTGCAAAAAAAAGAAAAGGAAAGCATGATCAGGATAAAGATGATAAGCGCGGCGGTGGTTTTTCGAAATTCTTTTCCATCCTGGGCAACGTATTTTTTGTTTTGTTGCTTTTGATTATGGCTACCTTATCTTTTTTCTTGATTCAGAGCAGAATAGCCGGTGGTGTGCCGGAAGTAGCCGGGTACCAGATGTATATTGTCTTAAGTGGCAGTATGAGTCCAGAATTTGATACTGGCAGTCTGGCTTTCGTCCAGGAAGTTGATACCGATGAACTTGCCGTTGGCGACATTATTACTTACCGCAGTCAGGCCGATTCAGACTCACTAACTACGCACCGTATAGTTGATATTATAAGGAATGACAGCGTGCAGTTTGTTACCCGTGGCGACGCCAATAACGTTAATGATCCTAATCCTGTTCTGGCAGAAAATGTCGTCGGCCAGGTATCTGGTTCAGTCCCCTATGTGGGTTACGTGCTAAATTTTGTTCAGACCCGCCAGGGTTTAATCCTGCTAATATTCGTACCCGGTGTCCTGATAATTATTTATGAACTGGGCAAGATCATGAAATATCTGACTCAGGATAAAAATGGTAAAAGTAAGAAGGAAAAGGGTGATAGCAGCAACACCCGCCTTGCCGAGCAGTAACTTTATAGGTTTTACACTGTCTATAAATTAATCAAGTTATATTTAAAAAAGCCCCTTCGTTATAACCGAAAGGGCTTTTTATTTGTCAGCACTAATCCCGTTTTAAAAATCAGCACTACAGGGGTTTGAAATAATCGATATCATTAATCCCGCCTTTACGCTTAGGTTTTGCTTTAAAGTGGGCGGTAACTTTCATGCCAATGTATACTTCCTCTTCCTTACATTCGCCCATCCTGTGTATTAGCATTCCATCGGCGAACTGGATTGCAGCCAGCAAGGTCGGTTTTTCTTTTGTTTCTCCTTCGAGGGTTTTGTGAACAACAGTGAAGGAGTGGATGATCCCTTCGGTGCCTACATCAACCCAGTCCTTTTCTTCCAGGCGCTTAAAGCAGCGCTCACAATATAGGCGGGCCGGAACATAAGTGATTTCGCAGGCTTCACACCTGGTTCCGATAATATTTCCATCTTCTTTTATCTTTTCAAAAAACCGCTGACCAGCCACACCGGCAGTATAGCGGTTCTTGACCGGGAAAGCTCCAACCCCGGGGTCCCAGTAGCGGTTGTCTACATTCCTGGTGATTTTCTCCAGTATGCCCATTTTCAACCCTCCTAAAGTGGTTTGAAATATTTAATGTCAGTTATAGAACCCGTTCTTTTTGCTTTAGGCTTCCAGACAGCTTTGACTTTCATGCCTATTTTAATCTTTTCCGGTTCCACTTCCCCTAAAATGTGCATAATCCCCATCCCATCAGAAGCGCCATCTATTTCGATCACCGCCGGCAGGTGAGGATCTTCGCCTTCCTTGATGCGGCTGGCATCCCAGTGCACGTGACAGATGGAAAAGGTATTGATAGTACCTGTATCTTTTACGTAGCGCCAGCTGTTGCAGGGGATAAAGCATAACTCACAAAAAAGGCGCGGCGGAAGCATAATTCGTTTGCACTTACGGCACTCTGTAGCTATAATTCTGCCCTCTTTTAGTTCAGCTAAATAGCGTTTGATTGCAACTCCCATATCCCAGGCATAAGCGCAGTCAAGGCTATCTTCGGTAACAAATATATTGCCGGAACGGATATCCTCTTCAGAGAGGGCTGTTCCGCCCGATACTTGTATTTTTTCACTCATCGTTAAACCTCCTTTGCCAGATCATTATCAATTTGGCTAATTAACCCCTTATCTTACATTCCTAGTCTAAATCCCGGTGACTACTACAGAGCTGACCTGCATCAGGTCGCCCCAGGCCTGGGCTACGCCAAGCCGTGGGTCGCCAGGCACCTGGCGTTCTCCGGCTTCTCCCCGCAGCTGCCAGAACAGCTCGCAAATTTTCATGACTCCTGCTGCCGCAATGGGGTTGCCAACACCGAGCAGGCCGCCGGAAGGACACATGGGCAAATTGCCGTCACGGGCAAAATGGCCGTCACGCAATAATTCCACTGTTTTACCGCGTGGTGATAGCTGCAGCCCTTCCATGTGGTGCAAAGCCTTGTAGTCGAAGGGGTCGTAAGGCTCGGCAATATTAATCTGTTTATCCGGTTCCCTGATCCCTGCCATTTCGTAGGCCATCCTGGCGGCCTTGTCCAGGTAGCGGGGATAATACAAATCTCGGGTGGCCCAGTAAGCTGTATCCAGGGTCCAGCCTACACCTTCAATCCAGACCGGCTTATCGGTTAAGCGCCTGGCTACCGGTTCAGCGGCCAGCACCACGGCTGCTGCGCCATCTGATACCGGACTGACATCAAGCCGGCTGACCGGGTAAGCCATAGTTTCTGAATTTAAAACGTCCTCAACCGTTATTTCATCTTTAAACTGGGAAGAAGGATGCAATAAACCGTTACGTTTATTATTTACTGCCGCCAGGGCCATATCTTCCTTGGTATACCCGTAGCGCTGCATATAGCGGTTCATTTCCAGGGCAAATATCCAGAGCAGGTTGGGGTGAAGGGCCCGTTCGGTTATAGCATCGAAAATGGTCAGGAAAAAACCCTGGGCATGAGGCATGGCGTTCGACATTTTTTCTTCACAGACAACCAGGCAGATGTCAAACATACCCGAGGCTACATGGTGCCAACCGTGTACAACGGCATGAACGCCGGTAGCACCGCCCACGTAAACCCTCATGGTCGGCTTATTCCAACCACCGCAGCCATCGGCTAAGTATTCTCCCTTCTGGTGAATTCCGTCAAAGGCATCGGGAGCACTGCCGTGGGCAACACAATCAATATCATCAAGGCTCAGGCCGCAGCTGTCCAGGGCAGTTTTCGTTGCTTCAAAAGATAACTCCTTCGGAGTTTCTAAGGCCCTGCGCACAAACTTGGTCAGGCCTGCGCCCACTATTGCTACTTTTCTCATTGTTCAACCCTCCGTTTTTTCAGGCCTTAAAGCCTGTTACTTAAGACAACTGCAGTTCCGGTAGCTGTCGGTATACCTCGCCAGGCAAAGGCCAGGCCGGTTTCCACACCTGCCAGCTGGTTTTTGCCTGCTTCACCTCTTAGCTGCAGGGCAGTTTCCATTACCTTTTGCAGGCCATTGGCCTCATGCAGGTAGCCAGCACCCAGGCTGCCGCCTGAAACGTTAACCGGCAGGTCACCACCAGGTTCAAAGCAGCCCATCTCCAGCAGCTTGCCTGCTTCACCGAAGCCGCACATTTGAAGCGCTTCTAAGTGCTGCAGTTCTTTATAGGAGAAAGTATCATCTATTTCGGCAAAATCAATCTCATTTACCGGGCTCTTAATATTGGCCATCTCATAAGCTTTATCAGCCGCCAGCTTAGCGTAAAGGGCGCCTCCCAAACCTTCACGGCGTGAATCAAGATTGGGTGTGTCTGTAGCCCAACCAACACCTTTAATCCAGACCGGGTTAGCGGTCATCTCCAGGGCCTTTTCTTCAGAGGCCAGTAAAATGACAATTGCCCCGTCCAGGTGACCGCTAATATCAAACTGCCCCAGCGGTTCACTGACCGGTTCCGCGCAGGTTACATCCTCCAGCGTTACTTTGGCCCCGTAAACTGCTCGCGGGTTTGATAGAGCATTGTACCTGTTTTTCATCACTACCCGGGCACACTGTTCGCGGGTGCTGAAGCTCTCATGTAAATAGCGATTCATTTCCAGCCCGGCAATGAAATAGGGGTGCTCTTTCAGGGGGCGGATATAGGCCGGATCGGTAGCATATGCCGCTACCTTTTCATAATGCGACAAGTTAGATACCTTGGAAAAAGCCGATGTGGCAACAATACTCTGCTGACCGGTTTTAATTTGCATCAGGGCGGAAGCCAGACCCTGCAGGCTGTCACCGGCAATACTCTGGACCGGTTTTAGAACAGCACCGAGCTGGTCGGGTACATATTCATCGGCAATACTGATTCCTTCCATAAAGTCCTCCGATGAGGCAACAAAAGAGTCGATTGACTGGGGGTGAATACCCCCGGCATCTTCGTAGCACTTGGTTGCCGCTTCAAAAATCATCTCCCGGTAAGAAAGGTCAGTTGAAGTGGTCCTGAAGCCGGAGCAACCTATGCCGACAATGGCAACTCGTTTACTCATTAACTTTGATCCCTCCTTGAAACTTAAAGAATGTTTAACATCCCAACTGCCTGGCTATTACCAGGCGCTGGATTTCTGACGTTCCTTCTCCTATTTCCATCAATTTTGCATCCCGCAGGTATCGCTCTACCGGGTATTCCCTGGTATAGCCGTAGCCCCCGAAAATCTGAATTGCTTCCAGGGCGCATTTAACAGCCGTTTCTGATGCAAACAGCTTGGCCATGGCTGACTGCCTGGTAAAGGGCAGGCCCTGGTCCTTTAACCAGGCCGCTTTATAGACTGCCGTGCGGGCCAGCTCTACTGCCATTGCCATGTCTGCCAGCTTAAACTGGATCGCCTGGAATTTTGAAATAGGTTGGCCAAACTGCCGGCGCTCTTTGGCATATTCCAGGGCTGCATCAAGGGAAGCCTGGGCAATGCCGACAGAGAGAGCCCCGATACTGATCCGTCCGCCATCTAAGACCTGCAGGAACTGCTTAAAGCCTTCGCCCCGTTTACCCAGCAGTGAGTCAGCAGGCAGGTGGACATCGTTTAAGGCTATTTCTGCAGTGTCTGAGGCTTTCAGGCCCAGTTTTTCGTATGGAGCTGAAACTGTAAAGCCTTCGGAGCCGCCGGGGACAAGAAAAGAACTGATTCCCTTAGCGCCCTGGCCCGGCTCGGTAACAGCAGTAATGATCACCAGCCCAGCGTATGTGGCGTTAGTGATAAAGCACTTGCTGCCGTTAATAACCCAGTCATCTCCGTTCTGTACGGCAGTAGTTTTGGTGCCACCGGCATCTGAACCGGCATCAGGCTCAGTTAATCCGAAGGCAGCCAGCATTTCACCACGAGCACAGGGGCCAACCCACTTTTGTTTCTGTTCTTCCGTACCAAAAAGGTAGACCGGACCGGTCCCAATTGAACAGTGGGCCGCGTAGGTAATGCCGGTCGAAGCGCAGGCTTTTGATATTTCTTCTACTGCTAAAACATAAGCCAGGTAACCGTCACCGGTGCCGCCGTATTCTTCAGCGAAGGGCAGGGCGAATAAATCTAGCTCGGCCATTTTCTTTATAATATCCTGCGGGAAACGGCCCTCGTTATCCAGGTCTGCTGCTACCGGGGCCAGCTCATTTTGGGAAAACTCGCGGACCATCTGCTGGATCATTTGTTGGTTTTCGCTTAAGGAAAAATCCAATGTAAATAACCTCCTTTCTTTAGAAATGGATGCTGTGCAAAAGGATTACTTATTATCTTATTAAAGCTATTGCAATGGTTGTACCATCTATTTGCAGGGTGTTTTTCGAAGTTACTTGCAAAAAATCTCACCTTTAAAGGGCTTTGAACAGTAAGCTAATAATATAAAATAAGCCAGAGTGTGCATTATAGTGAACAGCAAGTGCACAGAAGTATACTATAGAGGACAGTAAACAATGTTCGTGTGAATGCGAAGCTGAAGTTAGAGTAGAGCAGGATTATAAAATAAAACGCCCCTCGCTGCTTTTGCTGAAAGCAAAAGAAGAAGGGGGCGTAATATCTGTTTCCGTCGGCGGCCGGGTGATCATGGTCGCGGAAGGAAGGCTTGTTTGAAAGGTCCTGCCGTTGCCTTCTTGAGCTATAGATATAAAAACTAATTAAGTGCATAGCTGGTCCGGCAGGCTGTTATTTTATAGAGAGCAGTTTTAGCTTAGAGGGCTTCGGCCACCAGGTCGCCTACTTCACTGGTGCTGTAACCCATCTGCCCCGCATTAAGTGATTTAAGCTTATTGCTGCAGACCTCGGCCACGACTTCCTCTATCCGCTCTGCCGCTTCGCCTTCTCCCAGGTGATCGAGCATCATTGCTCCCGAGCAGATCGAAGCTAGCGGGTTGATTACACCCTTGCCTGTATACTTAGGTGCTGAACCACCGATCGGTTCAAACATTGATACCTTACCGGGATGAATGTTGCCTCCGGCAGCAATACCCATGCCGCCCTGGATCATAGCGCCCAGGTCGGTAATAATATCTCCAAATAAGTTATCGGTAACAATCACATCGAACCACTCGGGATTTTTGACCATCCACATGCTGATTGCGTCAACATGGGCATAGTCAAGCTCGACCCCGGGAAACTCAATGCCTACTTCATGGAAGGCCCTTTCCCATAGATCAAAAGCGTAAGTTAAGACATTGGTTTTGCCGCACAGGGTTAACTTCTTCCGATCTCTCTTATCGCGGCAGTATTCAAAAGCATAACGCAGGCAGCGTTCGACCCCGAAGCGGGTATTAACAGACTCCTGCACTGCTACTTCCTGCGGTGTTCCCTTGCGCAGAAAACCGCCGGCCCCGGCATAGAGACCTTCTGTATTTTCACGGACAACTACAAAATCAATATCTTCCGGCCCTTTATCTTTAAGCGGGGTTGAAACCCCGGGAAACAGTTTAACCGGGCGCAGGTTCACATATAGATCCAGCTGAAAGCGCAAATTTAAAAGCAGTCCTTTTTCCAGGATGCCCGGTTTTACATCGGGATGGCCGATTGCTCCCAAAAATATAGCATCATGAGCTTTCAACTCTTCCAAAACACTTTCCGGTAGTATTTCACCGGTCTTAAGGTACCTGTCGCCGCCTAAATCGTAATGCTCTGTTTCCAGTTTGAAACCATACTTCTTTTCTGCTGCCTTTAATACTTTTAAGCCTTCCTTTACCTGTTCCAGGCCGGTTCCATCACCGGGCAGAACTGCGATTTTATACATTTGCTAATTCCTCCTTATGCTTACGCTGCTGCAATGGTTTAGATAATAATATCCTATAGTAGAGCCCTTGAAAAGGGTAGGGTGTAAAAAAAATGCTTAAAATTGACCTGGCTGTAAAAAATGCGCCTGATATGATAGAGTTAATGGCAAAGCTCATAATTATACGAGCTGTACTTGCCTGTATACCAGTGAGCATATAGTAAACATGAATTCTTGGCTGGCTGAACTATTATAACGGGAGTGAAAGAATTGCGCAGACTGCTCATACCGGATCAACAATTAAATGATATCTTTGAAATAGATACCGCTTACCTGAAATCTATCGGCATTAAAGGTTTGATTACCGATATGGATAATACCCTTGTAGCCTGGAGCGATCGCACTGTTTATCCCCGCCTGGCCGAATGGTTTGCTTCACTTAAAGCTGAAGGGTTCAAGCTATGTATAGTTTCCAATAACAGCGAGGAAAAAGGGGGGCAGCTGGCTCGCGAGGTTGGTATACCCGCAATTTGGTATGCAGTTAAACCGCGCCGCAAGGCCTTTCGAAGGGCCTTAGAAAAGATGGATCTTAAACCTGAAGAGGCAGCCGTTGTGGGCGACCAGATATTTACCGACGTATTGGGCGGTAACCGCCTGGGTCTTCATACAATCCTGGTCAACCCTATCTCGGAAAAAGAGTTCATTTGGACTAAAATATCAAGATTTTTAGAGCGGGCAATTGCAAAAAGGTCGACAAAGTAGATTATATAAAGAAAAACTTACTGCCATGGCAGGTATTTTGCTTTTCATAACGAAACAGAAATCGCACGCATGTTTGTAGCAATTAGAAGTAATTTTCACATATATTAGAAAAAAGTGCTTGCTTATCAAGAAAAATGTGGTAAAATATATAATTACAAGAATAAATGGAACCTGACGTTAAATGGCAAAGCTTCCGAAAGGTTGTGACGCAAAACCATGGGTCTGCAGCCCTTCACTGGTGAGGGTATGATTGCCAGGTTGCCGTAACAGGTGTTTGTTATATTTAGCCCATCTAAAGCACCTTTTTGTTAGGCAATCTTTAGTTCAGACTGAGAGGTGTAAGATTATGCAATTTGACGATCCTGGAAAAGATCTTGATGTAAA
>SL_3KL_010_SEDDRAFT_10005778_pt1 | contig 11087 bp, 9 predicted proteins | sample SodLakKL_010_SED_2_FD_10381 | JGI IMG/M metagenome (IMG submission 10381)
AGGGGTATCAGCTTGCGCTGCGTACTAATGTTGGGACGCTCGTGGATGTCGAACATGGTGGGAATGCTTGGTCCATAGATATCCGTATCCACAAGTCCCACGCTTGCACCGGTCTTGGCGAGTGCGACGGCCAGGTTCACAGAAACCGTAGATTTGCCGACACCACCTTTTCCGGACGCCACGGCAATGATGTTCTTGACATCTTTCAGCATGTTCTGATCTCCCTGGCCTTCAGTGCGGCTTCCCGTTACTTTGGAACTCATATTGGGGGTGACCACCGCATCCTTGTCCACAAGATGGGTAACGGCATTTATGCAGGCACGTTCAATTTCAGCTTTCATCGGGCATGCAGGGGTAGTCAGATTCACCGTGAAGGAGACATTTTTTACCGTCGATCTGAATATCCTCGATCATGTTCAGAGAGACGAGATCCCGGCCGAGATCGGGGTCAATGACGTTTCTGAGAGCATCCAGTACATCTTCTTTGCTAATGGCCATAGGTCAATACGGGTTTTTAAATGTAATAAATCTAATGTGTAACGAATAACCTTGCCCTGTCTTGCTGACAACAAGAAAGAATCGGGAAATATTCCCGGAAGACAAAATAATATTGTCCATGATCCTGAAATCACATACCCAAAATCCCTTATGATATTTGTATCTTGCACACTGAACCAAATTCGATGATTATGTTGAAAAGAACACCACTATTCGAAGCGCACCGAACGTTCAAGGCGAAACTCGTCGACTTTTCCGGGTATGAGATGCCTCTTCAGTACAGGAGCATTGGTGATGAGCACATGTCTGTCCGAAATCACGCCGGCATATTTGATGTCTCGCACATGGGAGAGATCCTGATCCGCGGGAACAAGGCCCTGGAGGTGGTTCAGGACCTGACGGCGAATGATGCCGCAAAGTTGAAAGCGGGAAAATCACAATACAGCGTCATGTGCCGCGAAAATGGCGGTATTGTGGATGACCTGCTGGTGTACTGCCTGTCGGACAAGGAATACATGCTGGTTGTCAACGCTTCCAACAGGGAAAAGGATTTCAACTGGATCCTTCAGGTGAACGATGGCAGGGCGGAGATAAGCGATATTTCGGAAGAGATAGCTCTTATTGCCGTCCAGGGTCCGGAGTCCGCATCCATTATGGAGAAACTGACAAAAAACAACCCGGGCGAGATACCCATGTTCGAGTTCCGCTCGATGGAGGTTTCCGACTACGACAATATCCTGGTCTCGGCTACCGGATACACCGGTGAAAAGGGATTTGAGCTGTACTGTAATATCCGACATGTCAATGTCTGTGATCTGTGGGAGAACATCATCGTGGCAGGAGAGCCACATGGTATTATGCCGTGTGGACTCGGGGCGCGCGACACCCTGCGGCTTGAAGCCGGACTGGCGCTTTATGGAAATGATCTGACCGAGGAGCATACGCCGCTGGAGGCGGGGCTCGGATGGCTGGTGAAATGGGACAAGGGGAATTTCATTGGCAAGGATGCCTTGCTTGAACAGAAAAAGAACGGTGTCAGCCGGCGTCTTTGCGGATTTGTGGTACAGGAGGAGAAGCGCATCCCCAGGAACGGACAGGTGATTGCAAGCAGGAAAGGCGAGGTGTTGGGACAGGTGACAAGCGGCGGTCTGTCATTCATGCTGAACCGTGGTATTGCCATGGGATATATCCCGGCGGAACACGCCGAACCCGGCAACACGGTGATGATGCGTATCAGGGACAAGGAATATCCCGCAGAAGTGATCCGGCCGCCATTCTATAAAAGTAAGAAATGAGACACGAAATCGATGTATTTTCGTCTTCCATCTCCTTTAATGAACAGGACGTTCGGAACAAGACGGTTGTGGTGATCGATGTGCTCCGGGCCTGCTCCACCATGCAGACAGCCCTTGAAAATGGAGCCATAGGGATCATCCCGCTCGCCGAGAATGACGATGCCGGACGTTACACCCGGTATCTGGATGCCGGCAGTGTGCTTCTTTGCGGTGAGAAGGATGGTAAAAAAGTGGAGGGCTATCAGCTCGGCAACTCGCCGCTGGAGTTCACCAGGGAAGCGGTGTCCGGAAAAACGATCCTGCTTAAAACATCCAACGGAACCCGCGCAATCACCCGAAGCAGCAGTGCCGCCAATGTGCTGGTTGGCAGTTTTCTTAATTTGTCGGCCGTTGTTGACATGCTGAAATCGGATAATGACGGACAAATTCTGTTGATCTGCTCAGGCTGGAACAGCCGGCTCTCCATTGAGGATATGTTGTGTGCCGGCGCGATCACGCACAGGCTTTATGACANGAAGCTGCCGGATGATGCTGCCGATGGTGTGAAAGTAGCGTTTGGCCTGTATGAGAAATTCGGCACGGACATACCTGCTCTTTTAAGAGAATGCAACCACGCAAAAAGACTCCGGGAACTGGGATACGAGGAGGATATTGACTACTGCGGCCAGATGGATCTGTTTACGTCTGTTCCCGGCATGCACGAAGGAGTATTATCCATAAGATAAATGAAAAAGAAAGCCAACAAGAAAACCGGAGATTTTTTCTCGTTTGAACGGAAAATGGAGATGCTGGGCATCATCCTGATCGCCATTGCAGCCATCCTTGCCATCAGCATCATCACCTACCGGAGCGAAGACTTTGCCATCATCCAAAGCGTGGATATCCGGACGCTCCTTGATTTCGGACAGGGACCCGCTTTGCGCATCCAGAACGGCCTGGGTCCGCTTGGTGCGTACATGTCTCATTTTTTTGTTCAGATCCTGTTCGGTTACTTCTCCCTGATCCTGGTTCTTGTGATCATGCTGTACGGGTGGAATATCCTCAGGCACAAGGACCTTAAAGTGATCCATCTGAAATCGTTCTATGCCGTATTTGCCATGATTCTGGCCGCATCCATCATGGGGTGGCTGCACAATGAATTCGATCTTGTATCCGTGGACTGGGCGGGATCTTCCGGGCTCGCAATCGCATATATTCTGCGGGCCCTGACCGGTCAGTACGGTCCGGCAATCATTCTGGGAAGCCTGAGTATTATTGCAGTTATCCTGTTGACCAACAGAGACATCCAATCCGCCATAGAGAATGTGAAGGAGATGCGGGACGGGTTTGTTTCGCTGTTCCGGCGACGCCGTGAGACCGGACAGGGGGTGGATGGGAGCCGCTCCGGTCGCAGCGATACGAAGTCGCGTGACGCGCGGGAGGAGGAAGATGATGCTGGCTCCCCAGGCCGCGGGAGAGGCGGTGAGCGTCCGGAAGAGGTTGAGCTTCTCACCGAGGAGGATAAGCGGAAACGGTGGGAGCGCCTGGTGTTGTCCTCCAGGCAGAAAGAGGAGGAACGCAGGCGGCACGAACAGATGGAAACTGCGGAAGGCAGGCCTCCGAGGGCCATTCTGAATAAAGATAAGCAGGATGACAAAGCCGGAGCAGCGCAGGACGGGCTGGATCCGGCTGGGGATGAAGGCATTGACGGGGATAGGGACCCAAAATCCGGGGACAGTGATATGGACATCACGGTCTACCGCGGTACACCAGAGGAGGAAGCCGGCAAACGCAAGCTTGAGAGTGAGCGGGAAAAACTGTTGGAAAAGCCGCTCATCAAGTACAAGTTTCCGACTCTTGATTTGCTGGACAAGCCGCCCAACGAAGGAAATGAAGTTAATTACGAGGAGATCAACCGGAACAAGATGGTTATCCTCGACAAGCTGAACCGTCACGGGATTGAAATCACCGGCATAGAAGCGATCGTCGGTCCAACCGTAACCCTGTACGAATTGCAGCCGGCGCCGGATGTCAAGATCAGCCGGATAGAGAGCTATGCCAATGACCTGAAGATGGCAATGGCTACCAGGGGCTTGCGGATCATCGCACCGATCCCGGGGAAGTCGGCCGTGGGTATTGAGGTGCCGAACAAAAATCCGGAGATCGTCTACATACGCTCCCTGATCAATACCCGAAAGTTTGCCGAGACCAAAATGGCCTTGCCGGTGGCGTTTGGACGCACCATAGAAAATGAGGTTTTCATGGTGGATCTGGCCAAGCTGCCCCATCTGCTTATGGCCGGGGCTACCGGTTCGGGAAAAACGGTGGGTATCAATACCATCATCACCTGTCTGTTGTACAAATGCCACCCGGACGATCTCAAGTTTGTGATGATCGATCCGAAAAAGATTGAGCTCTCGCTTTTCCGGAATATCCAGAATCACTACCTGGCAACATTGCCGAATGCCTCGGAACCGATAATTACGGATACCTCCGAGGTGCTTCAGACACTCAACAGTGTCTGCAAGGAGATGGATCATCGGTATGAAATGCTGAAAATGGCCCAGGTGCGGGATATTGCATCGTATAATGTGAAATACAAAAGCGATGTGCTGGAAGCAGACCTGGGACACCGGTACATGCCCTACATCGTGGTTGTGATCGACGAGCTGGCCGACCTCATGTTGACGGCGGGAAAGCAGATCGAGGAGCCCATAGCACGGATTGCACAGCTCGCGCGGGCAGTGGGCATCCATCTTGTAGTGGCAACACAGCGTCCCTCTGTCAATGTCATCACCGGTACCATCAAGGCAAATTTCCCGTCAAGAGTCGCTTACCGCGTGGCATCCAAAATCGACTCAAGGACCATCCTGGATACCATGGGAGCCGATCAGCTCGTTGGTAGAGGTGATATGCTGTACAACGGCGGCGGGGTCAACATGATCCGTCTCCAGAATGCGTTTGTCTCCACCGCGGAGGTTGAGCGGATCAATGCGTTCATCGGCCAGCAGACCGGATACCCCCATCCCTACTATCTGCCTGAAGTGGAAGATGAGAACGGTCAGACGGGCATGCTGGACAAAAGCGAACGGGACGAACGGTTTGAAGAAGCGGCAAAAGTGGTCGTGCTTCATCAGCAGGGGTCGGTTTCCCTGCTGCAACGAAAAATGAAACTGGGATACAACCGGGCCGGACGCCTGATCGATCAACTATATACTGCGGGAATAGTCGGACCCTACCAGGGTAGCACCGCCCGCGAAGTACTGGTGGAAGATGATGAACAATTGCAAGAACTGCTGCGGGAACTGGATGAATGAGAGGAGTGCGACAATGCGGCCTGCTGTCCTGTTGGGCTTTCTCCTGCCATTTTTTCTGATGATGGCGGCCACAACCTCCACGGAATCGATAGCATCCGCGGTGTTGATGGCACCCACCGTATCCACGATATCAACAGAATCCACGGTAACAACCGGGCTGTCGGAAACGACGGCATGGACAACAGCCGCAGCCCCCGAAAATGAACTGGATCGTGTCCGTCAGCTATTTGAGCAGGGCAAGGTGCTCCATGCTAACATGACGCATGAGCTGGTCGACTCGTACACAGGCGAAACACAGGTGATCACCGGAGAGCTGTGGATATCCAGGGACAAATACAAAATACGCGCCGATCATCAGGTGGTGCTGGTTGACGGTGATATTTCGATGGTCTACAATGAGCGGCAAAACAAGCTGATCATCAGTGAGTATGAACCTGAGGAAGACGACTTTGCCCCGTCGCGTTTTTTTTCAGATGCCGATGAACTCTTCCAGGTGGCCGGAATAACACGGGAGGGTGACCAGACAGAGATACTGCTTCGTCCGGATGATCCCTTTGAGATATTTACCGAGGTGTTCATCCGTCTGAATGCAGATCTGACACCGGACGAGATCCGGGCAATCGACCAAATGGAAAACCGTCTCAACACCATATTCACGGATGCGTATTATCGGGACTATTCGGAAGCTGTCTTTGTGCTGGAATACCCGGAGAATGCCGAGATCATTGACCTTCGAAAATAGACGGTATGCTGAACAAGTACCTCCGATTTATTGTCAGTATTCTGATAGCGGCCGTTTTCCTGTGGCTTGCCCTCAGGGATGTCTCTTTTCACGATCTGCGCCTGACCATGGGCAAGCTCACCTATTTCTGGCTTTTGCCATACCTGCTTGTTTCCCTCATGAGCCATTACCTGCGGGCGGAGCGCTGGAAGCAGCTTATCGAGCAGGACGGGATCCGGACCAGCCGCATGACCCTTTTCACCGGCGTGATGCTGGGCTACATGGTAAACTATGCCGTTCCCAGGCTTGGTGAAGTCTCCCGGTCTGTTTTTGTGGGAAACAAGGAACAGATAAGCCGCACAAAACTTATGGGCACCGTGGTGCTTGAACGCGTACTGGACCTTGTGGTGATGCTGGTGCTGGTAGTTTTCGTGGTAGTCTATTTGCTGGCGGACTACCGGGAGATCATGCCGCTTTTTGGAACTGAGACGGCCCGGTGGGTTCAGTCCCTGATGAGCCTCAACAGCGCACTCATCATCGCAATTCTGGCACTTGCATCCATTGTGGCCCTGTATCTGATGTACCGGCTTATGCTTTTGTTACGCAGGTGGTTCCCGTCACTTCAAAAAATGTTCCGGTTCCTTGCCGATATTTCGACCAAGTTCACGCAGGGATTGATAAGCATAAAAGACGTGAAGAACTGGCCGCAGTTTATCCTGTTAACGGTTGGCATCTGGTTTTGCTACGTCCTGATGACCTATATTCCGTTTACGGCATTTGACCTGCATACGGAATACGGACTCGGGATGCGCGAGGCGCTTGTCATCACAGTGGTTTCCGCCCTTGGGGTTGCCCTGCCCTCGCCGGGAGGAATAGGCACCTATCACTGGTTTGTAAGCAGGTCCTTGCTGCTCTTTTTTGCCGTGCCGGAAGCGGAAGGCGTGGCTTATGCAATTGTTACGCATTTGGTGATGATGATTATTATTTTAATGACAACACCCATGCTTCTTGCTGCAAGCAGGGCCGGATGGTATCAGAAGCTGAAATGCGGGCAGGACAGCGACCCGGGACATCCGTAAATAAAAAAATCTGTCAGACGCAGACGCTCATGTCACATCTTACGTTTATATTCTGTTTCCAGAAATCTTTTTTCTAACCGCATGAATCCCATCAGGTATATCCCATTACTCATTACGGTGCTGCTTGTTGCAGCCGTGCAGCCCGCAACGGCACAACAGGACGGCACTTCCTCCCTTCTTCCCGATATCGACCCGCAGGATATAGAGATCAGAGGGGACTTTGACGTGCGTTTTCCCGGTCTCGCCCGGCAGCCGGTGCTTGGTTTCAGTCCGCGCCCGCCCGTTTTCCGCGTGGATCCCGACCGCATGCCGTTCATGGAAACGGACGAAGAGATCGTGGCCACCATCCCGCTCAGCGACCTGGAACCGGCCCTGAGGCCTGAAATGAACTTTATCCGCTTTTCGGAACGTCAGCGCCTGTATGCCTATGGCGGATACGGATCATATGGCAGTCCCGAGGTCAGGGTTTTTGCAGAAGCGCCGGTCCGGGATCAGGAAAGCGTTTCCTTTCAGTTCGGCCACCAGTCCACCGCCGGAGACCGCGATTTTTCATCGTTCCGGGATATGGCAGGCGAGCTGCAGTGGACCCGTTTATCCGGAAACAGTCGCTTGGGAGTCGGGATCTCAGGGTCATCTTCATTCAACTATTCGCCCGTTCCCGTTCAGCCCGGTATGTATTTGCCAGGCTGGCCCCCTGCTCCCGCTCCGGATCCCCCCGTTTTGGATCCGGTCCGGATTTCCCACAATACATTTGGCGTAAAAGCACGCTGGCAGCAACTGGCGAACGCCTATCGGGGATGGCAGGCCTCGGCCGCCGTCAACCGGTTTGCAGACCGGACCGGCACCTATCCCGATGAAGATGACGCCACCAGTGAGACCCGCTATGAGGTGCATCTCAACCGCTTTTGGGAGGGCACCATGATCGAGCAGATTTTCGGGCTTCAATTTCGTGCCACCGGCTCGGTCTATGAAACCGGTCTCGATGAAACCCAGTACTGGCTCAACAACAGCGTTGGCGCGCGGTACCGCCATACATTCAGCAGTTTCCACCAGGTGGAGGCCTGGCTGCGGTTCTATCAGCTCTATGATCCGGTGAACGAATTAGATCTGTATCTTTACCCCGACATCCAGTATCGCTTCAAGGGCGCCGGACGATTCTCGGTGCAGATGCGCTTGCGTGGATTTGTCAATGACCCCTCGCTGGAAACCCTGCACCTGCAAAACCGCTTCACCCTCAACAACGACGGAGATCTGGAGCATGAGCGTGGACTCCACATCAACCTCCACTCGGGAGCAGAACTTTGGAACGGGATTGAACTTTACAGCGGACTGGACTACTGGCAGTACTACAACCGCGGCTATTTTACTCCCTGGACCGTTCCGGCCATGCCCTACTACAGACATCAATACGTCGGCGAGGCCACACACGTAGAGTGGTACACCGGCCTTTCCAGGGTCTTCCGGACCTGGCGCACGACCATGGCCGCACGAATGGGATTGAATTACACCAGTGCGGAAGAGGATGTCATTCCATCGGGAGAAATTCCGTATGTTCCAAGATGGAAAGGTTCTGTACTGGTCACAACAAGTCCGGTATCATGGTTTGAGTTTTCCGGATGGATGGACATGTCCGGCAAACGGAAGACAATGGACGGTGAATCTGTTGATGGTTTTGTGCAACTCGGGGCCCGTACAGATATTCGCGTGCATTCACGATTTGGGGTATATCTGAAGGCACGGAACATACTGGACCAGGAATATGAGGTCTGGCAGCGTTATCAGGAGCTGCCATTCCAGTTTTATGGAGGAATAACTTTGCACTGGTGATATATATGACGGAGAACAAAATCGAAAAGGAAATTGTAACTATTCTGGTAGCACACCTGAAGAAACATGATCAGGTTCAGATAAACGGGCTGGGTACCTTTTCAATTTCGCATCGGAAACAGGAGCAGAAACAGGAAAAGGATGGTCGAATTGTGATGAACCCGCCGGCCGATATTATTGCATTCACACCGGAAAAATGAGGAGCCCATGAAATTAAACCACGATGAATTCACAGCCTTGCTGGCCAAGGCGCTGGACAGCGACGAGAAGGAGGCATCTCTGGCACTGGAGGCATGGGTGGATGCGGTTGTCCGTGAAACAGAGGAAAATGGCTCCTGTGACGTCACGGGTTTGGGAACGTTCCGGAAAGGAGAAGACGGATCCATGATCCTGGAACCGGAGCAATCCCTGTCCCTGGAAGTGAATCACAAGTTTGCCGGCATGAGCCCCATCGAAGTATCCCCGCCGACGTCGGTGCGGCCGGAAGCCGAAGAAGATGCTGCCGCGGATGCGGATCCCGGTATTTCCGATCCACAGAAACCAGACCGGGAAGACGACAAGATCCGGGATGAAGACGACAAGATCCGGGATGAAGACGAAATCCCGGGGGAAACAATCCCTGAAGATACGGAGCAGGAGATCCCCGCATCTGACACGCCCGAAGAGCCGGCCGACGAACACGACCCGTTTGGTATCAAAGAGTATGAAGAAGAAGGGTTTCCGGATGATCTGGAAGAAGAGCTGGAGCCCGGGGCATCGTTTGAACCGGACGCGGAATCGCGCTCCGAAGAGGGAAAGGATGAAGCGGAACCGGAGTTTGAATCCGGGCGGAGGCCGGAATATCCGGAGCATGAGAAAGATACGGATGATGAATCACAGTTTGAATACGATCCCGAGGGGACATCCGACCCTGACGAGGAAAAACTCGGCTTTGATTCGGAGTTTGATGATGAATCGGATGCCGAAAGAGGCGATGAAGGGGACCCGGACAGGGAACCTGATGCAGAGCGTGAGTTTGAGCCGGTTGAACGTGATGACTACGCGGCCTCTGACAAGCCATTTACGCTTCCTAAGCTATCGCTGTCGCAGCGTATGAAACCGTCAAAGGGGGCCTCGAAAAATCAGAGCAGGAACAAATCGGCAAAGATAATGTGGCTGATACCGATTGCTGCTTTGTTGATCGTTGCCTTGCTGCTTTATTTTCATTTTGACGGACAGCGGCTGAGCCGGACGCACCTCGGTGACCAGGCCGTTGTTCAGGATGAGATTCCGGTGCCCATACCCGAAGAAGAAAATGATGAAGAGCAGGTCGTACAGGAGTTTGTCCCTTCGCCCGATCCGGCTGAGGAGGTGGCGCCGCCGCCCGATATGGATGTGAGGCCGGAACCGGTTGAAGATGTCGCCACTGAGCCGGCAGATGAGGTGATTCGTGATCTTGCCCTGCCTTATGGTCTGATGGGCCCTGAAGAGGAAGTGCTGATTGGTGCCTATACCATTGTGGTTCACTCGCTGAGAAATGAAAGGAAATCCGAGATCGAAAAGCAGCGGCTTGAAAACCAGGGCTACAAGGCGACACGCTGGTCGACGGTGCTGCCAAGCGGAATTACCACATATCGGGTAGGCATCGGGCAGTTCAAATCGGTATCAGATGCAGAAAGGGCAGTCGAGGAACTCCCCGAACCCTTCCGGAGCAATAATTTTATCATCAGAATTCGTTAATACTTTCAAACGCAACCCTAAAAATCAAACGGCACTAAATGACACCGGTCACTCTGTTTCTCTCTGCACTCCTGTTTCAGAACGGAATGATGGAGGATACCCTACAGCCGGCAGCGGCTACCCCCGAAAGAATCACCTGGCTGCAGATGCTCGCAGAAGGTGGATTTGTGATGATCCCCATCACCCTGCTCTCACTTCTGGCAATATATGTCATTGCCGAGCGATGGCGGGTGTTGTCCAACTCGGGGATGGACAACCAGAAATTCCTTAACAGCCTGGAGCAGATCCTGAAGCGGGGCGACATGAAAGCCGCAACGCAGTACTGCGATGACATGAACAAGCCATTTTCCAGGATCATGAAGCAGGGCATCAAGCGCCTCGGCCGCCCGATCCACGACATTGATGATGCCATCAAAAACGCAGGAAAGCGGGAGGTGCATCTGCTTGAAAAGAAGATGGACTGGCTGGCAACGATTGCCGGTGTGGCTCCGCTGCTCGGATTTCTGGGCACGGTGACCGGTATGATCCAGGCATTCCAGCAAATCCAGACGCTGGAGGGCAACGTGAATCCCAGCGTGCTGGCCGGTGGCATCTGGGAAGCGCTGATCACAACCGCATCCGGGCTGGCCGTAGGAATCATCGCCTATGGCTT
>SL_3KL_010_SEDDRAFT_10005779_pt1 | contig 11086 bp, 1 predicted proteins | sample SodLakKL_010_SED_2_FD_10381 | JGI IMG/M metagenome (IMG submission 10381)
TGACGGTCTCAACAGGCCCGGATTCCGAGGTGACGGACGGCGGCGGCAACGGGTTTGACGGGGCGAACGCCCGCGAAGGCGATGAGCCCGGGAGGCATCTGCGGATCAACAATCCAATCGGGTCGACCATCGAGCTGCGGCTCCCGACCACCGGGTTCGCCGATCCGGTGGTGAGTTACGAGACGCGGCGCTCGACGAGCGGCGCCGGGGCCCAGCATATCGAGTACAGCCTCGACGGGGTGATCTACGAGGAGTTCTTCGACATCCGCGTCCACGACGCGGACCCGGTTCTGCATCACCTCGATTTCAGCGCGGTCGACGGGGCTTCGGACAATCCGTCGTTCCGCGTGCGCGTCACCTTTTCCAGGGGCGCGGATGGGGGACTCGGCGGCAATAACCGGTTCGACAACATCACCGTGGATGGTACGCCGCTCGGCGATGCGCCGCCGCAGGCGTACGCGTACGGGTACCCGGTCGAGAACGACCGGATCGAGACGGGCGCGTTTCTCGGCGCGCTCAACGTCGAGAGCAGGCCCTGGCTGTACAGCTATCGACTCCAGACCTGGGTTTTCGTGCACGGTCTCGATGTAAACCTCACCCGGGTGCCGGGAATTTGGCTCTACGCGCTGAACCAATCCCCGGCGGACGGCGCCGGCGACTCCGGAGACGGGGTCGTTCGCTATGGGTACCCCGCGACAGACGACATCGTCGAGACCGGCGCGTTCCTCGGCCACCTGCATGTCGCGCACGCCCCGTGGGTGTACAGCTACCGCCTGAGCACCTGGATCTACCTGCCCGACCCCGAGGCGGACCTCGCCGGGGCCGGCGGCGCATGGATCTACGTGTCCGACCCGAATCCCGTCGAACCGCTCGCCGTTACCGAGCCCGAGGTGGTTGCCCTGGGGCACGACTATGCCGAGGTTGCGTGGGAGACGAATCGCCCGGCCGTCGTGCGCGTCCAGTACGGCCGGTCGGCGGAGGCGCTCGATATGGCGACGCCGCCAATAGCCGGGGAGAATACCGAGCACACGGTCGTCATCGGCGGACTCGAATCGGAGACCAGGTACTACGCGCGGACCGTATCGGTAGACGACGGCGGTGCGGTCACAATGAGCGATCCATTCTCGTTCGAGACCGAGGAGCGGGATGAACCGGAAGTGCCTTTGCTCTGGAACGGCGATTTCTCCTCATTCGGTACCACGGGTCTGGCGAATAACTGGAACATGCTGGTGGCCGGGGGCACGGAATACGCGACGTCGGAGGATGACGGGTACGACGGGAGCGCGCAGCGGATTGAGGTCACGGAGTCCCCCAGCTGGGGGATCGTATTTTACCAGGAGCCGCAGCTTGAGCTCGGGACGACGTATGAATGGACGATTCGATACCGGATCGACGGCGACCAGGCGGTGAGCGTCGAGGTTTCAAACGCCCCGCATTCCGAGGTAGTGGTCAAGGCCGGTCTGCCGCCCACAGACGGGGAGTGGCTGGAGGAAACGGTAACGTTCACCTGGGACAACCCCGAGGCGACGATGGTGCGGGCTTCCACGAGCGCCGTAGGCGTGTTCTGGATCGACCGTATGGTCCTCGAACCGGTCGACTGACATACCGTTTCATTCCATCTTTCAGTTGCCAAGGGTCCTCATCTTTCTGACCCAATGCTGCTCCGATGTGTCCCGCAACGGCGGCTACGGGCGGGCGTGTGTCCGATGGCGGCGCCGGATACGCCCTTGCACGATTCGTGTTCGAAATCGGGTTCGCGGCGCGCTGGACCACCGCACGGACTGTAATCCTGGGAGGCGCGTTCCTTACTCGTGTATGCGGCGCTCTCTTCTCCCGCAACGTCGCCCGCCAACGCCTCCGGCCATCCTCCGCCAGGAAGGGGCTGGACACCGGCCAGAATAAAAAATACCAACGCATCACCTTTTACTCAGGGGCGTGCATTGATTATGGATCGACAGACTCAGACAAAAACCGGCGCGTATCTATTGGCGTTGCTGCTGGCATTCGGGGGAGGTGTTTCGGCGAAGGATCGAATTGACCTGCCGCTTGTGACGGTGATCCTCGAAGGGCGGTCGACCGGCCTCGATATTCTCTCCCCGGCGCTGGAAATTGCGACATCGACAGTCGACGAGGAACTGCTCAACCGGCAGAAGCCGCGGAATCTCGCGGAAGCGCTGAACTTCATGCCCGGGGTGCACGTCGAATCCCGGGGCCGCAAGCTCCGCGAGCTCGTGTCCTTCCGCGGGCAATTGTATCCATATCCAACCTACTCAATCGACGGATTGTGGCTGGGCAAGTTTGACGAGGCGATCCGCTGGTTCCCTGCGGCACAGATTGGGGAGATCGAGATAGTACGCTCTACAGCAGCATTGCGGATGGGATTTTCGGACCTGACCGGCGTCATCAACATCCGGCCGCGGCGGTTTGAGGAACAGACAACGTTGCTCGAGGGCGAGTATGGCTCGTACAACACAGTCCGAACCTCGGTAACTCACGGGGACGGAGGGCCGCGAGGCGATTACATGGTTGGGATAAACCACCATCGCTCCAGCGGGCCATCGGGAGCGAATGCCGCTGAGAACGTCCAAAATGTCATCGGCCGCGGATCCTGGGACCCAACGGACCGGTGGCGACTGGAAGGTATCTTGTTCTACCTGCACGGCACGCGCGAATGGCCGGTTCCCAACGATCCCGATCCGGGGTATGATGCGCGCCGCGCCAATCCCGAGAAGTATGATCCATTCGAGCAGTATTTGTTTGGCTTCCGCGCTTCGTACCGGGATGGCGCGGACGTCTCGACCGAACTGTCGGCCGTCTACTCCGGACGAACCGGCGAATACCACGCACCGAGTGCGCCGCCGCATCGGAGGCGGGGAACGGATCGGGACTACGACTACAATGTAAACGCCATCCAGACGTTTCGGCTCAATCCTGCCAACAAGCTGCGGATTGGAGTGAATTACAATCGGTGGAAGACGCCGACGGGCAGCCACTTCTTCTGGGAGGCGCCGTCCGATGTGCACTCATTTGCCGGCCTTGTCATCCAGGAGTTGCACCGGGATCGTCTCGTCGTCGATTGGGGTGTGCGGTACCGGCGGGATTACTACCGGATTCGTTCCAATCGAGGTTTCACGGTGGGTGGGCCGATTCGCGGTGCAGACGTCGTCGAACGCGAGTGGGGCGGGCCGCAGATTAGCGGCAGCGCCGGGGCCGTCTATGAGCTGACGGAGAACATCGGGGTGTTCGCACATGCCGGGGCAGGGCGGAGCGAACCGGAGCCCGATCGAGTTACCTTTGACGGCAGTTCCCTCCGTAATGAGACCCGTTGGACCGGTGACGCCGGGATCGAGTTCAAGGGGACCGGTCTCGGGTTCGTAAAGCTGGGAGCATTTCTCGTTTATCGCGAAGACGCGGTGCTGTTCGACCGGGAGGTGGGGCCGCCTCCGTTTGCTGCCTATTATGAGAATCGCGACGTAGCTCAATACGGTTTGGAATTGGAGATTCGGTCGGCGGTATTGGCGGGGATCGCAACGGTGTATTGGAACGCGACCATGATGGACTCCCGGCAGAGGCGGCCGGGCTCGGGTTGGCGCACCATGACGGAGGTGCCAAACATCATCGTCACGGGCGGCGTATACGCCGATTACCGGGCGTGGGACGTGAACCTGTTCGGCCGGGCGGTGGACAATTATCAGAACAATCGTTTCAACGCCGATGACCGGATGATGGAACTGGGCGGGTATCAGGACATCAACCTGACTGTTGGCTATGCGATCGGCGCCGCGAAAACGATTCGTCTGTACGCCACCGCCCGGAACATCCTCGACCAGAAATACTCAACCGTGGATGGGTGGCGCCATTTCGGAACGGAGTACGCCGTGGGCATTCAGCATCGATTCTGAGCACCGCTTAGTCCCGGCGATTCCAAAGTATCGGAACGCACGGCCCCGCAAGCGGGATCGAGCCGATGCATGGCGCAGCGTCACGATCTGGACAGGCCCGCTCCAGTGGGAGTGATAAATGACAACGCACCACTGCACTCCCGAATCGAATTGGAATCCCCGGAGGGCTAAAGCAATACACGCGCACATTAAGTGTCACGCGGGTTAAATAATCGTTAAATGGAAACTATTAAAGACGCTTATGATCCGACGGATCTCTTCCCTGAAGCGGGTTTGAGGCGATCCACGGGCGGGGAGTGCGGCGGATCGATCACACCGTCAACCTGATCTCTCTTGCCTATACACCGCCGTCGTGCATACTGGAGCCCATTCTATCATCGCGGCCGGGGTTGCTTGTCCCGGGACACTGGTTGCTTGTCTGTCGGGCGTTATGCGACGTGTCGGCGATTGCACAAAAACGAAGAGGCTATATCCATGGTTTTGTACAAATTGAAGATGCCAATTGTTGGCCGCATCGTGACGGTGCCGCCAGAAGAGCCGAACGCGACGAAACGCCCTTCAAGCAAAAAGGGGCGTTTTTTTAATGCCTGTTTGTCGGATACAATGGTCCGTTCCGGTCGCGAATCACGTTGGCCGGCATGCATCCCGCCAAAATTCAGAATCGCGGTTACATTGTTCTGTTCGGTGGCCGTCGGTGCGCCTGCGAGTGCCGCGATCACCGTGCCCGGAGACCATGGAACAATCCAGGCAGCGATCGATTCGGCCGAACCCGGCGACACGATCGAGGTCGGTCCGGGGACCTATCCCGAAAATGTGGTCATCGGGACGGACGGGATTCAACTCGTGGCGGCCGATTCGGAGAATCCCCCGCTGCTGGAAGGCGACGGCGATGGCAACGCCTTTGAACTCGACGCGGCGGTGAATGTGACCATCCGCGGATTCGACATCCGGAATTACAACCTCGCCATCCGCGATTTGAACACGGAGTCTCATGGGCTGAGTTTGACAGAGAACCGCATTGAAGGGATGGGGTGGCGAGCGATATACATCGAGGGCAGCGATAATGTTCAAATCCTAGACAATCATCTGGAGGACAATTCCGACGGCATTCAGTTCGGATCCTCTTCAGCCAATGCGGGAGCAAACGCGCTGATTGAGGGGAATACGCTGACAAATAGCGGGCGCATATCCGTCTGGATGGAGAGCCCGACGATCCGCGGGAATGACATTTCCGGAACCGGTTCCCATGGGATCACCTTGCGGCGATTTTCGGGTGGAAGGGCTGACAATGCGGTTGTCGAGGACAATACCATTGACACGGATTGGGTTGGGATCCGGGTGTCGCAGATCGACAACACCGTAATCCGCAACAATACCGTCTCGGGCGGGGGAGTCGATGTCGAGTTGCTCTCGGCGACGAACGTAACACTCATCGATAACACCCTCCAGACAGGGATCGTTGTCGATGGCTCCTCCAATGAGATCACGCACTTTGATCATAACATGGATGGGAATACGGTAGGCGGAGATCCACTGGTCTTTCTCAAGGATGAGGACGCTCCAACGATTCCAGCTGTGGTCGGGCAGGTCATCGTCGTGAGTTCAACGAATGTCAGCATCGAGAACTTTGAATTCAATGGTGTGGCGACAGCAATTCTGGTCGGATTCAGTGACGGCGTCACCCTATCCGGCAACACGGTAGCTGACACCCTTTCAACCGGGATTCAGGTGATGGGATCGAGCGATGTTGTCGTTACGGACAACACGGTGACGGGCACCGCCGATACCGGAATCCAGGTTTTTGGATCCCCCGGGGCTTCAATTACCGGGAATACGATATCGGAGGTTGCGGACCGTGCGTTGCACGCGGGCTCGCCGAATCTGACTATTTCGGACAACATGATCACCGACAACAGAAGCGGGATTGTGCTGAGCGGGGCCGACGATGCGGTTGTCTCGAATAACACGGTCACGGGTACCCACCACGGGGGCGGATTTGTCTCTTCACTCCGATCCGCCGTGCTCATTTTAAGCGGAGAGAATATTCTGTTCACCGGCAACGATATCTCCGACAACGCTGGCAATGGGATTCATGACAACCGGGGCACGAACGCACCACATATCGAGATGACCGACAACACGTTTTCGGGGAACGACAAGAGCGGAATCTACTGGGGGCGAAGTGCCGATGCGACCTTTCATAACAACACGATTACCAACAACGGGAGCGGAGGTCTCGTCGGGCCGAGGCGGGCTACTGTCACGCAAAACACGATAAGTGGAAATTCCGGTTCCGGAATTGACGTATCACATGATTCTCTGGTTGAGGGCAATGATGTCTTTGAAAATGGAGGGCATGGCGTTGAAGTGAACATCCGCTCAACGGTGATCAATAACTCCATAACGGACAATGATGGGGTTGGAATCTATCTGAGTAGATTCGGCGAACAGGTTATTGAAGACAATGTAGTGAGCGGGCACGAGATCGACCTTGTGCTGGATCAGGCGCCTGAGGTAACGGTGACGGGAAATACCTTCGAGGCGGGAGTGCTCCTCCGTAGCTGGAGCGTCGACTTCGATGAGTTGGCTACCCACACGTTCAACAACAACACCGTGGGAGGGAAGCCGCTCTTTTACGCAAAGGATGTGGATTCGCCCGTCGTTCCCGATGAAATCGGTCAGGCAATCATCGTAAATGCATCGAACGTGACGATCTCCGGTCATCAGTTCGATGGTACGATGATGCCGGTCCAGATTGCGTTCAGCGAGGATGTGGAGGTCTCAGGCAACACCCTGATTGGAGATCCGGATTCCTCAATGTTTCCCCGTCGGGGGCTGATCACGGTGTGGGAGTCGATCAACGTGTCGATCGTCGAGAATACGATTCAGGATGGCATGCTTGGGATCGAGGCATTCGATGGCGACCAGCTCGATGTCGAGACGAACACAATCTCCGGACCCCAAAGGGAGGGGGTTTATATTGATGGAACCACGGCTGTACGGGTTGTGGACAATGATTTACCGACGACGGGTCGCTCCTCGGTCTGGTATCCGGGGATTTACCTTCGACAAAGTCCACATGCTGAAGTGATCGGAAACGACCTGACCGATTCCGGAGGTACCGGTATCGAGGCAGAGCAGTCCGAAGCTGTCCGCATTGAAGACAATACAATTAATGTAAGCGGGGACAATGGGATCTTTGTTACGGGGACCGCCAGTTTCCCGCCCAATGGAACGGTTGTGTTGGGTAACACCGTCGATCGGAGTGCGAAATATGGAATTTATGTCACAAACGGGGATGACTTCGAGATCTCCAATAACACGGTGACCGCGAGCAATGAGAGCGGTATTCGTGTCAGTGTGAGGGATGACGGCGGTGGTGCGGATATTGAAAACAACACCGTGGCACGGAATGCGGAAGAGGGCATTATTTTGTCGGGTCGTGGGTTTGGCGCTCCCCTGATCGGTGTAACGGTTCGCTCCAATACCGTTGAGGAGAACAACGGATATGGAATTAATGTATGGGACGAGGCCGAGGATGTCCAGATCCTCAACAACATCATTGGCGGTAACGCAGATGGTATCCGATACGGTGTCTCTTCTCCAACCTATTACCTCGACGCAAGGAATAACTGGTGGGGTGACCTGAGTGGACCGAGCGGAGGCGTCTCCGATCCGGAGACGGGAACGATCGCTGACGGGACGGGCGACACTGTTGACGAAGATGTTCTGTTCGATCCCTGGTTGACCGAGGAGGAGGTTCGATTTGAGATTGTGCTCAGCGCCGATCCGGACAATGGGGGAACCGTTTCTGGGGAAGGGGATTACCCGGACGGCCAGGAGGTCACCGTTTCGGCCACACCCGCCACTTATTTCGAGTTCGTTCACTGGACCGAAGATGATGTCGAGGTCAGCACGAGTGAGGGCTACACGTTCACGGTCTCCGAGGACCGTAATCTGGTGGCGCACTTTCAACTCGAGGACGGCCTCGACCATCTTGTGACGTTGAGCACCGATCCCGATGAGGGCGGCTCGGTAACGGGGGCCGGACCTTACGCGAATGGCGAAGAGGTCACAGTGACCGCCGATCCCAGTGAGGGCCACACATTTTCCGAATGGACCGAAGGGGGGAGCCAGGTCAGTGCAGACGCGAGCTATACGTTCACGATTACCAGTGACCGGGTGTTGGTCGCGCACTTCGATCCGATTCAATACACCATCACCGCTACTGCCGGAGACGGCGGATCGATCAGTCCATCGGGGACGATCCAAGTCGATGAAGGGATGAGCCTCCAGTTTTCCATTTCCGCCGACGCCGGGTATCGGATTCATGATGTATTGGAGGATGGAGTCAGTGTCGGGCGCGTATCGAGCCATTGGGTAGAGAATGTCGATGCGGATGCCACCATCCATGCGGATTTTGAACGGGAAATTGCCGATGATATCACAGAGGACACGACGTGGACCGCTGCCGAGGGACGATACGCGGTCGTTGAGCCGGTCGTGATTGAGTCCGGAGCGACGTTGACGATCGAGCCGGGTACGACCGTGGTTTTCGACGAAAAAGCAGGGATGTACGTGGAAGGGGTATTGGATGCCTCGGGGACCGAGGACGCGTCCATTGTCTTCAAAGGACGTGTTGAGGAGGCTGGATCGTGGGGTGCGATCGCCGTTCGTTCCGGAGGTGCTGCGATTTTGGAATGGGCTGAAATCGCTCATGCCGGATTCCACTCCGAGCAGCGACAGTTTGGTGAGGCGGCCGTCGTGAGGAGCGGCAACGGGGATCTGACACTGCGTAATACGACGATCGAGCAAACTGATGGAGATGGGCTGAGACTGGGAGGCGGAGATGGCGACCTCGTCTCGGAGGAGAATCATTTTGCTGACAATCGGCACGGTATTCTTCTGCGCGATCCGAATGTCTCGTTTGACGATGTCACCTCGACGTTCACTGGTCATTCCGGGCCGGAGGTCGTCGTCGAAGGGGACGAATTGACGGAGACCGTGACGTGGAATCTCAACGGAGCGTTTTCAATCGTGATCGGCGATAGGATCACGATTGAGGAGGGCGCCGTGCTGACCATTGAACCCGGCACCGTTATTAAGTTCGCGCAGACGAGAGGGCTGCTGGTGAACGGGGAGTTGCGTGCGGAAGGTACGGCGATAGATCCGATTCACATGACCAGTTTGCGGGATGACAGTGTTGGCGGAGATGCGAACAAGGATGGCGGAGAAACTGCTCCTGTTCGCGGATGGTGGCAGGGAGTCACGGTTCGGGATGCAGGATCCATCACGCTCGAATGGGTGGAAATCGCATACGCGGGACGGGGTTCCAGTGGTGGCGCGATCCGCAAGAGCGGTGCTGGAGACCTCATGATGAGCAATGTAACAATTCGCAAGAGCGAAAGCAGCGGCCTGAATATCGGTGGCAGCACCGGGAACCATTCAATCGAATGGACGCGATTCGTTTCGAACAATGTTGGTCTGCTTGTTTCCGGAATATCCTACACACTCGATATCTCCGGTTCCCGGTTTGAGAACAACAGTACCTTTGCGGTCGACAATCGGAGCCAGGAAACAGTTGATGCCCGTGAGGTCTGGTGGGGCGATATTTCCGGACCGTTTCACCCCGATGAAAACGCGGAGGGAACCGGCGAACAGATCACCGATGGAGTTCTGTTTGATCCGTGGGTTCGTGCTCAAATTCAGGCCCCGCGCGCGTCCGGGATCATCGTTGCCGGAGATGAACTCCGTTTTCGCGGAGCGGAGTTGGATGATCCCGGGATGGAGTATTCGTGGGATTTTGGAGATGGTCGTAGCGCTGACGCATTGCATCCCGGGGTTCTGAGCTTCCCCGATCCCGGTGGTTTTATTGTGGGTTTCGCGCCGGTGACCGGTGATGGCACCGATGATGCACCCGATACCCGCATTCTGAATGTCGTAGAAGACACTGGAGAATTTCCCGACCTGAGCATCACCGATACGAATGTTCCGGGAACGTTGAGTGCGAATGAATCCCCGGAGATCGCATACACCGTTGAGAATATCGGGGATGCCAAACTGGAGGAGTCGCGCTGGACCGAGGCGGTATACCTTTCCGGGAATCCGTACCTGGAGCGGCACGATACACTCCTCGCATCGAAATCAGTCACGCGTGAGGTTTCAGTCGGGGAGTCGTATGCGGGTTCACTGCCCCTACGATTGGAGGGTGTTGCAGAGGGTATGTATTACATTATCCTCTCGATTGACGATGAATGGGCTATTGTCGATCGCACCCGTTTGAACAACCGGGAAGCACATGAAGTCGAGGTGGAGGTTCCGATTCTGAACCCAGGGGATCAAAACACCGTTCCCTTTGACTCGGGTACAGTACTGCACTACTACCGCATTGATGCAGAGGCCGGTAAAAACCCGGTTGTGACCTTTGACTTGCCGGAATCGGGGCTTGGAGTGTTTGCCTCTGCGGGAGTGCTTCCCTCGGACTCCGATGCGGACCGGATGATGAGCGGCGATACGCTGGTGCTCGCTACTCCGGAAGCGGAGACCTGGTACCTGCTGGTGTATGGAGCCGACCTCAACGAGAGCGGGGAGTATACGATCGGAATGGAGACGGAGCCGGTGAAGATCACAGGAGCCTCACCCGAGCACTTCGGGCCGGACCTGCCAATGGATCTGAAGCTTTCCGGCGTCGGTTTCGACGCCTCATCCGAGGTGATCCTTGTCGCCCAGGATGGGACTGAGTACGCGGCGGGTACAACCACATCCGAATCTTATGAATCCGTAACCGGGAGCTACCCGGTTAATCCTGTTCCGGTTGGGGTATATGCCATACGGGTTTCGCGAGATGACGGGGAGCAGGATCAGTTGGACGATGCATTTGAAATGTTCGAGGAATGGGGGCAGGTCGGCGACGGAGAATGGGCCGGGAGGATTCTGGCGGATGCTATTTGGGGGGGGACGGTCCATGTAAGCGGATCAATTACCGTCCCCGAGGGCGTCACCCTCAGCATTCAGCCTGGAACGAGCGTGTTGTTCGACATTGGGACAACGCTGAATGTCCATGGCAATCTGGAGATCAATGGGACTCTGCAAAGTCCGGTTGAACTGACCTCCGTCCGGGATGCCGACCCGGACGCGGCTGCCAATCCCGGGGACTGGGAAGGCATCCGTGTGCATCCGAACGG
>SL_3KL_010_SEDDRAFT_10005780_pt1 | contig 11086 bp, 9 predicted proteins | sample SodLakKL_010_SED_2_FD_10381 | JGI IMG/M metagenome (IMG submission 10381)
ACCATGACCAAGGACGGCGTGTCCGTGGCCAAGGAAATCGAACTGGAAGACAAGTTCGAGAACATGGGTGCCCAGATGGTCAAGGAAGTCGCTTCCCAGACCTCCGACGAAGCCGGCGACGGCACCACCACCGCCACCGTGCTCGCCCACGCCATGCTGCGTGAAGGGGTCAAGTCGGTCGCCGCCGGCATGAACCCGATGGATCTCAAGCGCGGCATCGACAAGGCAGTCCGCAGCGCGACCGAAGAACTCCGGAAGCTGTCGACCCCGTGCGATACCGACAAGGCCATCGCCCAGGTCGGTACCATCTCGGCCAACTCCGACGAGGAAATCGGCAAAATCATCGCCGAGGCCATGGGCAAGGTCGGCAAGGAAGGCGTGATCACGGTCGAGGAAGGCCAGTCGCTGTATAACGAACTCGATGTCGTCGAGGGCATGCAGTTCGACCGCGGCTACCTGTCGCCCTACTTCGTGACCGACCAGCAGACCATGCAGGTCGACCTGGACAACCCCTACATCCTGCTGCACGACAAGAAGATCTCGAACGTGCGTGAACTGCTGCCGGTGCTCGAGGAAGTCGCCAAGCAGTCGCGCAGCCTGCTGATCTGTGCCGAGGACATCGAGGGCGAAGCCCTGGCCACGCTGGTGGTCAACAACCTCAGGGGCACCGTCAAGGTCGCGGCCGTCAAGGCCCCGGGCTTCGGCGATCGCCGCAAGGCCATGCTGGAAGACATGGCGGTGCTGACCGGCGGTCAGGTCATCTCCGAGGACATCGGCCTGAGCCTGGAAAAGACCACCATCGACCAGCTCGGTTCGGCCAAGAAGGTCCAGATCGACAAGGAAAACACCACCATCATCGACGGTTCCGGCGAAGCCTCGGCTATCGAGAGCCGTGTCGGCCAGATCCGCGCCCAGATCGAGGATGCCAGCTCCGACTACGATCGCGAGAAGCTGCAGGAACGCGTGGCCAAGCTGGCCGGCGGTGTGGCCGTGATCAAGGTCGGTGCCGCCACCGAAGTCGAGATGAAGGAAAAGAAGGCCCGTGTCGAGGACGCCCTGCACGCCACCCGTGCAGCCGTCGAGGAAGGCGTGGTCCCTGGCGGCGGAACGGCCCTGATTCGCGCCCTGGGTGCGATCGAAGGCCTGACCGGCGACAACGACGATCAGACCGTCGGCATCAAGCTCGCCCGCCGCGCCATGGAAGAACCGCTCCGGAAGATCGTTTCCAACTCCGGCGGTGAGCCGTCCGTCATCCTGGCCGAAGTCAAGGCCGGCAAGGGCAACCAGGGCTATAACGCCGCCACCGGCGAGTTCGTCGACATGATCGAGGCGGGCATTCTCGACCCGACCAAGGTCACCCGCACAGCCCTGCAGAACGCCGCTTCCGTGGCCGGCCTGATGATCACCACCGAGTGTGCTATTGCCGAGCTGCCGAAGGAAGATGACGCCGGCGGCGGTGCACCTGATATGGGTGGCATGGGTGGCATGGGCGGAATGGGCGGCATGATGTAGTGCCGCGGCCGCATCTCCCGGCCCAGGGCGGCGCTTCCCCTTGAGTCGGAATGCTCACGTACCATCAAGGTACGCTGCGCTTCCGCCTCAAGGCTCATCACCACCCTGAACCGGGAGCTGCACCCGCTCGCTCGTTGCCCGTAGCAACGTCTAGAGCAACACCTGGAAAGCCCCGGCCCTGCGTCGGGGCTTTCTTTTTTATCTTTCAGTCCTGGCCACGGTCTCTGGGCTATCCTCTTGGGCAGCACCTTCCATCAGCGGTCAATCCATTGCCAGAGTCCACCAAAGCCGAACGCGGATTCATCGAACCGCCGCGAGCCGACAACCCCCGGGGCAAGATCCGGAAAGTCGGCGTCGAACTGGAGTTGAGCGGCGTCACGCCCGAGCAGATGGCCGATGCCGTAACCGGCGTGGTCGGCGGCGAGGTCAAACGCACCAGCCCGTTCGAAAGCATTGTCACCAACACCGAGCTGGGCGATTTCCGAATCGAGCTCGATGCCGACGTGCTCAAGAACCGGGGCTACCAGAAGCGGCTCGAAGAAATGGGCATCGACATCGGCGAGGGCGAGGTTCGCGACAACCTCGAACAGGTCATCTCCAGGATTGCCGGGCTGGTCGTGCCACTGGAGCTGGTCGGCCCGCCGGTGCCGTGGACGGAGCTGGCCCGGCTCGATGCGATTCGCCGCCAACTGCACGAAGCCGGCGCACGCGGCACTCACTCCTCGCCCTTCTACGCCTTCGGGCTTCATCTCAACATCGAGGCCTCCAGCCTGGCGGCAGCCGACATCCTGGCCGTTCTGCGCGCATTTCTGCTGCGCTACGAATGGCTGATGAAGGTCGAGGATGTCGATTTTTCGCGGCGTATCACCCCCTACGTGCAGCCCTACCCCGAAAACTACGTGGCCCATGTGCTCGATCCCGAATACCGCCCGAATCGACGACAACTGATCGACGATTTCCTCGGTTTCACGCCAACGCGCAACCGGCCACTCGACCTGTTGCCCTTGCTCGCCCACATCGACCGGGACCGAGTCATGGCCGCGCCGGTGGAAAAGGAGTTGATCAAGCCACGGCCGGCCTGGCACTACCGTCTGCCCAACTGCCTGATCGACGAATCCGGCTGGTCCCTGGCCGTCCCCTGGAATCACTGGATGAGCGTCGAGCAACTGGCTCACAGCCCCGATGAACTCGAAGCCGAGTGCCGGCGCTACCTGGAAACACCGGGCGGCGTCAAGCGCTGGCTTGCCGGCCTGCTGCAACGCTTCTGGTCATGAGGCCCCGCCCCGTCATCGGCGTAACCGGCCCCGACAAGGGCGGACTGTCGGCCTGGCTGTTCACCGCCAGGGCGGTGCGTCGGGCCGGCGGCCGGCCGGTGCGCATTCAGCCGCAGCAACCGCATCCCATCGACGGGCTGGATGGATTGATCATCGGCGGCGGCGCCGACGTCAGCCCCCGGCTGTATGGTCAGCAGCGACGCCCGGAACTCGACGAGCTCAAGGACCGCGGCGCCAGCGGCTGGCGGCGAGTGCTGGGCATCGTGCTGTTTCCGCTGCTGTTCATCATTCGCCGAATGCTGACCACCAAGACCGGCGGCATCAACACCAATCGCGACGAGCTGGAAAAGCGATTGATCACCGAGGCCATCGACCGGCGCGTCCCGCTGATGGGCATCTGCCGCGGCATGCAGTTGATCAACGTGGTCGCCGGCGGCAGCCTGTACCAGGACATCGAGGGCTTCTACGAGGAGTATCCCGCCATCCGCTCGGTGCTACCGCGCAAGCGCGTCGAACTGGTACCGCACACACGCCTGGCGACCATCACCGGGCGCGACGAGATGCACGTCAACGCCCTGCATTCGCAGGCCATCGATCGCCTCGGAAAGTCCCTGCGCATCAGCGCGGTTGAACCCAACGGAATCGTTCAGGCCATCGAATCCGGCGACAGGCATTTCATCATCGGGGTACAGTGGCATCCGGAATACCTGCCACAACGCAGCAATCAACGCGCCCTGTTTCAGGCGCTGATCGATGCCGCCGCCACCTCTGAACACCGCGAATCCGTCAAGACATGAAACGCCCGATCAAGTCTTTGTCCATCGCCGAAATCGAACAACGCTGCCGGTTCGTCGCGGAGGCGCGGCGCCGCTACCCGGATGCACCCGACCCCTCCGAGCCGGTCGCAGCGCCCGATGAACTGGCACTGGCCGACGACGCGCCGGCCGCACTCCGACGCTTTCGCCAATTGGCCTCCACTCACATTCTCTGGCAAGACCTCGCCGGGCATCACGACATCGCCACCACTGGCGAGGCCATTTCCGACCTGGCTCGCCAGTGCCTGGAACTGGCGCTGGCGGCAGCCGAAGCACGGGTCGCGGAGCGTTTCGGACCACTTGTCGACGACCAGGACCGGCCATTGCATCTGGCCATCATCGGCCTGGGCAAGCTCGGCGGCAACGAGCTCAACTTCAATTCCGACATCGACCTGGTCTTCGTGCGCGACGGCAGTGGTTCCAGCACCGGACCGAAACGCATCGATGCCGCCGACTGGCTCAAGCGCACGGCCAGGGAGCTGATCGGCCTGCTCGACAACGTCACCGCGCAGGGGCGGGCATGGATCGTCGACATGCGCCTGCGACCTTTCGGCGATGCCGGCGCCCTGGTCTGGTCGCTGTCGGCCATGGAACAGTATTTCCTCGGCGAAGGCCGGGCATGGGAGCGCTACGCCTGGCTCAAGGCCTCGGCGATCGCTGGCGACCGCGATGTCGGGCAACATCTCATTGATGCCCTGCAACCCTTCATCTTCCGCCGTTACCTTGACTACGGCATCTTCGAAAGCCTGCGCGACCTGCATCGGCGCATCGATGCCAACAGCCGAGATCGCGATGACGACATCAAGCGCGGACCCGGTGGCATCCGCGAAATGGAGTTCCTGGTGCAGAGCCTGCAGATCCTGCGCGGCGGACGCGACCAGGCGCTGAGGCAACCCGGATTCCTGCCGGCACTGGCAGCCTGCTCGGAACTGGGACTGGTGCCCGGCGACGAGGTCAAGCAAATTCGCGAGGCCTATGGCTTCATGCGCATCCTGGAAAACCGGCTACAGGCGATGACCGGTCGTCAGGGCCATAACCTGCCCTCCGAGCCCGGGCAGCGTGAGGACCTCGCCTGGTTGATGGGGGTAGCCACGTGGCGCGAACTGGCCGATGAGCTCGAACACCATCGCCAGGCCATGCGCCGGCTGTTCGTCGAACGCTTCCGAGAACCGGACCACCCCGCCGAACACGAAGACGGGTTGTGGCCGATCGGGGCGTCGACGACCGACCGACTCGAAGAGGCCGGCTTCCAGAGTGCCGAACGCGCGGGGGCAGCACTGGCAAAGCTGCACGACTCGCTTGCACGACGACCGATCAGTGCCGAGGGCCGCCAGCGCCTGGACCGTCTCATGCCTCGCCTGCTTTCCGAGATTTCCAGTCAGGAGCCGCCCGATCTCGCGCTCGACGACATCCTGCACCTGATCGAGCGGGTCGCCCGCCGCTCGGCCTACCTGTCATTGCTTTACGAGCGTCCGCAAACCCTCAAGCGACTGGTACGGGTCTTCCGTGCCAGCGAGAAAGTCGCCAACTGGATCATCGAATCGCCACAACTGATCGACGACCTGCTCGATCCGGTTCACGGCCTCGACCTGCCTGCGGTCCCGACCCTGGACCACAATGACCAGGAAACCAGCCTGTGGGCGCTGGGTCGCTGGCGCCAGGCGGCTTTCCTGCGCACGGCCCTGGCCGAACTCGACGAGCGTCTCGATGTCCGGTCCGTCGGACAACAACTGACCGAGGTTGCCGGAATCATCCTCGACCAGGTGCTGGAACTGGTGGCCGGGGATCATGCACCCCCGGCCATCGTCGCCTACGGCAATCTGGGAGCCGGGCAACTCCACTATGGCTCCGACCTCGACCTGGTGTTTCTCCACCGCGAAGGCGAGGCGCCGGTACGTGCCGTGCAGCGACTGATCAGTGCCATGCAGATGCCGCTGCCCGGCGGCCGACTGTTCGAGATCGATACCCGCTTGCGCCCCAATGGCCGTGCTGGCCTACTTGTCAGCACCCTCGACAGTTTCGCCGATTACCAGCTCAACAAGGCATGGACCTGGGAACACCAGGCCCTGATCCGGGCCTGCTGGATTGCCGGCGATCCGGAACTGAAAGACACGTTCGAAGCCACGAGGCGTCGCGTGCTCACCGCACGCCGGGACGGCGATCGGGTCGCGAGTGATCTCGCCGCCATGCGCAAACGCCAGGCGCGCGAGCGCAAGGAACCCCCGGTCCAGCGCCTGCTGACCGACCTCCAGTTCGTGGCCGAACTCGGGGTGCTGCAGGAAGCACCGGACCACCCCGGACTGATCGAGCACAGGGCCACGCCCGACCAACTGGCCGCACTGTCCGAGACCGGTTGGCTGGATGCCCGACTGGCCGATCGCCTGAACCGGGCCTGGTCGCAGCTGATGCAACAGCGCCACCGTGGCTGGCTGCTGCGTGATTTCCGTGAGGCCGATCTGGACGATGTGGCCCAGGCCATTGACGAGGCCTGGCGACGGCATTTCCCGAAAGACGAAACCTCGTGAAAACCAGGCCCGGAGAAACCGCACAACTGATCGAGCGTCAGCGTGACATGGCCCGGCGCGTGGAGCACGGGGAGCTTTTGCAGTGGCCACCCGCCCTCGTGGCCGGCGTCGACTGTGCTTTCCCGGAAGGTGGGGCACGGACACGTGCCGCAGCCGTGCTCTACCGTTTCCCGCAACTGGAATGCGTGGCCGAGACGACAGCCGAGCGCGACACCGTGCTGCCTTACATACCGGGACTACTGTCGTTTCGGGAGCTCCCGGCGATTCTCGACGCACTGGACGCCTTGCCGGAAGCGCCCGACGTGGTGCTATGCGACGGCCAGGGCATCGCCCACCCGCGCCGCTTCGGAGTCGCCTGTCATCTCGGAGTGGAAACCGGGCTGCCCACCGTGGGCGTGGGCAAGAAGCGCCTGTGCGGGGAGCACAAGGAACCGGGCCACGAGAAGGGGAGCACCGAGTCGCTCATCGATCAGGGGGAGAAAATCGGAATGGTGGTACGTACCCGAACCAGCGTGCGGCCACTTTACGTGTCAGTGGGCCATCGAGTAAACCTCGACACGGCCGTCGAACTCGTGCTGGCCTGCACTACCCGTTACCGGATGCCCGAACCGATCCGGGCAGCCGATCGAGCGGCCGCTCAGTCCTCGGCCAGGTGCTCGCGGTAAGCGTCGGCGTCCATCAGCTCATCGAGCTCGCCGGTATTGTCCAGCCGAACCGAAAACAGCCAGCCATCGCCATAGGGATCATTGTTGACGAGCTCCGGCGTATCGGCCAGTGCCTCGTTGACGACCACAACTTCACCACCCACGGGGCAGTAAATGTCAGATGCCGCCTTGACCGACTCGACCACTGCACAGGCATCGCCCTTGCCGAAGGTCGCGCCCTCCTCGGGCAGCTCGACGAAAACGAGGTCTCCCAGCTGTTCCTGGGCATGGTCGCTGATGCCGACCTTGACCACCCCGTCCTCTTCCTGGCTGACCCACTCGTGACTATCCGCGAAGCGCAGATCTGAAGGTATCTCGCTCATGACCAATCCCTTGGAAGTTTGGGAGATTCTATCAGCAAAGATGCCGGCTGCCGAGACTGTTCTTCGGCCCGCGCACGCTTTGCAATCAGCGCGGAGGCTGCAGGCAAACGCGTCGACGTTGGCGCAGGTTGATCCAGTGACCGGCGATCAGGAACAAGCCGCCCAGAGAGGTCACCAGCGCGGCCGCCAGCCCGTGCAGGAAAGTTGCCTCGAGAACGGCCGCGCCCACCACCAGGGTCAGGCCGATCCCGCCGAGCACCAGCATCCTGCCGTTACGGTGCGTGCGGTAGCCCAGCGCAAAAGCCAGCAGGCTGACCGGAACGATGACCAGCAGCAAGAACAGGTGGAAGAGCTCGTCGGCGAGGAAGCCCACCGATACCAGCGGCGTCAGCACTACCAGTACGGGCAGCAACAGGCACTGGGCAAGGCAGGCGGCCGAGACACAGATGGCCATGCGGTCCAGCACGGCACCGCTTTTCGCTGGCGGATTGGACTTGAATACGACGGCCATTGGATTACGGTCAATCATTCGATCAGAAAGATATGATATAACATTTTCGGTACGCTTTCAGCACGAATCTCGCCGCGACACACGGACCATTGGTCGTCACGCCCGCTACAATGACCGGCTGTTGCCCGGGCATGCCGCACCATGACGTTGACGCTGCCGCCGATCCACCCCGCCCGCCTCGAATGGGCCCACGGCACACCCGCCTCTCCGCGATTCGGTGATCACTACTTCAGCGCCGGACAGGGGCTTGAAGAGAGCGAACTGGTTTTCATTGCCGCCAATGCGCTGCCCGAACGCTTTGCACGGCTCAGCGCCGACGACCTCTTCGTCATCGGAGAAACCGGCTTCGGTACCGGCCTGAACTGCCTGCTGGCGGCGCGGGCATTTCGGGAACACGCCCCGGCTGGCGCCCGCCTGCACCTGGTCTCGACCGAGCTGCACCCATTGGAGCGATCCGACCTTGAGCGCGCCCTGCGACAATGGCCCGCACTCCGGGAACTGGCCCAGCGACTGCTGGAAGAATATCCACCGCCCACCCCCGGCTGCCATCGCCTGAGGCTGAGCCCTCAAATTGATCTGAGCCTGATGCTGGGCGATGCGCACACCCTGCTCGACCATTTCCCGATGCGTGCCGATGCCTGGTTCCTGGACGGTTTCGCACCGGCGCGCAACGAGGGGATGTGGAGCCCCCAATTGCTCAGGACCATCGCCGAGCGGTCTCGACCCGGCGCCACCCTGGGCACGTTCACGGCCGCCGGACACGTGCGCCGCGCCCTGGCCGATGCCGGCTTCGAAGTCGAACGCCGACCCGGTTTCGGCGGCAAGCGTCATCGCGTGGTGGGCCGCCTGCCCGGCACATGGCAACCGGCCCGGATTCGACGCGGCCACGCCGTGGTGGCCGGTGCAGGTGTCGCCGGCGCCACCACCGCCAGGGCCCTGGCAGAACGCGGCTGGCGTGTCACCATCATCGACCCGGTCTTCGGCAGCGCGCAGAAACCACCGCAACATCTGGCCGCCGTCCTCTATGCCACGGCAAGCGCCCATCTCCACCCACAGAATCGCTTCTACCAGTCCGCCTTCGTGCATGCACAACGCTGGCTTAAAAAGATGGCGTTTCCCGACGACCCCAGTCTGGGGCGTCTCGAGGGAGTAGTGCAGCACCTGGTCGATCCACGTGTCCGCGACAAGACCCTGGCCGCGATCGACAGCGGTGCCTGGCCGGGCGAGCTACTGCGACACCTTGATGAACACAGCGTGCGTTTCGAAGGGGCCGGATACCTCAAGCCGGTTGCCTGGATCGGCCGGTTGCTCGATCACCCGGCCATCGAACCATCGGCCGGTGCGCTGGAGACCGTCAGGGCCGGGCCGCTGGTCCGGCTGCAAGACGGCCGTGCGCTGGAGTGCGATGCCGCCATCCTGTGTACCGCCGGCCACACCCTCGGACTACCGGGGCTGGCCTGGCTGCCCCTGCGCATCGTGCGCGGTCAGGTCACCTTCTGCCGAGCCACCGAGTCGTCCAGTGGCTGGACCCGACCGCATTGCCATTCCGGCTATCTCACCCCGGCCATTGACGGCGTCCACTGCGTTGGCGCCACGTTCGACCGGGAGCGCAACGAGCCGGTCATCGACCCGGCCGATGACCACACCAACCTGGCCGAACTGAAAGCCGGACTCCCCGGCCTCTGGACCGAACTGGGCGGCAGGGACATCGAGGTTGTTGGTCAGCATGCCGGCGTGCGCTGCCAGTCAGCCGACAACCTGCCGCTGGTCGGCCCCCTGCCCGACCCCGCCGAGATCCCTCACCGAATCGATACCCGCATCTGGCTCAACATCGCCCACGGCTCGCGCGGACTCACCCATACACCGCTGTGCGCCGACCTGATCGCCGACCAGCTCAGTGGCCAGCCACCACCCGTCGATACCGGCATCGCCGACGCCCTGCACCCGGAACGTTTCATCCTGCGCCGGCGGCGCAGAGAACCGGATTGGCTCCCTGAAACAGCCGGGTAACGACGTTCAGGTTCGTGGTGGTTTTTCGGACACGTACAGCATGATGGTGCCCTTGACGACCACGGTGTCGTCGGCACGGTAAGCCGTCACCTGCACCGGCAGATCGCCGGGCTGCCAGTCCTCGGGACGGGTCTCGGCTGTCACTCGGATGTCCGAATCGGCCTTGGCCGTATATTCGACCTCCATGCCGCGCGGAATCCAGCGCAGGTGTTTCGGGATGGTGGCCTCGGCCAGTCCCCCCATGGCCATTTCCAGCGCGTTGCAAATGGCAATGACATGCACGGTACCGATGTGATTCTCGACCTTGCGCCGCTTGGCGAAACGCACCTCGCAGAAATTGGGTCGCAACGCCGTCACGCGAGGACAGATAGTGGCGAAGTAAGGCGCCTTGCGCGCGAACAGGCGCGAGAACAGGGCACGGCCCAACGGCCAGCGTGTACAACGGGTGTAGAGATCGATCAGGTAGTTGTTATCGGTCATGACGCCGGCCGGGCTGTATTCAAAGCCGTTGAGTTCGGTTCAGTATAGCGATGGCAAAGACGTGTCGATCACTGAAATCCCGGTGCACCGACCTGGTCGGGTCGTTGCGGCACCTTCATGAGCCGTGAGGCATCGAAGTCGTGGGCCTCGAGAAGGTCAAGCAGTGCCTGGTAACGCGCCTCGGGCATGTCAGCTGTACGCGACATGATCCAGGCATAGCGACGCGACGGATGCCCGACCACGCTCCACCGGTAGTCCTCGTCCAGGCCGATGATGAAATAGTCGAACCGAACGGGCCAGTAGAATTGCACCTTCCAGCGGGCGTTGCTTTCTTCGTCCACCACCCACGCAACACCCTCGAGCTCCTGTTCAGGTGCATCAAAATCGCCTTTCCGGTAACGGTATATGTCGTCGATGCGGCCGTCTTCGCGCATGCGGTAAATTGCATAGCCGCCGACATTGCCGCGTTCGCCGAAGTAGGGGATGTTGGCAATCACGTACCACTGGCCCATGTAGCGCTCGAGGTCGACCGACTCCACGGTTTCCAGCGGGGCGCCGCCGCGCATCATGGCGCAGCCGGACAGCATCGACAAGATGACCAGGGATGCCAGAATTCTCATGACGGCACTTCCATTCAAGAACGGACGCGAATTTTGCGCCCTCGATGTGAATGCCGTTACGGTGGCGCCACCGGGATGCTCGGAAGATCGCGCCTTCGGCGCTCGGTTCGAGCGCTGAGGTGTTCCACCGGCACTACTTTCACCTACGGTGAAAAACGCTCCGGCGGAACGATTGAAATTCTGTCGGGAGTTCGAATTGGGGCTCTCGGATACGAAAATGCCCCACTAACCAACGGGGCATCTCCTGAATCTGGTGCCGGCTGAGAGATTGCTGCGCCCGCTTCGCGGGCTTGGCCTTCGGCCTGAACTGCT
>SL_3KL_010_SEDDRAFT_10005781_pt1 | contig 11084 bp, 7 predicted proteins | sample SodLakKL_010_SED_2_FD_10381 | JGI IMG/M metagenome (IMG submission 10381)
ATTAATGAAGGAGGTATAACCTGATTTTTATAAATATTCTGGTGTTTGCTTCAAAATAGAACCATTCTAAAAAATTATTTATGTACTTTCATGTGTTTATGTTTTGGTTAATTCGGTCACATGTTTGTCCCGCCCATGCGGGAGAACATCACAATTAACTTTTCTTTGCAGGATAACCTTCTGTTTTCCAAATAATCATTCTCCTGTGTGTTAAAAGTTAATCATGGATGTTTCATCGGTTCGGGAAAAAATCCGAACTTTATGGATTGTATATGGCACAGGAAATGAAAACACATGGGTTGTTAGGTATTGATGCGGGTTCTATTTCTTTAAAAATGACCTGGCGGCAAAACGGACACATCCGGCATTTGCGCCAGGAACATTTCGGGGAGCCCCTCCCGGCTTTTGAGCAAATGCTCCAGAGTCATAAAATCCGGCATCAGCAAGGCCAGGCCATGCTTACCGGGAAATATGCCGAAATGATTTCCCGCAAATACAACATCCCGGTCGTTTCTCCAATTTCCTGCCTGATAAATACCTTAAGCCCTGAGCAACTCCAGGATATCAGGTATTTTGTGGATATCGGGTCTTCGGGACTCTCTGTGGTGGAAATTCAGGACAGGAAGTTTCAGCGTTACGACACCAATTCGCTTTGCGCTGCCGGCACCGGGGCTTTCCTGGACCAGCAGATGAAGCGCATGGGGCTGGATTATGAGCAAATACAAAACATCCCCATAATTGAAAACCCGCCGGGCATTGCCTCCCGCTGCGCCGTTTTTGCCAAAAGCGACCTGATTCACCGGCAGCAGCAGGGCTACAGCATCGACCAGCTCTGGAATGGCCTGGTAAAAGGCCTGGCCGAATCGGCCTACTCCACCCTTTTCCGCGGAAAGACCATACAACACGATGTTTTTCTCATCGGCGGGCTGGCCAACAACAAAATTTTTCTGCATTTTTTCAGGAAGCTTCTCAACCACCGACGGCTTGTCGTTGCCGGAAAGCCCGATTTCTTCTGGACCGAATCACTGGTTAAGTATCTGTCAACTGCACCTGTGCTTCCACAAACGAACGGTCAGGAAAAAGCAGCCACAAAAGTTTCTTTTGAAAAAGAATTATCTTTTGAGAGTGCTCCCGAAAAAACCCATCGCCACCACCTTGATGCGCACGGCAACGAAGTGGACATATGGCATCTTGAAAAGGGAAAGCATTACGAGGTGTTTGCAGGGCTGGATGTGGGCTCTACCAGCACCAAGATGGCCCTGGTGGATGCGGATGGTAAAATCCTGGCAGGACTTTACACCCGCACCCGCGGAAAACCCGTTGACGCCTTTAAAGGCCTGCTGGAAGGTCTGATAACTTTGGAGCAACAGGAATCGGTGCGCTTTTCGGTAAAAGGCTTCGGTACCACAGGAAGCGGACGCAACCTGCTCGGCCATTTTGCAGGGGCCGACCTGGTAAAGAACGAGATTACCGCACACCTTAAAGGGGCCATCAAGGAGTTTCCCGAAGTAAAAACCATTTTCGAGATCGGGGGGCAGGACTCCAAATACATTTTGGTGGAAAACGGCTGGATGAAAGATGCCAACATGAACTATGTGTGTGCCGCCGGAACCGGTTCTTTCCTGGAAGAGCAGGCCAAAAACCTAAACATAGCCCTTGATGATATTCCGGCCTTTTGCAAAGGAGCCAAACCGCCCATTTCCAACGACCGCTGCACGGTGTTTATGGAACAGGATGCCAACCAGTTGCTGGCAAAGGGGTTTACCAAAAACCAGGTGATGGCATCCATCCTTTATTCGGTATGCAAAAACTACCTGAACCGTGTGGTACATAACCGCCCGGTGAAAGAGCCCGTGCTTTTTCTCGGTGCCACCGCCAAAAACCGCGGCCTGGTTGAAGCCTTTGAAAATGTGATTGGGGAAAAAGTTCATACATCCCAATACAGCCACATTATGGGGGCCATCGGCATGGCCGAAATGCTGAGAAACCAGCCTCCGGATAAAACCGGGTTTAAAGGCATTTCCCTGAGGCACCGGCAAATCAGCCTGAACGAAGAACAATGCGGACTTTGCAACAACCTTTGCCGCATCACCCATATGCAGGTTGAGGAGGAACAAAAATCCATTTCCTGGGGTTATATGTGCGGAAAGGAGCCCGAAGAAAAAAGCGCAAAAGAAAACCTTGGACTGGAAGCCATCAAACATCTCGGAAAAGCCATTCACAGCCGGCCCGTTTTAAAAGAACCGGCTACCACTGTTTATTTTCCAAGGGGACTGCAGTATTTTTCCTACAACCCTTTCTGGCAGCATTTTTTTAAAGAATTAAACATCAGGCTGCAGCCCACACCGGTTTCCAATGGGCAGATCCTTTCCCTGTCCCGTTCTTATGCGCTGACTGACTTTTGTTTCCCCCTGAAGCTGGCCATAGGCCATGTGATGCATGCCCTGAAAAATTTCAGCGGCCCGGTTTTGGTTCCGTTCCACATACAGGATACGGCAAACCCCAAAGCGGCAAACTCCTTCTTTTGCCCTTTGTCCCAGGCTTTTCCCTCCATCCTGAAAAGCACCCTCGGCTACAATGACATGCCAACCCATAACCTGCTCACCCCCCTGGTTGATTTTTCCAAAGACGCCGAATACAATACCCGGCAACTGGAGGATTCCTTAAGAGACGTCTTATACGTTTCCCGGAAAAAAATCCGGGAGGCCTACCAGTCAGCCCTCGAAAAAGAGCGGGAAGTAAAAACCGGCCTGAGGGAAACCGGAAAAGCTTTCATTGAGAAAAAAACCGGAGAGCAAAGACCCAGATTCGTGATCCTGGGACGAGGCTACAACATTCTGGACAACATCCTGAACCTGGGCATTCTTTCATCCATTGCCCGCTACGGTTACGACGTCATCCCTATGGATGTATTGCCACTGGAAAGAAAAGACATGCCGAAGGGCTATCATGATATGTACTGGTCGTATGGGCAAAAGATCATTATGGCGGCCCATTACATTGCTAAAAAGGAAGATCTGTACCCGGTTTTTCTGACCAACTTCAGTTGCGGGCCCGACTCCTTCCTGCTGAGCGTTTTTGAGCAGATCCTGAAAGAAAAGCCTTACCTGATCCTTGAGCTGGATGAGCATGGAGGAGATGCGGGATACCTTACACGGCTTGAAGCCTATTTCGACCGGGTGGAGCATCATTACAGCCATGGCTCAATCTCCCCGGCTGTGTTGCCACCGCCCTCGCACATTGAACCACGGCTGGCCGATTACCGGGTGTACATCCCACCCATGCATCCTTTTGGCTCACGACTGATGAGCGCTGCCATCAGGGCCTTCGGCATCGATGCCGTGGCCCTTACACAGGAAGATACCGAAACCTTTTCCCTCGGACGAAAATACGTGAGGGGATCGGAATGCATGCCGGCAGCTTCTACCATTGGGGCTTTCCTGCATAAACTCTCACAGGAAAAGGGGAAGCCTGCGGGCACCCCCGCCCTGTTCATGCCCTGTACCAGCGGACCCTGCCGCTTCGGACAATACGCCCGCCTGCACGACCAGATCCTGCAAAAGCTCAACATAAACGCAAAGATCATCTCCCCAAACTCCGACGACAATTATGAAGATATTAAGGGAAGCATGCGGGTGCGGATCGTGAAAGGTCTTATTGCTGCTGATGTGCTTTTCAAGGTGGGTTGCAGGTTGCGCCCCTACGAAAAACAAAAAGGAAGTGTAGATAAGTTACTGGAGCAGACCCTTTCCGACCTGGAAAAAGCCCTGGAGCAAAAAGCCAGCGTAACCCGCGTATTGAAAAACCTTAACCGGCAGCTGAAAACCATCCCCTTATCCGGGGAAAAGAAACCCCTTGTGGGCGTAGTTGGAGAGATTTACGTCAGGAATTCCCCCTTTTCCAATTCCGGACTGATTAAAAGCATTGAGGTCAACGGAGGGGAAGCATGGGTAGCCCCCATGATGGAATGGATGCATTACGCCGCTGAAATGAAAGTGAGTGAAAACTTTCTGGATATGCTGACAAACAACATTTCCACCGGCATCACCCACCTGATCGATAAAAAATACCATGGCATCTTCAGGAAATTCATTGCCGACAGGAATGAACCGCCCATCCGGGAAGTCGTTAGCCAGGGGAAAAAACACCTCCCCACCGAAGTGGAGGGAGAATCCATTCTTACCATTGGCCGGGCCATCGGCTTTATCAGGCAAAAAGCCGCCCTGGTGGTGAATGTGTCCCCCTTTGGCTGTATGCCAGGCTCCATCAGCAGTTCAGTGCTCAGAAACGTCTCCAAAGAATACAACACCCCGGTGGTTTCTGTTTTTTATGACGGAGAAACCGATTTTTCCGACCTGGTCGCAACCTATATCCAAAATGCAACGTAAATTTGTCAGGAACCCGAAATTAAATTATTCATGAAACCTTTTACCAAACGACTGTTGTTGCTCCCCTTATTGTTAAGCCTTGCATTCATCTTTACTGCCTGCCCCGAAGACAAATGCCCCGATGGTGTCAATGCTGTTGTGAAAGATTATACAGGCCTGAGTGGCTGCCATTGGGTGCTGGAGTTGGAAGACGGCGAAAAACTGGAGCCTGTCAACCTTCACGAACTGGATTTTGAACCGGAGGACGGAATGCCGGTGAGGGTAGAATATACCGAAGCACAGCAGATGATGAGCATTTGTATGGTCGGAAAAATGGTGGAAATACAATGCATTACCAGGCGGCAGTAAAGCCAGCAGGCCCCTTTTGCCCTTGTTAAGATAAAACTTGTTCAAATGTATAGGTTTCCGTATTTTAGCATCCTGAAATTCTTTTTCCAAACAAACCAAAATAAGTAAAACTCTAAAAAAAATTAAAATGAGAAAGTATTGGTTTTTATTAATGGTACCCGTGCTGTTCCTTTCATCCTGCGAGGTTGCGGAACGTGAAAATCCCTTTTACACGGAGTACGAAACTCCTTTCGGGGTTCCTCCTTTTGATGAAATAAGGAACGAACATTTTAAACCGGCCATTGAAGAGGCGATGCGTCAGCATAAGGTTGAAGTGGATGCCATCATCAACAACCCGGAAGAGCCTACCTTCGAAAACACCATTGAAGCACTTGAATATTCAGGTGAAATGCTTGGCAGGGTGTTGCGTGTTTTTTACAATTTTAATTCGGCCTTGATCAGCCCGGAGATCCAGCAAATTGCCACTGAAATGTCTCCAATGCTTTCTGCCCATTCCGATGACATCAACCTGAACCTGGATCTTTTTGATCGCGTGAATGCTGTTTATGAGCAGAGAGATGAGCTGGGCCTGAACCCGGAACAAATGCGTCTGCTCACCGAAACCCACAAAGGCTTTGTTCGCAGTGGGGCCGCCCTGCCTGAAGACAAACAGGAACGCCTGCGTGAGATCAATGCCCGTCTTTCGTCCCTCACCCTGGAATTTGGACAGAACGTGCTGGGAGAAACCAATACTTTTCAAATGGTGGTTGACAATGAAGAAGACCTTGCCGGACTTCCCCGGTCATCCATTGAAGATGCCGCAGACCTGGCTGAAGCTGAAGGCATGGAAGGCAAGTGGATCTTCACCCTGCATAACCCAAGTGTAATGCCTTTCCTTTATAATGCCGAAAACCGCGAACTGCGCGAAAAAATGCAGCAGGCATATATCAACCGCGGAAACAACGACAACGAGTTCGATAACAAAAAAATCCTTGCCGAGATCGTAAACCTTCGCCTGGAAAGAGCCAATATGTTTGGTTATGACCACCACGCTGCTTTCTCTCTGGAAGAAACCATGGCCGGAGATGTGGAAACGGTGATGGACTTCATTAACGAACTATGGGATGCCGGACTTGCCCTGGCAAAACAGGAAGCTTACGACCTGCAGGCTATGATCAACCGCGAAGGACATGACTTCCAACTGCAACAATGGGACTGGAGATATTATGCCGAGCAGGTTCGTAAAGACCGTTACGATATTGACGAGCAGGAGATTCGCCAATATTTTGAGCTGAATACGGTTCGCGACGGCATCTTTATGATCGTCGACAAGCTTTGGGGATTGCAGTTTGTGGAAAGAAACGATGTGCCCAGATACCATGAGGATGTGCAGGTGTTTGAGGTGCAGGAAGACGACGGAACCCATATTGGCATCCTTTACATGGACTTCCATCCCAGGGACAGCAAGCGCCCGGGAGCCTGGATGACCAGCTTCCGCTCACAGCGCATGGACCGCGACGGACAATTTGTTCACCCGGTGATCAGCATCGTATGTAACTTCTCACCACCTTCCGCTACCAGGCCTGCCCTGCTTACCTATGACGAGATGACCACCTTCTTCCATGAATTTGGCCATGCCTTGCACGGGTTGCTTTCCGATGTAACCTACCCAAGCCTTGCAGGAACCAATGTTCCCCGAGACTTTGTGGAAATGCCCTCACAGATCATGGAAAACTGGGCCAACGAACCCGAAGTGATGCAAACCTTTGCCAAGCATTACGAAACAGGAGAGCCCATGCCCGAATCGCTTATGGAGCGTATCGTAGAAAGCGGTCATTTCAACCAGGGATTCGCCACCGTGGAATTTCTTGCCTCTGCTTTCCTGGATATGGAATACCATACCATTACCGATAAATTTGGCGAAGAAAAACTGGAAGAGGTTGCCGGGATCATTGACCAAAGGACCATTGACAATATCGGGCTGATTCCCGAAATCCATTTCCGCCACGGAAGCACCCATTTCAACCACATCTTCTCTGGTGGCTACGCCGCAGGTTATTACAGCTATATCTGGTCAGGACTGCTGGACGCTGATGCCTATGAGGCATTCCGCGAAACCGGCGACCTGTTCAACCAGGAAGTGGCACAATCTTTCCGCGAAAACGTACTGGAAAGAGGCGGGACCAAAGATGCCATGGAAATGTACATCGACTTCCGCGGCCGTGAACCCGAAATTGAGCCCCTGCTCCGTCAGCGTGGCCTGGATTAATATTCGGAGAAATTTAACGCCAAAAGGGTTGCCTGCCGGCAACCCTTTTTTTATGATGAAATCTCTGCGGTACCAACCATCTTTTCATTGCCCAATGCGGTTGCAGCCTTTAAGATTCTCCAGGGTGATCCCGGTAAAACCACCTGAAAAGGTAAGAAACAAACAGGCAAAAAACCTTTGATTTTTAAAGGTTTCTCTGTGAAGTTTGCGGTTTTGGAAAACTATTTTTAACTCTTTAAAATAAATGGTATTTATAAAAAAGACAGGATTATCTGTACTGTTTTGTTTTCTTTTTTTTCATGAAAAAGTCCGGGAAAAGAACTGCGTTAACCTCTTTCAGGTAAACATGAAAAAATAATTGTTGCAGAAGCAATTGCTGCTTAATGTTATGTTGGTTTTGTGTTAGTTTTTAAAGCCCGAAAGCAACCGTTTGGCTGCTTTCGGGTTATTTATTCAGGAAGTTTCGGGAATTTATTTCCGGGCTTCAAAATGCTGTTCCAAAAGCCGGGCAACATATTTGCCAATGATATCAAATTCCAGGTTCACCACGGTCCCTTTTTTAAAGTCGCCAAAATTGGTAACCTCATACGTATAGGGAATGATGGCCACGGAAAACATATTGGGTTCGGAATCCACTACGGTAAGGCTTACCCCGTTGACAGAAATGGAGCCTTTATCCACGGTGATGTTTTTGGGGCCCGGATCATATTCAAAATAGAACTTCCAGCTGCCGTCAAGCTCTTCCACTTTGGTGCAAACTGCCGTCTGGTCAACGTGTCCCTGCACAATGTGTCCGTCCAGTCGGCCGTCTATGCGCATGCAACGCTCCAGGTTCACCCGGTATCCAACCTCCCAGGTACGCATATTGGTTTTGTCGAGGGTTTCCTGGATGGCGGTTACGGTATACTGTTTTTTGTCTTTATCCACATGCACCGTGGTAAGGCAAATCCCGTCATGGGCAATGCTCTGGTCTACTTTCAGTTCCGGTGCAATATCGGTTTCGATTGTAAAATGGATGTTGCCCCGATCCCTTTCAATTTTTACCACTTTTCCGGTAACTTCTACAATTCCTGTAAACATAATTTGCTGCTTTTAAAATGAAATGTTTTTCTTTTTACAAAAGTAAAAGTAATTGGTGAAAAACCCCGGAGAGATGGACAGTGTTTTGTAATCTTAAAGATACAGTACATTGCCCTCTTTTACCGGAAGCTGCCGCAAAAACCCTTCTTCAAGCGATATAAAAGTCTCGGTGGCGGCCACTTCCGGAATGGTTTGGATCTGTTCGACGATGATCTTTTTCAAATGCTCGTTATTTTTGGTGAAAACCTTCACAAACAAGGAGTATTTACCAGAAATGTGATGGCATTCTACAATTTCAGGTATTTCCTTAATGGTTTGAAAAACATTTTCGTGGGTACTGTTAGGGGTCAGGTTTACCTGGATACCGATAAAAGCGCAGGTGTAATAGCCCAGGCCTTTGGGATTAAGAAAAAACTGCGAGCCGTTAATAATTTTGGCATCCATGAGCTTTTGCACCCTTTGGTGTACTGCAGCCCCACTGATGCCGCACATTCTGGCCACTTCCAGGTAAGGCATGCGGGCATTGGCAGAAAGAATTTCCAGAATTTTTTTATCCGTACTGTCAATTTGAAAGCCTTTTTCCATAAACCACATCGCTTTAAAAAAATTTAACACAAAAATAACACATTTTGATTACATATTGTAATAAGTATTCAAAAAAATTTTAAAATTTTTTGACATTGTGTCTTGTTTTCAAAAAATTTAATATTTTTGCAGTACGATTTTGATCCAAAAAATTAAAAAAGTAACAGCAAATGAAATTTGATCCCGCATCCAGCATCCAGGACCTGCTCCAATTTGGAGAGTTTGGGGATGTGAACCCGTCCATCACCGATTCGGCTACCTATACTTTTATGGAAGCCAAAACCATGGTGGGTACGTTTGAAGGAGATGAGGAAGGCTGTTTTTTATATTCCCGCCACTGGAATCCTTCCAATAAATACCTGGCCGATGCCCTTGCCGCTATGGAAGGTACACCGGCAGCCTGGGTTACCGCTTCAGGGATGGCAGCCATCACCACCACCATATTGCAGTTGTGCAATGCAGGGGATCATCTGGTTTCCAGCATCACCACCTACGGAGGTACTTTTGCTTTTCTTTCCAATTACCTTAAAAAGTTCAACATAGAGGTTTCCTTCGTGGATATTACCAAGCTGGATGAGGTGGAAAAGGCCATTAAGCCCAACACCAAAATGATTTATACCGAATCCATGACCAATCCCATGTTGCAGATATCTGATTTACCCGCCCTGGCAGATATTTCCAACAAACACAATATAAAGCTGGTGGTAGACAACACCTTTACCCCCATGATGATTGCCCCGGCCAAACTGGGTGCTCACATCGTGGTTTACAGCATAACCAAATTTATCAACGGGAAAAACGACTGTGTAGCCGGTGCTGTTTGTGGCGATGAAGATTTCATCGCCTCCATGGCCGATGTCAACACAGGATCAGCCATGCTGTTAGGACCGGTTTTAGATCCTTTGCGCTCTTCCTCCATTCATAAAAACCTGCACACCCTGCACATCAGGATGAAACAGCATAGCCATAACGCTCTTTTCCTGGCCGGAAAATTTAAGGAAGCCGGATTAAGGATTGTTTATCCGGGGCTGGAAGATCATCCCGGGCATGAGCTCATGAAAAAGCAAATGAACCCCGACTTTGGATTTGGCGGCATGATTGCCATTGACCTGGAAACCAGCGAAAGGGCTAACGAACTCATGGAAAAAATGCAGAAGGAGGGCGTGGGTTACCTGGCCGTAAGTTTAGGTTATTTTAAAACCCTGTTCAGCAATTCCGGAAAAAGTACTTCCAGCGAAGTACCCGATGAGGTGCAGAAAGAAATGGGGCTGTCAGAAGGATTGATAAGGTTCTCTGTTGGGCTTGACCATGACATTGAACGTACATGGGAAAAAATACAACTTTGCCTGAAAGCATTAAAATTTATATAGCTCTTTAATTAGTTCTGTTTTGTTTTTGCCACCCGGGTCGGTATTCGGTGTTTTGGGGTTTGATGAAAACCCGGGTGGTTTTTTAACATACTAAACTGAACGATTGTTGTAGTTTTTGTTAAATTCATGTTAATATTCTGTTTTTTATAAAACATTTTGACCGTTCTTTGGTTATAGTAGCATAGCGTAAAATTTTAGAAAAAGTTATTTTAAGATAGAAATAAATAGATGCTAATTCTCTTCATGTTGTTGTTTTGGTTAGTTGATTGGTGGCCCCGGAGTTTAAAAACTCCGGGGTTTTTTTATTCTTTTTTGGTCAGTCCGATTTTTATGGATAATTTTATAGTTAGGGTTTGAGTTGTATCTCTGAAATCAAATAATGGTATTTTAACTTTTTTAAAACCGAAAATGTTTCAGCCCGGAATAAAAGTTTACCTTTCCCTTTTGGTGGTGTTCGGATCTTTTCTGATCCCCGAACATTACCTGAAGCATTTTCATCCCCACGATCACCCCTCCTGCTCAGATCATTGCTCGCTTGATCACGACAGTTTCACCGAAAAATATCATGACTGCGATGATGAAAAGGAGTATTTTTTTTCACCGGTTCCTGAAAAGATCCGGCTGAAAAAAACGGTTATTTCCGTTGGCTCTTTGCCGTTTCTGGCAATTCCTGCTTCCCCGTTGCGGTTTCACCCATCGATTCCTCCACGCTCTCCCCCGCTTTCCTGATCTTAAATAAAATTGTATTGCAACAACTTTAATCGCTCCCTTTCCAAACCAGAAAATTTTGGCGGGGTTAGCATTGCTTTGTCATGTAACCTTAAAAAGTTCCTGGTCTGTTTCATTAAATAAAGGATTTCTATAATCTAATTCCTTAATCAGGGGGCAAAATCAGTTAGTGAGTTCACAGCGTTTTGCTGTGGCTGAAAATATTTATTTCCATTATCAATCTATGGGTGCAATAAAGGTCACCATTTTAAACTGTTTTTTTACCTGCTGGGTGTATTTCTTATCCAGCCCCGCAACAGCGCTAGCTGAAGGAGATTTCCAGATAAAGGGGCGGGT
>SL_3KL_010_SEDDRAFT_10005782_pt1 | contig 11082 bp, 13 predicted proteins | sample SodLakKL_010_SED_2_FD_10381 | JGI IMG/M metagenome (IMG submission 10381)
TTTAAATTTGTTTGTTGTTTCATTATTTTATATCTTTTTTCCAAAAATCACGTTTTTGCCATAATACCTTATAAACCGATTCCATTGAATCTGAAATTGTTTTCATTAATTCACCCCTTGTTTTACTTCCTTTACGATTAACAAATTTTTTCATTTCTTTATCCAAAGAATCATCAACAAATTTTTTTATTTCACTCTTGACAATTGATGTGACTTCTTGCTTATTCATTTATTATGATTTTTATATAAATAGTGTTTTATAAAAAATAATTAAGGTTTCTATTTATNTNAAAATATGTTATGGAAAAAAACTTAAAAAGGGTTAATCGTGACCTATTAAACAATAAAAAAAGCAATTCTTTCTCAATAAAAGAATCAATAAAAAAATTTAGATGGTTGAATGAAAACAAAGGAAAAATCAAATTGACGCAATACGACCAAAAAGAAGAAGAGGAAAAATTTAGAAGATATGTTAATAGAAATGATGTTGTTATAGAATTCATTGAATTAGAAATATATGATAATTTGGTTATTTGGGGTGGAACGATTGATGATGTTTTTAAATTTTTCTATAGGGTAACCCCAGATAGTAGAACAAGTACATTTGATTTTACCTTTCTAGATGGTTTTGACCCAACGGGTGAAACCGTTGAACTTGAAAATGAAGACGAATATGTTGAAAAACAAATGGATTTATTTGAAAATGTTAAAAATTATTATGACATATTTGCGGAATACTGGAGAAATGAATTAAATATGAATTAAAGAAATTTTTTACCCAAATCATCCAAATTCAAAAATGGATTACTATCCGTTGCNTTTTCAATATGATTTGATCTTAAAACAACCCCNTCATAGTTTTTAATACCAACATGGTTATGATGAAAACCAATAACTGATTTATGAATCTTATGTTTTTCACATAAAAACATAATTAATTCTTTTAATGCTTCTATTTGTTCAATCGTATATTTATGCCAATATTCATAACCTTGCCATTTTTTCTTTCCCACCTCATGTTTCGATTCAACCCGTTCATTAACCCAATTATAAAAACAACCATCAATTTTTCTTAACCACCCCATATTTTCTAATATAATACTAATTGAAACAGAATCAATTTCCTTTTTTCCAATAAAATTTGAATAGTGTTTATCATTAAAATGTTGATAAATTAAACCGTTTCTTTTGATTGTAAAAGTTGGCCATTCATCTGATTTACCAAAATTTTTATTTTTTAGCCTAATAATATGATTATCACCAAATCTTAAACTGTTACCAATAATGATTTGTTGTTTTTCTTTTTTACTNTTATAATAATTTTTTGTTTTAAATTTATCATTAAAAATTATTCTAGTTTCCATACACGAGATTTTTTTAATTTATTAGCCTTTTTTATTAAATCTTCAAGATCATCATCAAAAATATATTCTTTGGGACCTTCTTGAATAAAATAATCATTTGAGATTAAATCACCCAGATCATCAACAATTCTTAATGCTTCCTTAATTACTCTTTTTTTTTCATTTACACTCATAATTACAAATCTTTAAGGTTTTCCAAAATAAATGTTTCATCATCCAGATTATTAAGATTTTCTTGTATATCCTCTAATGATTTTTTTATATAATAATTACCATCATCGTCTTGCTCAGATAGAGCACCCATGTGAACCAAATCATCGAAAAATTTATTAAGTAAATGTTCTGGTCGTCTCAAATTCGATTTTTTTAATAAAAGTTTTTTTAATGAATTATAATTAATTGGATCACCAATTTTATGATAATCGTTAGCAAATAAATATTTCAAAAGTTTCAAATATTTAGTTTTTTTTGTGTAATGAACATCATATGTGTTTTTATGTAATAAATATATTTCCCTTTCAAAATACTCTCTAAAATAAATCCCTAAAACAATTAATGATTCATTCAGCGCAACAATTATAATGAAAAGTAATATAACTGAAAAATCATCCGCTTCTGCTCGTTCTCTTGTTTCATCATATTCCATTCTAATTGTTTCAATTTCTTCATTCATACTATTCCTATACTCAGCAACAATTTCTCTGTATTCCGAAATCAATTCTTGATTTTCTCTAACAATTTCTTGATATTCTCTCCTAGCGGTAATAAAATCATCGGGTAAATTACTAATTCTCCTTCTATAATCATTAATTATCTCATTTAATTCTCTAATTTGTGCCTCATAATATGAAATATGTTCATCATGATAATATTCTCTTATTCCTTCAATTTCACCTTCAATTTGTACTGTTTCTTCTGCAATTCTTTCATCAAATGTACTAGCAAAATTTTGTGCACCCGATAATGAAAGGTAAAAACTAATTCCAATTATTGTTAAAACCAAAAACAACCAAACATATGTTTTGGTTACTACAAATTTAACGTTTTTCCATAGATAATCAAAAGAAAAATTTCTAATTAAAAACCTTTTTATAACCTCAAACACCACTAAAAAACCAACACTAAATGTAAATGCAGCAATTGTTGATATTGTGTCGTTATTTATTTGAGCGTAAAACGACCCCTCAAGTGCGGGAAAAAGTAAAAAAAACGCAAAAAATATTGAAATAATGTTTCCAAGAAATGTTGCACCATATAGCCACCTATCTAACTTTTTATTCTTTCCTTCAAAATCCTTTTCATTAATTTTTTCTCTAATTTTATTATAACCTTTTAAATCCATAATTATACCTTTGTTAACTCTATCTCTGATAGTCTATTACTATCTAATGTTACGTTAATGACATAATCTGGATAAATTACATGGTTATGTTCAACAATAATCACCCTATTCATATAATTTTTAATACTTTGTATTAATTCAGCGAACTCATCTACACCATTTTGATCTAATTTACCCATTATCTCATCCAACATAAATAGTTTAGGCTTAGATTTAATATTAATTTGGTTTAATGCAAACTTTAAAACAATACTTGAAAATGTTCTTTCCTTACCAGATGAACCAATGCAATCAATTACTGCGTTTGATTGGTTTTTATATGCAAACATTGGTTTTAATGAATCACCATCCAACCAAACACTAAATTGTGTTGATTCCAATAAATCACGCATTACACGATTCATTTTGGGTATTATTTGATTAATAAGAATCTGTTTAGGTATCCCTTCCCTGTGAACACATTTCTTATAATATTTGAATATTTCATCTCTTAACTCTTGTTTTTTGTATTCATCAATCAATTTCTTAATTTCATCAATTCTCTCTTTATTTCTATCAATATTTGAACCATACGTCCATATTGCAGTATTCAATACTTCACGATCATTATTTAATAGCGTTAACTTACCCTCTAAATCATTAATTTTTATACGAATTTTTTCATTTTCTTCAATTTGATTAACAGATTTTTTGTGCTCATCAATTTTTCTCTGTAATTCAGTGTTTTTATTTTTGATGTCATCATTTTCAACCTGTAATTGTTTAATTTTTAATTCATTTTGTTTCTTTTTGTTATAATCATTTTTTTGATTCTTCAATTCACCAATTTCAGTTAAAATCTCATCCATTTCATCACTTTTCTTCTCAATCTCTTTTTTCCTTTGATCAATTATTGTTTTTCTATTCTCAATCTTTTGTTTTATTTTCTTAATTTGATCCTCTTTTTCGTATATTTCATCTCTTAACCCATATGCCTTTTCTTTTAGTTTTTTTATTTCATTATTAATATGAACCATATGTTCTTCACCCAAAAAACTACCACATTTATCACATTTATCTGAATTTTTAAGGGTTTTTATTTCTTCCCTTACCGAACTACCATCCATTTTTAATCTTGTAATAGCAGATTCTAACAATGATATATCATTTTCATTCTTATCAATAGACCTCTCTTGATCCAAGATGATTAATTTGATACTATACTCCCATTCCTTATGTTTTTCCCTAACACTTTCTAAATATTCAATCCTTTCCTCATTAAACTCATCAGAAAGTTCTTTATTGTTCTCAATTAAAACATTTATTTGTTCTTTATTATCTGTGATATAATCATTATTGATGTCAATTTTTTCTTTAGTTGCATCAACGTCCAAATTGGATATTTCAGTATCTATTTTATAAAGAGATTCCTTATGAGTACCAATGTTATTATTCACATGTTTTATTGATTTCTCAACACTTTCAACCTTTTCCTTATCACTTTCGATTTGTTTTTCAAATCCATTAATTTCCGAATCTAAATTCTCAATTTCCTTTTCTTTGGTATTAACATCACAAGAAATCCTACCTTTGGTGTTATACCTCTTTTCCATTTTTTTAACAATCTCAAGTTTTTTATCAAAAACATCTAATCCACTATCAAATAATAACGAATCCATATATTCTGACATATCACTTGATAAGACATCATTTAATGTATCAGATGTTGTTAAAACCACCCTCATGAAATTATCATAGCCACCAACGATTGAAGAAATGATTTTCTTAATCTTTATCAAGCTATTTTCATCTAATTCATCAATATTATTATCTTCAGTAATTTCATCATTTATATCGTTTAATTTGTGATATGTTAAAATATTATTCACATCTGAAACATCACCATTTTTATTTCTTTTAAATTCGATTCTTTTCTTTATTGCATAATACTCATTATTAACTAATAATATCAAATAATTGTCGGTAAAGTTGGAATTATTTCTATTATTAATATATCTAATATCACCATGTTTGATTCTTTTTTTTGTTTCCAGTGTTTTACCAAATAACATAAAAGGAATGAACTTAAATGCCAAGGTTGTTTTTCCAGTTGCATTTCCACCCATTATTTGAAATAAACCATCCTTATCCGACCAATCAACGTCAAATTTTTCATATGACATAAAATTTTCACCACCAAATTTAACAACATCCCATTCGTATGTTAAATAATCATCTTCATTGATTTCAGTGTTTATTTGTTTATCAAGTTTAATTACATGCTTTATTTTATCTTTATCAAGTCCAAGTTCTTTTAAATAATCAAAAAATGCTTTATGTTGTGTATCAACATCTAATATATTTTTTAATTCATTGGTCTCTTTAATTTTAATATCATCAGATTTAATAAAATCATTCTTATTATATATTTTTATGTTATTATGTTGATCCCCAACATATTTTTTTAATTTTCTTTCGTTTTCATTGGTCCTATCAGATTCGTTTGTTTTCCAAATAAATCTCAATGATATTTTTTCAACATCACCATCCAAAGTAAAACTAAGATTATCAAAATCAGTATCGGGGGTTAATTCAACATTAATAAATTTATGTTTTTTATTTTCAATTGGTATTTCATTAACGTTTTTATTCCTTATATCCCATAATAAATATCCATGAAATATATCATCACCCTCATCAAACTTTTGTGCAACAAGTGATCCTGGATATGCTTTTGTTTTTTCATCATTTAAATATTGTTTTAGATGAATGTCACCTAATAATGCATAATCACCCAAAAAATCACTTGATGAATATAATCCGTTCTTAATAACATATCCAACAGGGGTTTTAGTGTTATTCACCTTATCGTGAAACAAATCAATATATGTGTGTTCCTTCCTTTTCTCTGATTTTAAAACTTCTTTACCCTTTTTAGTGTTCCACGGATTCATCATTTTTGATCCATAATGCCAAACAGCCCAAACAACATTTTCATCCTTAAAAAAACCAGTCTCATCATAATATACAATATCATGATCTTCTAATGTATCTACAATTGCATCAACAGCATCGGTTCTTTTGAGATTTTGTAATAAACAATCATGATTACCCCTAATAACAATTGTTCTACCAATTTGGGATAATTCTTTTAAAAAACTTTTAGCTAATTTAACCTGTTCGGTACCAAGTGCCAAATAATCGTGAACTATATCACCAACCAAAACAATTCTGTCGGGTTTTTCCTTTTTCAAGGAATTAATTAGATTTCTAAAAACGTGTTCGTATTCTTGATTTCTTGTTGGTGTTTTTCTTAAATGAATATCTGCAAGATGTGCAATTTTATTTATCATAATTATTATTTTTTTACAAAAATACTGAATTTTTACATGATACACAAATATTTAAAATAACCGACTTTTTGTCTTTAATAATTTATTGATTTGTATTAAATATGTCAATTTGTCAATAATTTTATTGTGGTATAATTTTCGTATGTTTGTTAAAACAAAAAAAGGAGGTAAATATGATGAGAAATGATTCAATTAGTTCAATCTTTGAAAATAGATATACATCAAATAACTTTGACACCTACATGCTAGACGGTGACTTTTATATTGATGTTATACTACCAGGTTTAAAAAAAGATAATATTGATATTGATTATTATGATAAAAAAATCGTCATTACATCTAATAGAGAATGTGATGAAAATAAAAAATATCAAATGAAAAACACCTATTTTGGTGAAATAAATGAAAAGTTTATGCTTAGTTTTGAACCAGAATCAATTGAAGCCAATTACGAGAATGGTATTCTATCTTTAAAGCTTAAAAGAAATGAAAAGGAAAAACCTAAAATTAAATTCTTATAATAAACAAAAAACCCCCATAAATTAATAGTGGGGGTTTTTTGTTTTTATTTTTTTCTTTAAATATGATACCCTATTTGATAATTGTGTCGTACTAATTCCTGTATATGCACTTATTTCTTCATATGAAAAACCATGAATATATTTCAACTCTAAAAAAGAATGGTCAATATCTGTTACTGAAGCATTTTTACATAATGATAAAAAATATTCACTAAGTATTTCTTTTTCAACATCATTAGTACAACTTATTAATGTGTTGTTATTCGTTGTTTCATAATATATTAAATCAATTCTATTTTTTCTCCACTCATCAATAATATGATTTTTTAAAATCCCCAAACACCACGTTTTAAATGTGTGTTTTTTAAAATCATATTTATTAATATTCATAAAAATTTTTATTAAAACATCAGAAACAATATCCTCAGATTCTAAAACCAAGTTTCCATGTTTTCTCTTAATATAATTAATTAATATTTTTTTATATTTATTGTAAAGCAATTTTTGATGTTTTAGTGAACCAGAAACGACCCCATCAATTAATTCATTATCATTTAACATATTTTATTCTATGATTAAAATAATCGTTGTCTGTTAGTGGTTTTGCACCATAAATTAAATCTAACAGCTTATCCTTATTCTTTACACATAATTCATCAATATCAAATTCATCATCTAATTTCAAAAATTTTATCTTATGTGACACGTCTTCATATATATTAAACAATATGTTATATAAATGAAACCCACTTTCATATGCATCAAAATCTAACCCAATTATTAAATCAGGTTTACGTTCTTTTAATTTATAAAACAACGCCTCATTAATTTCTTTTCCTAATAATGGTGTTGAATTTGGAAGTGATAACATTTCAAACACCCCCTCAACCAAAAAAACTGTAAAATCAAAATTTATGTATTTTTCATTAAAAACAATATCTTTACCATATTTGGGATTTAAATATTTAACCTTTTCATTTTTATCGTAACTTCTAGCTACAAAATAATTAACATTCCCATTCATATCAAAAGAGGGTATGATAATTCTTTTTTTATAATATCCCTCAACACAAAAACCAAGCCGATATTCTAATATTTTTTCTCTTGACAATCCTCGATTAAGAATTAAATAATTTAATGCTTCTAAATGTTCATCATCATCTTCATTAATATCACTAAAAGAAATAAAATGATTTGGTAAAAATATTGGTTTATGAATGTCTTCTTCAAATTCATATGTTTTTCCACTAAAAAAGGCACCTGAAAATGATTTATATAATTCATAATCAATATTACTTCCATATAACTTTATTAGTTTACCAAGAGTTCCCGTAAATTGTGGATCATAACACTTCCAACAGCGAAACACCCTTTTTTCTGTGTTAATTTCTAAGTTAAATTTACCGTCTGGATATGTTAACCCCTCCCTTTCTTGGCATTTAGGACAATTAACTTGAAGTTGATTTCCCCTTTCAATACCCCTAACATCTTGAAAGATATTAACAAGAATATCATGAAACTCACGACCTTGAAGCATATTATTTTTTATGTTGTTCCAAAAATGGAAATGTTTTCACCAATTTTTCTATAAATTTAGGTGGATCAACCTTAAACCTATTACCCCATTTTTTATGATAGGTGTGAAATTCAATGAAAAAAGAAATAACATCATTTTTTAATTCAACATATTTTTTATCTGTTGATGATTTAAATGTTTCAATATGTTTTTTCAGTTCTTCATTCTCAGTTGATAATAAATCAAGTTGTTCTGATAACCACTCAACACCACCCATTTCTTCAGACGAAATTCGTTTTTCAACGTCTTTCTTTTCTTGAGGACTTAAATAATTTATATCACCCAACAACTCTTCCGCTTTCTTTTTTGCCTTATCCCTAAAGCTAATATCATTGTTTTTCTTTGTTGTTATATTTTCTTTTTTTGTTGTTACATCCCCTTTGGGTCTACCTCTTTTTTTTGCAATTGCCGCAACATTTTTTTTTGCCATATTAATATTTTTTTTTATTTAACAATTATGTTTGTATTTAGGTGTGCCATTAATCCTTCATCATAGTTCCAAATAAAACCATCTGCTGCTTTAATTTGAGAAACATAACCCTTTTTATAATGCCACTCCTCTGTACCTGTTAATGAAGAAAGATAACGAACAGTAACACCCAAATCTTCATTATGTACTTTATTTTTTTCAAGTATTGTATAATCAATTTTTCTTTTCCTGTGAATATGTCCAATGTGCCATTCCCTAAATTTTACCTTATCCCAATAACTCCTTGGTTCTCTCTCTGTTGCCATTAACATGGGTAAACTTGATTCTTTTTCTTCATTACCATGTGTAAAACCAAGAAGAACTTTACCATAATTATAATATTTTCTTGTAAAACCAGAATTATCTACATTAACCGAATTGTCATTCATAAACATATATTTTAATACGGTTCCCAAATAATAACTTCTTTCAACGTCATGATTTCCAGGAATAACAAGTATATCAATCGGAACACCCGTTTGTTTTAATAAATTAATCCCATCTAAAATTAATTTAACACCCAAATCAAAAGTTTTCTTCCATCTCAAATCCTCATCTTGTGGTGTTCCCCTTGTTGTTGTATTAAAAAGATTATCACTATTAAAGAAATCACTTCCAATTGGAAAAAGAATTCTATTGAAATTAAATGCCGATGCTCTTACTATTAATTTTTTTATCGCACCAATAAATCTTTCAGAAGCAATTTTAACGTCATAATTATCATCGGTTTCACCAGCCCAAGCCAATTTTCCTAAATGTAAATCAAAAATTGATAATTCAAATAGATTATTTTCCTTTTCAAATCTATTTAAAACTGAATCAACCTCATATGGTGTAAAATTTTCGGGAATATAGTCTTCAATGTATTTTTTAAATGTTTCAAAAGCATTTTCAAGCCTCCTTTCATAATCCTTACGTTTAAGATGTGCTTTAACTTGAAGATTTTGTTTTGTGAATGGGATTCCATTATTAAATGATGTTGTATCCCATTTATTAACAACCGCTCTTTCAACGTCCCATATCTTTTGATCAACAGATGTGTATTGTAAGAGTTCATCAATTGTTTTAATGTTTTTTGTGTCACAATTAATGGTTACTGAACCTTCACCATCATCTGTGTATGTTGTTTTTGATTTAATATTAACATCATTTGAATGTTGAACACGATTTTTATATTCTTCAAGTTTATCTTTAAACTTATTACGTAGATCATCATTCTTTGTTTTACCCAACTTTTCTTCCCTATTAATCGTTATTTTGATGTTTTTAATATAAGTAGAAGAATATCCGTTATTTTGAGATGCCTTTGAAGCAGATATGTTATTATCTATGGCATATTGGAGGATGTTAATCCCATTTGTTAATCTTTCTTTTTGCATAGTTTAATTATTTTTTTACAAAAGTATGTTTTTTTTTCGTAATAAACAAATTCTTAAATTTCATATAACTCAAATGCGGCATATCCACAGACATAAGCATCACTCATATCAAAAGATTTTTCATGAACATCCCCACTGGTTTTTTTATAGATCCAATTAACATCTGGTTCTAATTTAGAAACCTTTTCCCAAATATACAATTTTTTTTCTTTTTTTCTATATTCCTTCGGAAAACTTAAAACCCGTTTAATTTTTCCCTTTTCTTTTTTCTCTTTTACTAATTCGGGACAGAATGCTTTTCTTGCGTCATAAATCGAGATCCAAATTGGATATGTGTTAAAAAGCTCATAAATGATACGTCTACACATTCCATTAAATCCATATAATAATAATGTTGTATTTTGATTGTTACTCCCACCGAGTGGCTTTTCAACCACAACAACATCAATTATACCACCAAACTCTTTTTTAATCCTTTCTTGATAATCAATAAGATAATTTTTAAACACTTCTGATTTATAAACATCCCTATGTTCTGGATCAACATTATTTTTAGTTTTTAATTCTAAATGTTTTAATTCAAGTAAGTTTCTATCTTTACCCCATAAAGCAAAACCAATGTTTGTTGTACTAATATCAAGAGACAATAAATACGTTTTTCCCATAAAATTATTTTTTACCATAAAATTTTCTCTCTAATTCTTTTGGGTCATTTAGAAAATTCCTAATAAGATTTTCAACCACCCCACCAATTTTCATGCTTTTTCCTTTACAAAAAATCTTTAATTTTTGGTGTAAATCGCCATTGATAATAATAGATTTATTTTTTGTCATTATAATAAATTTTTATTTTATTTTATAATTTATTATAAATACTCAAAAAATAAAAAATAATTTTAAAAATCTAAAGAAAAAATAATTGTCCTTGAAACATTTGGGTTTTTCTCGATTGGATCGTTGAATTTGCCAATTGCAACTAAATTATCATCGTCATCATAAATACCAATTTCAGTTACATATACAGACGTTTCACCATCCCAGGTTCTATTAGTGGTGGTATTAAACTCGTTTAATGGAAGTTTTATTGGTAAATCGGTTG
>SL_3KL_010_SEDDRAFT_10005783_pt1 | contig 11080 bp, 9 predicted proteins | sample SodLakKL_010_SED_2_FD_10381 | JGI IMG/M metagenome (IMG submission 10381)
ACGTGTTCATGGTAGTCAAGAACGGCCGGGCATGGGACGGCAATCTGAACGAGCTGTTCCCGACAGAGCGGCAACGACGGCCGCACAGGTTTGAGCGATAGTTCAAAAATGGTAGTCACGAAAATAAATTTCAATTACAGGTGCTCGATCAGTGATTTCCGATAACCGATTTCGTGTCCGGTTGGATGGCAGTTGAAGCCTGATACCTACTTTGAATAGTAGCTATGATTTATCTTATGACATCAGTTTTTTTGAGTAATTATTAGAAAATGTAATCCCACCTTCATTTCTAATGGTTTCCTCTATAAAAATGCCATCTTTCATTACAATAATCCGGTCACAGATATCTTTCATGATATCGATGTCATGGGATACCATAACCAGTGCAAATTTATGTTGCTCTTTAAGATTAATTAACAAACTCAGTAATCTGTATTGCAACACCTTGTCGAGACCAGCCAAAGGCTCATCTGCAAAAATAAGTTTTGGATTAGTCACAAGTGCTCTTGCAAGAGCCACCCTGCGTTTTTCTCCACCGCTTAGTTCGTGTTGATATTTATTGAGGTAGGAAGATGACAACCCCATTTTTTCAAGAAGTTCCTTAGATTTTTGGCTTGAAATATTTGCTTGATCAGGAAAGTAATGAACAAATGGCTGCTCAATAATTTTGTTCACTTTTAGTCCAGGATTTAGGGATGCCTCAGGATGTTGATATACCATTCTTACGTAGCGACGAAAAACATGAATAAGTTCTTTATCAGATAAACTGGTTATTTCCCTGTTTTTGAAAAAGACCTTGCCATTATCGACTTTGGATAATTGCAATATTGATCGTAGAAGCGTAGTCTTTCCACATCCACTTTGCCCAACAATACCTAGTATTTCATCATTATCAATGTTGATCGAAACATTTTTTACTGCTTCAACCAACTTGTTGTTCTTGAAAAAAGACTTGGATAAGTCTTTGGTATATAATATGGAGTTATTTTTCATAAGCCCAGCATGCTACCTTTTGCCCGGGTGCTATTAGCCTTTGCTCAGGTATTGTGTCATTACATTTTGTTTGAAGATTTATATCAAGATCTTTTTTTAACTCACAAACAGTTGAGTATGGACAGCCCGCATTATTTCTTTTAATGTGTTCCGTATTGCTATTACTAACTCCGTTGCGAAGTTTACCGAAGAAATTGCCATTGGCCATTTTAAAAAGAAATATTGTGTATGGATGAAGCGGGTTTATCTCGTTGATATCGCTTACCTCCAGCTCTTCCATAGCCAATCCATTGAGAAAGACATAAATCTTGTTTACAGAAGAAAGGATTTGATCGAGTCGATGTGAAATAAGAATTAGCGACAAACCTTTTTGATCGACTATTTTAACCAACAGATCGATTATCTTTCGAGAAGAGTAGGGATCAAGAGAACTTGTTGGCTCATCAGCAATCAATACTTCCGGATTACCGAGCAGTGCGAGCATGATATAAGCCCTTTGTGCTTCGCCTCCACTTAGCTGATTGGGATATGAGTCCAATAATTTTCCTTTATCTTTGATATCCATATCAGCCAAGAGAGAAGTAACTGTATCATGAAATTCAGAGTTGTTTGCGATGTTGTGTTTTTTCCACGTATCCAATGCCTGATCAATAATTTTTTTATACGGTATCAGTGAAGATTTAGCATCTTGAAATATGATGGATATTTTTTTCCCCCTCAAGCTTTTTGCTCTCTTCTTGTAGCTTCGAATCCATTTTTTGTTTGCACTTTCAGGAATTCCACTATTGGCTTTTTTATATTTGGGGATTCCATCAAGAATATTCACTTTATCGAAAATGATTTCACCTGCGGTAACACCTGGATTATTTTCCAAAAGACCTAATGTTGACAAAAAAGTCTGGCTTTTTCCGCTTCCGGATTCACCAATAATTCCAACTTTCTCTCCTTTATTTATCGTTACTTCGATACCACGTACAGCGGAGATGTAAGTTGGACTGTTGTTGAAGCCTAAATGCAAGTTTTTTATTTTGAGTATGGTAGGCATTGTCATGTTGAATTTTTGCGGGGATCCAGTAGCCGCGACAGTCCGTTACCTGTCAGATAAAATGACAGCAGAGACATTATAATCACTAAAGAGGGAAAGAAAACCATCCAGTACTCACCTTTGTAAATATCGCTCTTTCCTTGCAGCAGAATATTACCCCAACTTACCTCCGGAACCTGAATTCCAAATTGAAGGTAGCTCAATGTAACTTCAACCATAATTGCAAATGCGAAGCAATTAGCAATTTGACTGATGATGATCGGCTTGCAATTATACCATATAATGTCGCGATATAAAATCTGATTGTCAGCAAAACCGATTTCTTTGGATGACTCAACAAACTGACAATCCACAAAGTGTTTCACAGTAGATTTTATGACATTAATATTTGCAGGCAACAAAACCAGACCGACAGCTATCATCACAATATAGATGTTAAAGCTGAAGATTACTGCTGCAAGAAAGAACAGTAAAAGTGCTGGTATTGATTCTAAAACAAGAGTTGCACCATCAACAATATTGGATGAAAGATTTTTATTATAACCAGAGTATGCTCCTAAAAAAAGTCCACCAAATACAGCTATCAAGACTGCGATGAATCCAGGCAGGATGCTCCATTTGGAGCCTGCAATCATCAGACCGAGGACACTGTTCCCTCGTTCATTGGTGCCAAAGTAAAAGGGTTTTTTATCTGAAAACAGCTTGAACCGAATGCTTCGGATTGTTTCAGAATCAATCATCTGAGTAGCTAATGAAATATCATATTTTCCAATTTGCGTGGTGTCCGGAGTCCATATGAATGCACCATCTTCGTATTTCATTCCACTAGGTCCTTCTTCAACCCAAAAGGAAGCCTTGCTTCTTAACCTTTGAGATGAAGGAACATAACGATACTCTCTTCCAACTGTCGCAGTTCTTTTTGGGTTTCGACTAAAAATCAATTCTTCTGCGTCCTGATCAATTTCCTCAGGGACGGTGAAAGAAAAAAAATCTTCAACAGTTTCCTCTTCAATAGGTTGGTGATAAAGTACTTTTTGAAACAAGTACAAGGAGGGCGGGCGTGCCGGTGTGCCATTTTTTATAATGCTATCACTGAAAAAAAAAGCGAAAACATTCATGCCTATGAGGATAAACAAAAGCATGATACCCAAAATAAATCTAAAGTTCAGATGAATAATCATCAGCGGTTTATTTCATCAATTGCGGGTTGAGCTTGTAGGTTAGAATATCTCGAATAAAAGAGAACAGGAATACTGTAAAGAGTAAGACTTTTACGCTGCCAAGTATCAGTGGATAATCCTTGGCTCCCGGCGTTTCTAATGATCTCCAGATCATAAATCCGAGTCCTTGCCATGCGAATATATATTCAACGATAATTATTCCACTGATTAAATAGGTGATTTTTGAGCTCAACGTAATGAAAATCGGGAGTAATAATGCTCGCAAAACGTGATTGTAAATTGGCAGTCCTCTGGCCTTGACAGCTTTCAGCCAGGGCTCATTCATTACTTTCCTTGTTTCGTCGCGGATTTTATTGTAGAAATCCAAAAGGATCCCGTCTCCTAGGGCAATTGCGGCAACAGGTATCAGTAGAACGAACATCCTTGTACGAAAATCACCATCCTCAAAATCAATATAGAGGGGTACCATATTGCCAAACACAAATACCAGCAACATTAACAAAGAAGCCCAGATGAGTATGGGTATGGGGGATAGCAGGCTCAGTGTTCCGGCAAATAACTTCTGAAACATCGCATTCTTTTCAGAGGCGACTAATAAACCAGCAGGTAAAGCTATAATCAGTACGATTAGTAAAGAAAGAAATATCAGAGTAAAGGTAAGTTTTGAACCGTGAAGTATAAGTTCTGATATCAGGAAGTTACCACTGACGGAATAATCATAACTGAAAAGATAGGATATGGTGAGATAATCTTTGACACGTTCGAAATAGGATATCTCTGAGGGTATGGCGGTATCTGGTACTAGGGCAAGTAACAGACATATTATGAATAGGCTGATAAAAAAAACCGCTGCATTTTTTAAAAGTAAATACAGAACATTTTTGGTTCTATCATTACTCATAATAATCAAGAATTTCCCACTCATTGACGAAGGTAAAGAAAGCAAAAGGATCAATTAAAGTGTAACTGAACCTGTTGCTGAATACGGCATATTGATCAAAGTTAAATAGAAAAATACATGGGATATCCGTTGCCAGGATATTCTGGATTTCATACATGATTTGCGATCTCCGTAACCTTCTTGTGGCATCTGTGTTGCGATATTCTTCAAACAACTCGTCAATTTGGCTGTTTCTGTAGCTCATGACATTGTGTCCACCCGGATAAATATTATCAGATATAAACAGATGACTGACGTCATAAACAGGATTAATGACCCATTCCATTAATGCCAGGTCAAAGTCTTTTTCAAAGTATAAACGTCTCTCATACCTTTCGGATATTTCAAATTGAGCATTCACATCTATGCCAATAGCTTTCATCTGCTCAATAAAATCCTGTATGACGTTACTCATGCCGGTGACAAGTTGCTGCTTAACCAGAAGATTGAGCCTGATGGGATTTCCGTCATGATCAAGTGCTCTTCCTTGTCTGTCAGTGTTGAAGCCAGCCCGTCTCAATAGTTCTTTAGCTCTGTCAACATCATATTCCATTACCTGCAGAGATGGATTGTAGTTGGGCGATGATGATGTAAACGGGCCTGCCAGAACGCTTCCTCTACCGTTAAACCATTGATTGAGAGAGCGTCGGCGGTCAAAACCATGCACCAATACCCTTCTCAGATCTCTGTTCTGAAGCAAGGGGTTTTCAAAATTTATTCCAATGGCATGAACATTATATGATTGAAACGGTTCGAGCCTGTGAGTTCTCTCAAATTCTTCAATCCTGCTGATTGGAGTGTTAACAAGCAGGTCGGATTGTCCGTCTCTCATTCTAAGCGTGGCCGTGTCAATGTCAGGAAGGACATCCATTTGGACATTGCTGATATTTGGGACTTTTCCATGATACCGGTTGTTACGGACCAGGCGTCCGGTACCCTGGATGGTTATTTGACTGAATTCAAAGGGACCTGTACCAACAGGGCGCCGGGCAAATTCACGGCGAGCTGCAGGTCCTTCAGAAAGCAAATGTTCCGGTAGTATCCAGTAAGTTAATGACATCAAATTTTCACCCAAATTGGGATTGAAGAATGAGAATCGGACAGTGCGGTCATTTATTTTGTTGACTTCTGAAATGGTATTGTTAAAAAACATGCTCAGACTTCGAAGATTTGACTCATCTTTCGCATAATTAAAGGTGAAGACGACATCATCGACAGTCAACCTTTCCCCATCATGCCAAAAAACATTCTCTTTTAGTTTGACATCATATGTATACCCATCAATGGCAGAAAAGTCCTCTGCCAGAACCGGCACAAATTCTTCCTGATTATGGTCATACCTGAAAAGACCCTCGAACATCAACTCATGGAACCTGATATTTACCATTCTCAGAGAGCTGTTTTCATAAGGATTAAGAGAAGCCACATTTTCACTTTCTATGTATCGTAAACCTGTGTTTTGCTGTGCATGAGCCAAACCAAAAACAAGCACAATACTGAATGAAAGAGCAATCTTAATGAAGTATTTCATGATTCATTGATTTTAGTTAATGCTAATGTCAACTGATACCGTCTGCTCAGGCATGGTAATTACCTGAACTGCAAAACCAAGCGAAGTGAGATATTGAAATCGTTCGGTTTTCTCGGCATGTGTAACAATCTGACGGGCCTGTTGCCTGTATGCTTCTCCCCTCAAGGGATCTGACCTGTTGAAATAGCGCAAATAAGCAAATAACGCCATATCATGCATGCCTATGACCTCGCGAACAGGCAAGTTGTATCCAATCGTCAAAATTTGGATTTGATGTGCGTTATCAAGATTAAAAGATCGAAACGCGGGCCAGCCAATGGGCCATGCATAGCGTTGGTTATTGCCAGGTTGAGAACCAAGCCGGCTCATTACATTTGAAAGTGTGTTTTCGAAATACCGGGACAATATGTTATTGTTATAACAGCTTGACAAAACCGGGATTACCTGCAGTGTATTCTGCAATGTCAGAGAGTGCGACTCAATGAACTCAGATGTCGGAACAAGTCCAGAATAGCAAGGTGTTTCCTTAATTATGGCTTTAAGCATTTTTAGTCTTGGAGTTGAAAAATCAGGATTATCGAAAAACTCCAAATGCCGGTTCGTTCTAAGATGAACATGGGCTTCAAAAGCTTTTTCCAGGGCATTATCTGTAGCAATACTTTCATAGATGATTGCGGATATCATCAGATAACCCATCCATTTGGCGTGCATAACATCAACCCATTCAATGACTTCGCCAAGATTCAGAATGTCGCTGTTGACTATGGATTCCCGGTCTTTCAGGTATTGAAGTGAGTTCATTTCCGACTTGATCTTGGAAATGTTGTTTACATCACTGGAATTGCCTAACATGAAAAGATTGCAGATTTGTTTATAATTTCCATTCATATGTCTGCAATCCTTAACTGAAAATCCCTGAAACCAGGCAGCCATTAATTGCTCCGGATTGGCAGGTGTAACAGCTGAGCTGTAATTTTTAGCAGCTGTCACTTCTTGCGGAGCTGTGCCAGTTGCACTGTTTGGTAATTCAAAACCATCCGTTGTCACATTACGAAAAGCATTAAAGCGAGCTGCCAGTAATTTTTGAATGTTTTGCAGACGTTGATAATGTTCTGTTTCACCTTGATTTTCATAATCTGCTGCAACTAAGGATATTAGGTCACGAAATGCGGTAAGTCCGAATTCATAGAAGACCATCCCGGCCTCACCAATACGGAAATACGATAAAGCAACCGCGTTTTTTTGTTCTTCGGAAAGCTGTTCTAAATTGCTATGACCGTATTGTTTGATGATATTCTCATAATCGTGTGATCGTAAAAGATGCCTGACATCATTTGCATACACTGCGCTACTATCTATGAGGCCTGTAGATATGCTCAAGAACAATAGTGGGAACAAAAGAATTTTGGGTACTCGGGTCATATTCAGTTCTTTCAGTAGGACAATCTGAGAGTTACGGACGGGGTGAATCCGGACTGTGTGTTCCCGGAAGGCAGGTCACTGAATCTGCCAAGGTTGGTATTACCCAGAACAGGGCTGGTATTGACAACAATTGGAAAACCATCCAGGACATCAAGAATATTATGGGCATATAACGCGCCAAATAACATGGCAGGAATAAAAAAAGCGGGATTTCTCAAAGTGGTTTTAGTCAGCCCGGTATCAGCAATCTGGCCCAAACTGTAAAAAGCCAGGATTGATCCCGTCAGTGTATATCCCAGTGCTTTTTCTTCTTCTTCCTTGAAAAACTGACCAATTCCCGGGAATGCAGCCGAAAGAAGTAATGCTCTTCGAGGATCTTTTTCATACGGTTTGTAATGGGGACTTGTCCGGTAAATTCTGGGCAATGTTACATCATCGACATTCAATTGCATGGACTCGAAACGTTGGCTGGAGTATGCAAGCCGAATTTTGTTGTCGTATGCATGAGCAGTTAAAAAGTTGTTGTTTATTCTCGCTGGCAGCTCAATGTTGGATGGCACCCCACGCCCTGCAATGGAATGTAATCGTATTGGATAATGCCGCGCAGGGTTTTGCTCGATGCTCAAAATGTAGGACTCCAAATTCTCGGGACCCCGGTACAACAGGTTGATCATTGGCAACCCGGCCCTGAAATCAGTTCTGAACACATTCTGTTTCAGGTAGTTGCTGCCACTGTGAGCACTAGCCGCATGCAAATTATTCCGCCTGTCATAATCAACTTCTACTACCCGAACAGCCCAGTTCTGGTAATCTTCGTCCGGGTTTTCGAGATTAGTGAGGTATGATAAATATTTTCCGTCCGGCGTCCAGGAGGGTTTATGTCTGTTTGAAACACGTACTGCTGTACGTTCTATTTCTGATAAAAGAAATGTTTTGGGATTATCAGCCGCGAAGGAAAGGTAGTCAGCAATTACGATGTCATTAGGGTGATTATCATCTGCTGATTCGAAAGCAATAAAACGTCCGTTTGGATTCCATTCGGGAAAGTAGCCCGAGCCCAAAGATCGATCCAGAAGTGTAAAACCGTCGGGTTCCTTCTTGGCTATCAGATCATGAATATCATAAATAAACCGAATTTCGGGACCTTCGTTGAACATCAAAACCCTTCCATCAGGCGACCACTTGGGATGGCGTAATTCCTGCTCTGATGAAAGACTTAACGGAAACCATTCGCAAGGATGATAGTCATTACATTGCATCCAGTTGTTTAGATAGCCTGCATAGATATTGTTTTCATCTTCAGATATGAATGCAAACCAGTAATTGCCTCGAAAATCTATAACAGGTCTCCAGGCGAGTTGGGAACAACGGCCAAGGTCAGTCTCTTCCAGGTCACTATCTGTTAAATCCGGGAAGAGAATTTCCCCGGTATCTGCCATGCAAAAAATCCTTGTAATTTCGGAAGCCCTGGACGAGCCATTCACGATGATGATCTGATTTTGATGCTCATAAGAAATCAGGTCGGGGTTTACAGGGTTGATTGCAGGATGCACGTGGTGTCCACGAATCTGCATGGTATCAGATTCATCGAATCTAAGCTGAGAAGTGCTTGAATAGACATTTGCCAGTTCTTTTTCTGGTGTATTTGCTTCCTTGATCGTCAATTGGCCGGACACAACCTGCGGAATCACTATTAAAAGAAGCGTGTTGATCAAAAACCAGCCCGCCGATAGGGAGATAAAATGGGATCGAATCATGATTAGTAAATAGGATTATTAAATTCCAAGGTCTCTGAAGACCATGTCTCTGTACGCCTTGGCTTTTTCGTACTCGCTGCGAAAGGCCTCTTTTTCCGAATCATTCAAGCGATTGTTATATCTGTGAACGACCTCATCAAGTGCATTCAGGGCCATTGGTGCAATTTGCCGTTGTCTGCCCAAGTCATCAAAGCTGTAGAATTCATTGTAGAAAGATTCTGCATTGAGAAACCTTGCTTGAAAATCAATTCTGGCGCGTTCATCATGCGGTACTACATTAAGAAGGGTACCGTAAACGGGACGGATTATCCTGCGGATCCGGTTAAACTCCCTGAAATCCTCCTGTTGATTAAGTATTGAAATATACTGGAGGCGGGCCCGGTAGTTCGACTCATCCTGTTGCAGGACTATGTCAAAAACATTATTCGCGCGATTTGCTTCTCCAGTACGGAATAATGCCATACCCAATTCTATAAGGGCATCGTAATATTGGCTCCGTAAGCCCGCTGACATCCGGGGTTGTTCAATTGGAACGGATTCGGAGATATTCAAATATTCTCCCACAGAGCTTGCAGATTCAATCCTGCTGATGATTTGAGAAATACTTACAGGGGATAGGTTCTGGCTGATCCATCTTTCTGAATCCTCTGAAACGGTTATGTTGCTCTCAACCATGATGTATCCAGGGGCGGTTACCGAGTAGCTGTAGGTCCCGACCACCAATTCTGCCTGCTCCCCGCTTTGAATTCTGATTGTTTCCTGATTATCTGGTTGAGAGATGGTAATAATGGCGTTATCCGGCAAGATATTGGCGTGTATGGTACCGAAGCGGATGTCTTCTTCCAGCTGGATCTGCACCTCTGTGGTCTCATCCTCTGAAATTGAAAAGCTTCCACTCTGTAAGACATAATCATCAGCACTGGCTGTCCAGTTGAATGTCCCGGTAGCAAGGGTGATAAGCTCCTGATCAATATTTGCAAGTAATGTATCAAAACCGACTTCACTCCTTTGAATTCTAAGGGATACATTAGCAGGAGCTGCCTGAACCGAAACACTTCCAAACGTGATTATCTCTTCTTGCTGATCTTCTTCAACACTCTCATCCGGTTCATCAACGGGATCTTCCCCGGTTAAATCATCAGTAAGATCCACAACAATTTCCGGTTTCTGTTCAAATAGAAGCACAAGCTCCAAACCCTTGCTTCTTTCCACTTTATAGCGATGTGGGGAGTTCAGGCGATAGTTTTCGGAGTTAGCCTGAACGCTAAGAGTGCCACTTTCTTCAGGAATGCTTATATGCATAACCAAATCCCGGCCCGGGATCCAGGTGCCACTTTGCCCATTGATTACAAAGCTGACTGCTTCTTCGAGTTCAACTGCATCCTGATCGATGCATGACCGTATGACTATTTCGCTTTTTGTATGGTCGGTGCAGGAAGCAAATATCAGTGATATAAAAAAAGCGTACAGTAATATGTTTAATCTGTTCTTCATTTCTGAATCAGTTAATTATGATGTCGCCGGGATTTCTGGTAGGAGTGACTTGCACTTCCAGGCGTCGGTCTTTTATATCGACTCTTGTTTCATCCCCAATAGTTATGTTCAGGTCTGCCAGATGTTCCCTGTTGTGAGTATAGGGTATTCTTATCATAGATCCTGCAATTCTGACTATGATGTAGTATCCATTGTCACTTGTCAACTCGACACTCTCCAGTTCAAATCCACCGCCAATGTCGGATCTGTCGTTTGTCAATAAATTGTTATCCAAATCACGCAATTCCACTTGGGCATTGCGTACACCTGTGGTATCTCCGCTGCTTTCATCAACTCTTTGAATATTACCGGAGACCTTTGATGGAAGCCGTTCAGTTACCGGAGGTCGAACCACATCTGTGTCTACAACGGTGACAGGTGCCGGGGAACCGCAAGAGCCGATAACAAGGGCGGCAATCAGTATGGCTAGTGTAGTTGCCAAGGGGATATGTGAGATCTTTTTCATTGTTGTCCAGACGTGTGGTTTGTACCGGAGTTGATATTTTATTTGTTATAAAGCGTGTCTTTTTGGATTATTTGACATCCATTATTGATTGGAAGAAGTGAGTCATCCAGTTTCAGGTACATCCGCCAATATGATAAGTCTGCGGCATCAGGCGTGAACGCTGATAATTCCAAAGTTGTATCCGGGTTGATAGTGAGTGACCCAGGGTCATG
>SL_3KL_010_SEDDRAFT_10005784_pt1 | contig 11079 bp, 9 predicted proteins | sample SodLakKL_010_SED_2_FD_10381 | JGI IMG/M metagenome (IMG submission 10381)
CCTTTATTTCTCCTGATACATGGCGGGCCGCACAGCGGCATAACCGACGGATTCCATTTCCGCTGGAATGCCCAGACCTTCGCCTCCTGGGGGTATGTAACCGCGTGGCACAACTTCCATGGTTCATCGGGATTCGGACAGGAGTTTACCGATGCCATCAATCCTGACTGGACAACCAAACCATACGAGGACACCAGGAAGGCAGCAGAGTGGTTCGCAAGGCAGCCCTGGATCGATGAGACCAGGATGGTTGCAGGAGGAGGAAGCTACGGGGGGTACCTTTCAAGCATCCTTCTCGGCAGGGAACACCCTTTCAACACGCTGGTAATTCATGCACCCGTGTACAACTTTTACAGCCAGATGGCCAGCGATTTCGCCGTTCATTCAACCAGGTTCGGCGATTACTGGGAAGATCCTTCAATCTACAGGGAATTATCACCGCACTATTTTGCGAAGAATTTCGATACACCCGCCCTGATCATCCACGGCCAGCTTGACTACAGGGTTCCTGTCGGGCAGGCTTTCGAGCTCTTCCGAACACTTCAGTCCAGGGGAGTTGACTCGAGGCTGATCTACTATCCCGATGAGAATCACTGGATACTGAAGCCGAACAACTCAATCTACTGGTACTCTCAGGTAAGGGAGTGGATAGAAAAATACGCTGCACCGGGAGGAAGATAATAAAACCCGGCCGGCCACCAGCATATTTACCTATTGCCTGGCATGCTTCAACAATGTGGAGTAATCGCTGCAGGTTTCTATCCATCGTCTTTTTCATAAATCAGCGTCATATCTCTTTCTGAATTCTCCCTGGCATTAATTGTAACAGAGCCTTTTATCACGATATCAACCTTCTTCTGCAGATCATTCTCCAGGTCATGCTGGATCTGGAACATGTCAAACAATGAAAAATCCTTTTTCGCGGGGACATCTATCATCAGGTCAATATCACTGTCAGAAGTGCTCTCCTCTCTTGCATAACTCCCAAACAACCATGCCTTTGCTATTGAAGGGTACTTTTTCATTTCCCTGGAAACAGCCTTACTTATATCAGCAATATCAACCTCAGAAGCCTGTAAATATTTTACCTGCTCTTCAGCCAGCTTCATAGCATCTTCGGAATAGGCCTCTCCCCTGAGTTCATTAACTATTTTGTCGCTCAGCCATGCCACCAGCAGTTCCTTTAGACTGGCTCCATAATAGTCAGCCAGCTTTTCAACCTGCAACCGGGTGGCTTTTCGATGCCCCCTTTCGATCTTGCTGAGTATGGCTGGATCTATATCCAGGTAGCCGGCAACCCCCCTGAGCCTGTCACCTTTTTCCTCCCTGTATTTCCTGAGCAATCTTCCAAGAGAACTCATTTTGTTGACACAATTAGTTTTGACAAATTTAGTCAATTAATTCGAGAAATCAAATCATTACTTTGGCGCGGGTATTCCGGTGACCGGTAAACTGCTTAAGCAGTCCGGTACTGATGTCTCAGGCCTTTTTGTGCAGTACCCTGATGGCATTGAAGATGGCGGCAAGTGCAACTCCCATATCGGCAAACACCGCTTCCCACATCCCGGCAACGCCAACGGCGCCAAGCAAAAGGAACATCGCCTTTACAATAAACACCATCCAGATGTTCTGCCATACTATCCGGCTGGTGGTGCGCGATATGCTTACAGCCCCGGCAATCCTGGAAGGCTGGTCAGTCTGAATGACCACATCGGCAGTTTCTACTGCAAGGTCGCTTCCCCCGGCGCCCATGGCAATACCAACATCGGCGAGCGCTATTGAAGGGGCGTCATTTATCCCGTCGCCTGCAAATGCAACAAAACCAGCCTTCCGGTCGAGGTACTCCTGCACGATTGCTGTTTTTTCTTCAGGCAGGAGATCACCGTGGGCATGATCAATGCCGAGCGAGCCTGCCACCTCCCTTGTTATGCCATCACGGTCGCCCGAAAGCACAACGATCTCCCTGACGCCCATCTTCCTGAGTCTGCTAACGGCCGCGATGCTGTCTTTACGTACCTCATCTGCAATTACCAGGTAACCGCTGTATTTTCCTTCAATTGCAACATGCACACAGGTATAGGGGATTGATGCAGCTTCAGCCGGGATCTCAATGGCATGCATAGCCATCAGCCTGGAGTTGCCGGCAATTACCTCCTTCCCCCCGATCCTCCCTTTCATGCCATTTGCCGGGATCTCTTTTACATCTTCAACCTTCAAGCCTGAATGACTGTTACCTGAGAACTCAACAACGGCACTTGCAACGGGATGGTTTGACCGGCTTTCAAGAGCAGCCGTGAGCCTTACAAGCTCATCGCTGTCAATTCCATAAGCTTTTACCTGCGTTACCTTAAAGTTCCCCTTCGTAAGCGTGCCGGTCTTATCGATAATAAGGGTATGGAGGTCCTTCATCCGGTCAAGGTAATCGGCGCCCTTGAAGAGGATACCATTCTTCGAGGCTGCGCCTATTCCCCCGAAATACCCGAGCGGAATTGAAACATAAAGGGCACATGGACAGGCAATGACAAGGAAGACAAACGCCCGGTAAACCCAGTTGGCAAAAACGTACCCTTCCACGATAAGTAAAGGAAGAAATGTTATCAGCAGGGCCATTGACATTACCAGAGGGGTGTACCACCTTGCAAACCTTCGCATGAACCTCTCGGTTGGCGCCTTCCTCTGCGAGGCATCCTCAACAAGGCTGAGTATGCGGGAGAGCGAGCTGTCGGCAAATTCACGGGTGACCCTGGCCTCCATTACACCGCCTGTGTTGATCGAACCTGCAAGGACCCTGCCGCCGCGGTATATCCTGTCAGGCCTGCTTTCTCCCGTAATGGCTGAAGTGTTTACAGTGCAGCTTTCAGACAACAGCTCGCCGTCAAGGGGCACCTTTTCTCCATGCTTTACCATAATAATATCACCAACCGAAGTCTCACCGGGTTTTACGGCAACCCATTCTCCTTCCCGCCATACCGTTGCCTGATCCGGCCTGAGATCGAGCAGGGCCTTGATATTGCCCCTGGCGCGGCCCACGGCATCCTTCTGGAGGAGCTCGCCAACCTCGTAAAACACCATCACTGCAACCGCCTCGGCATACTCGCCGATGGCAAATGCCCCGATGGTGGCAACCGACATCAGGAAAAACTCGTTTGCAAAATCGAGCCTGAGCAGCTCCTTAATGGCCCGGTAAACCACCGGTCCGCCCGATATGACATAAGCCACGGCGTACCATGAGATCATGGTGTACCCGGTAAAGAACTGAACCTCAAAATACCCCATTCCAATACCCCCGGCCAGGAGGATGGCACTGATCAGGGCAGGGATATATTGTTTTTTCATAACAGCATACCCTGTATCATAATTAACAATGTCAAAACGCAAAACAAGGCAATACTGCTGTAATCATCAGAGCAGCCCCAGTTCGAGCATCGCCTCCTCGCTCATCATGCTCTTGTCCCATGGCGGGTCAAATGTGAGGTTGATTACCAGATCTTTCACCCCCTCAATTGCACGCACCTTTTCATTTATCTCGGCCATCAGTTCGTCAACCATGGGGCAGTTGGGGGCGGTAAGGGTCATTACAATCTCCACCTCTTTTTCGTCATTTACAATTATTTCGTAGATCAGTCCGAGATCATAAATATTGACAGGTATCTCAGGATCATAGATGTTCTTAAGTACCCGGCCGACTTCCGCTTCAAGTTCAAGATAATTATCCTGATTCTCCATTTCGACCTGTTTTTTGGTTTTTTGCCTTGTAAGCCAGGGCATACAGCTTCATTTGTTTTATCATTGATATCAGTCCGTTAGACCTTGTGGGAGAAAGATTCTCTTTCAACCCTATTCTGTCGATAAACCAGAGATCATTCTCTAATATCTCATCAGGTGTTCTGCCTGACAGAACACGTATCAGCAGCGCAATGATCCCCTTGGTAATAACAGCATCGCTGTCGGCAGTATATACAACCCTGCCGTCCTCCATTGCTGCATTAAGCCAGACGCGCGACTGGCATCCTTCAATAAGAAACTCAGGCTTTTTATATTTCTCATCGATAACCGGAAGTGATCTGCTGAGCTCAATCAGGTGGTTGTACTTGTCCATCCAGTCGTCGAACAGTCCGAACTCCTCAACTATCTCTTCCTGAACTTTTTCCATATCCATTTTGAAAATAATTACCCAAACATCTCTTTTACCTTCCCAATGGCTTCACAAAGCCTGTCAACCTCTTCGCGTGTGTTGTACATGGCCATCGAGGCTCTTATTGTGCCCCTTATGCCAAAGCGGTCCATTACCGGCTGTGCACAATGGGTGCCGGTTCGAACTGCAATGCCAAACTTGTCGATTACCATGCCCGCATCGTATGGATGTATATCCTCCAGCACAAATGAGATGACGCTTATCTTTTCTCGGGCAGCGCCAAATACTTTTAGCCCGTCTATTTGCGCAAAACGTCCGGCTGCATAATCAAGAAGATCTTTTTCATGGGCTGCAATTTTATCAAGACCTGTTTCAACAAGGTAATCAATAGCGGCAGCCAGTCCGATCGCACCTGTGTAGTTCGGGGTACCGGCCTCGAATTTTAAAGGCAGTTGGTTAAAAGTGGTCTTTTCAAAGGTTACCTGGTCAACCATTTCGCCGCCGGTCTGGTACGGCGGGATCTCCTCCAGTATGTTCTCCTTGCCGTAAAACACTCCAATCCCGGTCGGGCCGTACATCTTATGTCCGGAAAAAACGTACATATCGGCGTCAAGATCCTGCACGTCGACACTGCCGTGCTGAACTGCCTGTGCTCCGTCTATCAGAACCGGAATTCCATGTTCATGGGCAATACCTGTGATCTTTTTAACCGGGTTCACGGTGCCAATAGAGTTGGCAACATGGGTTACGGCCACCAGGCGCGTCCTGTCATTCAGCATCTCCTTATACTCTTCAATATCAAGTTCTCCATGGTCGTCCATGGGGATAACCCTGAGCTTTGCCCTCTTCCTTTCGCACAACATCTGCCAGGGAACAATATTGGCATGATGTTCAAGGGCCGAGACAACTATTTCATCATTTTCTCCTACATATCTTTCACCAAAGCTGAAAGCGGCAAGGTTGATGCCTGCAGTGGTGCCCGAAGTAAATATGATCTCATGGTCATTCCGGGCATTTATAAAGCCGCGCACTGTTTCACGGGCACTCTCAAACTCTCTTGTAGTTACATCACTGAGGTAATGCACCCCCCGGTGTATATTGCTGTTGGTTTCGCGATAAACCCTGTCCATCCGCTCGATTACCTCCAGCGGCTTGTGTGTAGTCGCAGCATTGTCAAAATATACGAAGGGTTTATTGTGAACCTGCCTGTGCAGAATTGGAAAATCACCTCTTATCTTTTCAATATTGTATTCCAATTTGTCTGTTTTTAGCATAACAAGGTATTAAATTAACCGCACTGCATGGCGCAATTGTTACAACGGCTGAGTTCTCCCCTCAGGCGCTTATCCACCAGGTCATCTATCCTTTCCCTCAGTGCGTCGACCTTAATATTCTGTATCACGTCATGAGCAAATGCAAACATAAGGAGCAGTCTTGCCTCACGGTAGTCAATTCCGCGTGAACGCAAATAGAACAAAGCATTTTCGTCCAGTTGCCCCATGGTTGAGCCGTGGCTGCATTTCACGTCGTCGGCATATATTTCCAGTTGCGGACGCGAATACATCCTGGTATCATCGGTTAGCAGAATGTTGTTATTGGACTGGTAGGCGTTGGTTTTCTGAGCATCCCGCCTTACAAGAATACGTCCGTTGAAGGAACCCGAGGCAAAATCATCAAGAACCCCCTTATATAGCTGGTTACTGAAACAATTGGGTGCCGCATGGTCGATGTAAACGAAATTATCGATGAACTGACCCTTGTCAGTAAGGTAGAGGCCCATGGTGTGGTTTTCGGCATGTTCGCCAGTCAGCCTTACATAAACATTATTCCTTATGAAACCCCCATGCAGGGAAACGGTAATGGTCGAAAGGTCTGATCCGCCCTCCTGAAGACAGTGGGAGTGGGTAACCTGCGAAGAACCGTTGTGTTCATTCTGCACCCGGGTAAGGTTGACTTTTGCACCCCGGGCCGTAAATATTTCATTTACTGAATTTGTAAGGAACCTGTGTGCTGACAGCGTATGGTCACATACAACAATCCTTGCTTCCGAATCTTCATCTGCGATTATAAGATTGCGGTGCTGAGCCATCAGGTCATTTTCTGATATCATAATATTGACCACCTGCACCGGCTTCTCAACCTTTACTCCCCGTGGAACATATATAAATATTCCATCCTGGGCAAAAGCAGTATTAAGCGCCACCAGTCCGTCATCCGATCTGCCTGCATATTTCCCGTAATGCTTCTCCACCAGCTCCGGGTATTCAATTGCGGCCCGGGCAAGGCTGCCTGCGATTATTCCTCCGGGAAGTTTCTTCAGCATCTTTCCGTTTCCGTAAAACCTGCCGTTTACAAGCAAAAGCAGGTTTGTTTCCAGATCAGGCACGTCACAATGAAATATCTCCTTTATATTGAAAGATATCTTCCTGTCGCTGAAATTTTTCTCAAGATTATTACTAAACACCCTCTCAATATCGGCATAGAGATAATTCTCGCTTCCCTTTCGGGGAAGCCCAAGAGAGGCGAAACGGGTAATCGCTTCCTTTCTGAAAGTGTTCATCAGAGGTGCGGAATTAGCAGATATCTCGCCCGATTTCTCCCTGTACAGGCTGATATACTGATCCTTCAGTGCTATGTTTCTGGTTACCGTGCTCATAATCGGTTGTGCATCATTTTTATTATACTGCTCACCAAAAGGGCCAGCAAAAGGATTTGAATCTGTTGCCCACGCTTACTGTTTACCTGCCAGCTCTTCATTTCTTACCCAGTCGTAACCCTTTTCCTCGAGCAGCATGGCAAGCTCTTTTCCTCCCGAACGAACAATTCGACCCTTGTAAAGTATATGAACGAAATCAGGTACAATATATTCAAGCAACCTCTGGTAATGGGTTATCACGATGATTGCATTTTCGGGTGATTTAAGGTTGTTTACCCCCTTTGCCACAACCCTCAGGGCATCAATGTCAAGTCCCGAATCCGTTTCATCAAGAATGGCAAGCCTGGGTTCAAGCATTGCCATCTGAAATATTTCATTCTTTTTCTTCTCCCCGCCCGAAAACCCCTCATTAACAGACCTGTTCGTAAGCGATGAATCTATTTCAATCAGCTCCTTTTTCTCTCTCATCTTTTTGAGGAACTCCGAGGCAGAAAGAGGCTCCTCACCCCTGTGCCTGCGCATTTCGTTAATTGCGGTTTTCATGAAGTTCACCATGCTCACTCCCGGTATCTCTATCGGGTACTGAAATCCGAGAAACAGCCCCTCCTTGGCTCTCGCCTCGGGCGATTTATCGAGAAGATCCTCGCCCTGGTATAATACCTCTCCTGCATTAACCTGGTAAAAGTCTCTCCCGGCCAGCACTGATGCAAGTGTGCTTTTCCCAGACCCGTTAGGGCCCATTATTGCATGCACCTCTCCCGCCTTTACCTCCAGGTTTACACCTTTCAGAATCTCTTCTCCTTCAATGGATGCTTTCAGGTTTTTTATACTTAACATGTTATTTATTTTTTAAAAAAATTCATTTTTTCAATTCCTCAGGCCCCCTAACCGACACTTCCTTCCAGGCTTATCTGTAATAATTTCTGGGCTTCCACTGCAAACTCCATGGGAAGTTTGTTGAGCACCTCCTTTGCATAGCCGTTAACAATAAGCCCGATTGCATCTTCTGTTGATATACCACGCTGATTACAGTAAAAGATCTGATCCTCCCCGATTTTCGATGTGGTAGCCTCATGTTCGATAATAGCGCTCTGATTAGCGGATTCAATATACGGAAATGTATGGGCACCGCATTTGTCGCCAAGAAGCAGAGAATCACACTGACTGAAATTCCTTGCATTCCCGGCCCCCTTCAACACCTTTACCAGTCCCCTGTAACTGTTGTTGCTGACACCTGCACTGATACCCTTGGAAACAATAATGCTCCTGCTGTTTTTTCCTATATGGATCATCTTTGTGCCGGTATCGGCCTGCTGATGATTATTGGTAACAGCCACCGAATAAAACTCGCCAGTGGTGTTGTCTCCCTTCAGAATACAGCTTGGATATTTCCAGGTAATAGCCGATCCTGTTTCAACCTGGGTCCATGAAATCTTTGAATTATCTCCCTTGCAGATACCCCTCTTGGTAACAAAGTTGTATATACCGCCCTTCCCTTCTTTGTTGCCCGGATACCAGTTCTGAACAGTGGCATACTTAACCTCGGCATTCTCCATGGCAACTATTTCAACTATTGCGGCATGAAGCTGGTTCTCATCACGCATGGGCGCAGTGCAACCTTCAAGGTAACTAACATAGCTGCTCTCTTCGGCAACTATCAGGGTGCGCTCAAACTGGCCGGTATTGGCAGCATTGATCCTGAAATAGGTTGACAGCTCCATAGGGCACTTTACCCCTTTCGGTATGAAGCAAAATGAACCGTCGCTGAATACCGCCGAGTTGAGGGCGGCAAAATAGTTGTCAGTAAACGGCACTACCGAGCCCATGTATTGTTTCACCAGGTCGGGGTACTCCCTGACAGCTTCACTGAAGGAGCAAAAGATGATTCCCAGCTCTGCCAGTGTCTCTTTAAAAGTTGTTTTGACCGAAACACTGTCCATCACGGCATCTACAGCCACCCCGGCAAGCTGTTTCTGTTCCTGGAGAGGTATGCCCAGCTTATTGAATGTTTCAAGCAATTCAGGGTCAACCTCGTCAAGGCTGCTGAGCTTTGCTTTTTGCTTTGGCGCTGAATAGTATACCTGGTCCTGGTAATCGATTTCCGGAATAGATAGATGGGCCCAGCCAGGCATTTTCATTGTAAGCCAGTGCCTGTATGCCCTTAAGCGGAACTCCAGCATGAATTCGGGTTCATTCTTTTTGGCAGATATCATCCTTACTACATCTTCGTTCAACCCCTTGCCGATTGAATCCTGCTCAATATCTGTATAGAACCCGTACTTATATTCACCCGAGGTTATCTTGTCCAGTATCTGGTCCTGTTCGTTCTGCATATATTTTTAATAACTTTGCGTTCTATTTAATAAGAACGGAAATAAAATAACTGTTATGGTGGAACAGCTGCAAATAAGTGTAATTAATCTAAATAAGTGCAAAGTTAACAAAATACTAACAACTTTTTGCCTCAATTGTTAAATGCAACAACCAAATCAAAAGATGGAAAAAAAGAAAAACACTATAGAAGGACTTGGAGAATTCGGGTTGATAAAACACCTTACCTCCGATATGCCGGTGAAACACCAGAGTACATTGAAGGGGCCGGGCGACGATGCGGCCGTACTTGATTATAAAAAGAAACTTGTGGTTGTAACAAGTGACATTCTGATGGAGGGCATCCACTTCAACATGATATACACTCCTATGAAGCACCTCGGATATAAGGCCGTTGTTGCAAACCTGTCTGATATATACGCGATGAATGCCACACCCAGGCAAATCATTGTATCACTGGCGTTCTCGTCAAAACTGACTCTGAAACAGGTTGAGAACCTGTATTCAGGAATCAGGCTTGCATGTGAGAACTATAATGTTGACCTTGCCGGCGGCGATACCTCAACCTCGATAACCGGCATGGCCATCAGCATAACGGCAATCGGCGAGGGAGAAAAAAAGAAGATTGTATACAGAAGCGGCGCAAAAAAGAATGACCTGATATGTGTTTCGGGCGACCTGGGTGCAGCTTATCTCGGACTGCAACTGTTGGAGAGGGAGAAAAGGATATTCCTTGAAAACCCCGAAGTCCAGCCTGAACTGAAAGGGTATGACTATCTTCTGCAACGGCAGCTAAAGCCTGAGCCCCGTGCTGATATCATTGATTTCTTCAGTAAGACCAATGCCCTCCCCACATCCATGATCGACATATCTGACGGACTGTCTTCTGAGGCACTTCATATCTGTAATGAATCAGGTGTTGGTTGCAAACTTTTTGCCGAACACATTCCCATTGATCCCGAAACTGAAAAGCTTGCCGCAGAATTCAATATAACTCCGCTGATTGCAGCTTTGAACGGTGGCGAAGATTATGAGCTGCTTTTCACAATATCACCAGGCGAATACGTTAAGATCAAGGAAAACCAAACCATAAAAGCTATCGGACATATAACGGACAGTGACCTTGGGTGCAACCTTATCACTCACGACGGCACATTTATCCCATTGCAGTCCAAAGGCTGGGACGCATACAAAAGCAAGGACTGAACAGCGCCAGCTACACCGGTACCATCATGCCCTAAAACCGGTTAGTTGAGATGCATACCAGGGTAAGGACTGTAGAACGGTTCACGCATCATCCTCATCTGGTGTATCGGTTTCAGGGTCATAGCCTTTTATTATCCCTCTTGCAGATCCCCTGACAAAATCAACAACAGTATCTCTTTCAGTACTTTGCGGGATTTCGGCCAGTATCTTCTCAATTGCCTGTGATGTGTTCAGACCTTTCTGGTAAAGTATTCTGAGCACATCCTGAATGGCATAAACAGTTTCATTGCTGAAGTTTCTTCTTCTCAGGCCTATAGCATTGATTCCAACATACCTGAGGGGCTCGCGCGATGCACGGATGAAAGGCGGAACATCTTTTCTTACTTTTGAAGCACCGCCAACCATGGCATGAGCGCCAATCCTGCAGAACTGGTGAACGGCTGTCATTCCGCCAATTATGGCAAAATCACCTACTTCAACCTCGCCTGCAAGTCCCACACTGTTTACAAGAATGCAGTTATTCCCGATAAAACAGTCGTGGGCCACGTGCACATATGCCATCAGCATGGTATTGCTTCCCACGATAGTCCTGCCCTTTGCGGCAGTGCCCCTGTTAACGGTCACACACTCCCTTATGATAGAGTTGTCGCCGATCTTCGCAAAGCTATCCTCACCGCGGAATTTCAGGTCCTGGGGAACAGCTGAAATTACAGCACCCGGGAATATCTTGCAGTTCCTGCCGATACGGGCG
>SL_3KL_010_SEDDRAFT_10005785_pt1 | contig 11076 bp, 10 predicted proteins | sample SodLakKL_010_SED_2_FD_10381 | JGI IMG/M metagenome (IMG submission 10381)
GCGTACAGCACGGCCAGCCACTTCCACTTCTCACCCAGGCCTTTTTCGATGTAGTAGAAGACCCCGCCGGAAACGTGGCCGTTGGCGTCGATGTGGCGGTATTTCAGGCCCAGGGTGGCCTCGGCCATCTTGGTCGCCATGCCGACCAGGGCGATCACCCACATCCAGAAAATCGCGCCGGGCCCGCCGAGGGCAATGGCCGTGGCCACCCCGGCGATGTTGCCCACGCCGATGGTCGCCGCCATGGCCGAGGTGACTGCCTGGAAGGGCGAGATGGCGCCGTCTTCCTGGCTCGCGCTGCGCCGGAACATGCGCCCGAAGCTGTGCTTCCACGCATGGCCCAGATGACGAAACTGGAAAAACCCCAGGCGAATGGTCAGATACACGCCGGTGCCGGCCAGCAACAGCATGAACGGCGGTCCCCAGACAATGCCGTTCACCCAGTCGTTGACCAGAGTGATCCACTCGATCATGCGATGTCCCTCGATGCTCTTGTCAGTCCGGCAACCCGAAGCCCTCGGGCTTGCGTTGAGCGCCTAGCCTAGCGCAAAAACCCGCCGCGGGCGCGGCGGCTCATGCCGGTCGGCTCAGCCGCCTCCGCTCAGCACCATGCTTTCCAGCCCGTTGGCCTGCAGGCGGCGGCGGGCTTCATCGGTGGCACGGGCGTCGTCGAAGGGACCGACGCGCACGCGGTGCCAGGTGCTGTTATCCACGGTCACGGTCTGGATGCGCGCACTCATGCCGAGCAGGGTGAGCTGGGCGCGCAGGCCCTCGGCGTCTTCGACCGAGCGAAACGAACCGACCTGCAACAGGTAGGGGCCGCCGGTGGTCGCCGGCGGTGCCGCATCGGGTGTAGCAGCCGCCTCGCGCGCGCGTTCTTCGATTTCCCGGCCGGGCACCACGACCTCGATTTCCGGCAGCACGGTGAAGAACTCGTAGCTGCGCGAACGGGCCGGGGTTTCCAGCTCGGCGATCGGCGGCTCGTCGTGGCCCAGCGGCGCACTGACGCCCGCATCGCGCGCTCCGGGCACCAGGCCCATCACCCAGACCACGGTCGCCAGCCCCAGTCCACAGACCAGGCCGCTGCCGAACCACAGCACGCCGCTGCCGCCGCTGCCGCGTCTTGCCTGGCGCCGGGCCATTTACATCTCCTCCGGCGCGCTGACGCCGATCAGGTCCAGGCCGTTGCGCAGGACCTGGCCGACCGCGGCGGTCAGGTTCAGGCGGGCGTTGCGAATTTCCTCGTCCTCGACCAGGAAGTGGCTGTTGTTGTACCAGGCGTGGAAGAGGGCGGCCAGCTCGTACAGGTAGTGGGCCAGCACGTGCGGCGTGCGGCGCGCGGCCGCGTTTTCCAGCACCTCCGGGTAGCGGCCGATGGCGCGCAGCAGCTCCTGCTCGTGATCGGTTCCCAAGCGCAGGATGGCGGCCTCGCCGATGGCCTCGTTGTGACGCATGCCGCTTTCCTCCAGCTTGCGGAACACGCTCCTGATGCGGGCGTGGGCGTACTGGATGTAGTAGACCGGGTTTTCGCTGGCCTGGGACTTGGCCAGTTCGAGGTCGAAGTCCAGGTGCTGGTCGTGCGAGCGCATGACGTAGAAGTAGCGCGCCGCGTCGTTGCCGACTTCCTCGCGCAGCTCTCTCAAGGTGACGAAGCTGCCCGAGCGGGTCGACATCTGCACCTTGGACTGGCCGCGGTAGAGCACGGCGAACTGGACCAGCTGGAAGTCGAGGCGATTCTCGTCCTCGCCCAGGCCGCGCGCGGCCGCTTTCAGGCGCGGCACGTAACCGTGATGATCGGCGCCGAAGATGTACAGCGAGGTGCCGGAGCAGCGCTCCAGCTTGTCGAGCAGGTAGGCGACGTCCGAGGCGAAATAGGTGCTGCGGCCGTTTTCGCGCACCACCACGCGGTCCTTGTCGTCGCCCAGCTCGGTGGCCTTGAACCAGGTCGCGCCGTCCTTTTCGTACAGCCAGCCGCCGGCGCGCAGCTTTTCAAGGGCGCGGTCCAGCGCGCCGGACTTCTGCAGGCTGCGCTCGGAGTACCAGCGGTCGAAGACCACGCCAAACTCGTCCAGATCGGTGCGGATGTCGTCGACCATGGTTTCCAGGGCGGCCTTGAAGCAGGCCTCGTAGCCGTCCTCGCCCAGCAACTGGCGCGCCCGCGCGATCAGGGCGTCGATATGCACCTCGGCATCGCCGTCCTGGTCGACGTCGGGCGGCAGGCCCTCGGCCACTTCCAGCCCGGTATGGCGCAGGTCGTCGCCGTGACGAGAGCGCACCTCGCGCGCGATGTCGTAGATGTAGTCGCCGCGATAGCCGTTGGCGGGGAAGTTCACCCGCTCGCCGGCCAGTTCCAGGTAGCGCAGCCAGACCGAGACGGCCAGGATGTCCATCTGGCGGCCGTAGTCGTTGACGTAGTACTCGCGGTGCACGCGGTGGCCGGCGGCCGCGAGGACGGCGGCCAGGCTGGCGCCGTAGGCCGCTCCGCGGCCGTGGCCGACGTGCAGGGGGCCGGTCGGGTTGGCGCTGACGTATTCCAGCAGCACGTCTTCGCGCGTGCCGGGCGCGGCGCGACCATAGTCGTCACCGGCACGCAGGATGTCGCGCACCACGACCCGCAGGTGGTGGGCGCTGGCGAAGAAGTTCAGGAAACCCGGCCCGGCGATCTCGACTTTTTCGACCCGGCGCGACTCCGGTACGCGCGCCCGGATCAGCTCGGCCAGGTCGCGCGGCTTCATGCGAAGCTGGCGGGCAAGGACCATGGCGATGTTGCAGGCATAGTCGCCGTGCTCGCGCGCGCGCGTCCGCTCGATTTCCGGCTCGGGCAGATCGGTCAGATCGAGGGCGCCCTCGCGCTTCAGATAACCCAGGGCCTGGGTCACGAGTTCCTTGATGTGCGCGCGCATGAAATGGCAAGTCGGTCAAAGAGGCGTTATTGTAACGGCCAAGCACCCGCTCGCGCGTCCGCGGCGGGTTATCCACAGCGGCTGTGGATAAGCTTGTGGGTATTCCCTTGATGACGGAAAAATGATGGCCAGATACGGGCCCGTCTGCACATTGGACAGTCTTTTACCAAACCAGAAAAAATGTTTAATTTCAAATGTTTGTGCTGCCTTTCTCGTGCACCAAGCAAAGCATCGGGACCTAAGCCGCTGTTTCCACGATGCAGTAGGGGCATGTGCATAATTGTGCATACTGGGCAATGCCAATGAGCGCAACGCGAGCGTATCTTGACCGGACTCCGCGCCTGGGAGAGCGCGTCTGGATCGACCCAGACGCCAGCGTGATCGGCCAGGTGCGCCTGGGCGACGACGTCTCGATCTGGCCGCGCGCCGTACTGCGCGGCGACGTCAACCGCATCGAGGTCGGCGCGCGCACCAACATCCAGGACGGCACGATCTGCCATGTCACCCATGACGGGCGCTACACGCCCGGCGGCATTCCCCTTTTGCTCGGCGAGGACATCACGGTCGGCCATGCCGCGGTACTGCATGCCTGCACCATCGGCGACCGCTGCCTGATCGGCATGGGCGCCATCGTGCTCGACGGCGCGACCATCGAGGCCGACGTCATGCTCGGCGCCGGCAGCCTGGTCAGTCCGGGCAAGCACCTGGAGTCCGGCTGGCTGTACGTCGGCCGCCCCGCGGCCCCCGTGCGTCGGCTGAAGGACTCGGAACTCGAGATGCTGCGCTACTCGGCCAGTCACTACGTCAGGCTGAAGGACCGCTACCTGGCCGGCTCGGACTGAGGGCGGCCCACTAGAGTCCACCGACCACCCAGGCCGAGGAGTGGTGCTGAAAGATGCGCCAGCCGGCGTCGGTCGGCCCCAGCACGAAGGTGAAGCGCGCCCGCGCGTCGACCTCTTCACGATCCGGCTGGTCCTGCCAGGTGAAGCGGTAGGCGCCGGCGGCCAGCACCCGGTCGCCGCTTCTTTGCCAGTGCAGGTCGAGCAGATCGGCACGCATCCGGTACCGGTCGAGAAAACGGGAGAAGTAGTCGCGAATTTCGGACCGCCCGTGGCAAAGGCGGGCGCCCATGGTGCCCCANAACTGGGCGTCCTCACTGTACAGGCCGATCAGGCCATCGATATCGCGCCGACTGACCGCGTCCAGCCAGGCGTCGATCACGCGGTGAATGACAGTTCCCTCGTCGTCCATCTTTACTTAAACTGAGCGGCTTGCGACCAGCGCTGAGTGTACTAGGGAGAGAATACCGCCATGGCCCTTGAAGTGCCGGGAATTGCCGCCAACGGCCTGGATATGCCCGCACTGGGTTTCGGGACCTGGCAACTGACGCCTGAAACCATAGAGGCCATTCTGCCGGTCGCCCTGGAATCCGGCTATCGTCACATCGACACGGCGCAGATTTACCGCAATGAAGCGGCCATCGGCCGGGCCATCGAAGATTCCGGCCTGCCGCGCCGGGATCTGTTTCTGACCACCAAGGTCTGGGTGGAGCGCTACGAGCCCGAGGACCTGCTGGCCTCGGTGCAGGAAAGTCTCGACAAGCTGCGCACCGATCACGTCGACCTGCTGCTGCTGCACTGGCCGGTGTTCGGCGGCCGCGGCATGAACCCGACGCTGGAGGCGCTGCTGCGCGCCCGCTCGGCGGGCCTGGCCCGGCATATCGGCATCAGCAACTTCAACATCGCGCAGACCGAACAGGCGGTCGCCTTTTGCGGCCCCGGCACCCTGAGCACCTCACAGGTCGAGTACCACGCCTACCTCGGCCAGGAACGGCTGCGCCGGGTGCTGGCGCGTCACAACCTGGTGCTGACCGCCTACATGCCGCTGGCCAAGGCGCGCCTGGTCAACGATCCGGTGCTGTGGGAGATCGGTTCGAAATACGGCAAGACCGCGCCGCAGGTGGCGCTGCGCTGGCTGATCGAGCAGGACCGGGTGGCGGCCATACCGTCCACCTCCAGCCCGCATCACTGCCGGGCCAACATCGAGATCTTCAACTTTGCCCTGAGCCTGGAAGACCAGCAGCGGATTGCCGGCCTGAACCGCGGCCTGCGGCTGTGTCAGCCGCAGGACCTGGCGCCGGAGTGGGACGACTGAAGGGCTACTTGCCGCTCTCCAGCGTCTTCATGAACGGCTTGATCACGTCCAGCGGCAGCGGGAACACGATGGTGGAGTTCTGCTCGCCACCGATCTCGCTCAGGGTCTGCAGGTAGCGCAACTGCATGGCACTTGGCGCCTCGGCCAGTTCAGTCGCCGCTTCCACCAGCTTCTTCGCGGCCTGCTGCTCACCGTCGGCCAGGATGATCTTGGAGCGCCGGGTACGCTCGGCCTCGGCCTGGCGGGCGATGGCGCGGATCATGGATTCGTCGAGGTCGACGTGCTTGATCTCCACGTTGCTGACCTTCACCCCCCAGCCGTCGGTCTGACGGTCGAGAATCTGCTGGATGTCCTCGTTGAGCTTGTCGCGCTCCGACAGCATCTCGTCCAGCTCGTGCTTGCCGAGCACCGAGCGCAGCGTGGTCTGGGCCAGCTGGCTGGTGGCGTCCATGAAACGCTCGACGTTGATGATGGCCTTCTGCGGATCGACGACCTTGTAATAGATCACCGCGTTGACCTTGACCGAGACGTTGTCGCGCGAGATCACGTCCTGGGTCGGCACGTCGAGCACGATGGTGCGCAGGTCCACGCGCACGATCTGCTGGATGAACGGGATGACGATGATGATGCCCGGACCCTTGACCTTGTAGAAGCGGCCCAGGGTGAAGATCACGCCGCGCTCGTACTCGCGCAGGATCTTGATGGTGTTGGCGATCAACAGCGCCAGGATCACCACCACCGTGGCAATGAAGTACAGGAAATCGAGGCTCATGACAGTCTCCTAGGTTCTGGCAGTGAAAGAGTGCATCAAGACGACGCTGAACTGGACCTGACCTTGAGCGTCAAGCCGTCGGCAGCTTCGATCGTGACCAGGTCGCCCTTGCGAATCGAGTCATCGCCGCGCGCCGACCAGTCTTCGCCCTCGATGTGGACGCGGCCCCGGCCAGCGCTGAAATCGGAAATGGACTCCGCCTCGCGCCCGACCAGCGACTCGGTGCCGGTCACGCGCGGGTTGCGATGCGAGCGGGTGACCAGGTAGATCACCGCGGCGAAGATCAACGCCGAGAACAGGCCCATGGCCGCGATCAGCCCGGTGTTGACCACGAAGCCCGGCACCTCGGTGTCGAACAGGATGATCGAGCCGAACACCACCGCGGCGATGCCGCCGATGCCGAGAATGCCGAACGAGGGCACGAATAACTCCACCGCGATCAATAGAAACCCGAGAATCATCAGGGCGAACCCGGCGTAATTCACCGGCAGAATCTGGAAAGCATACAGCGCCAGCAGCAGGCTGATGCCGCCGATCACGCCCGGCACCAGGGCGCCCGGGTTGGAGCCTTCCAGGATCAGCCCGTAAACGCCGACCATCAACAGCATGAAGGCCAGGGTCGGGTTGGTGATCACGCCGAGGAAGCGGCTGCGCCAGTCCTGTTCGATGATCTCGATGCGCGCGCCTTCGACATCGAGCGTGACCATGACGTCGCCAACCTTGACCTCGCGGCCGTGGGCCTGGCGCAGCAGGTCCTCCAGGTTTTCCGCGACCAGGTCGATGACGTTCTTTTCCAGGGCGTCGGTCGCGGTCAGGCTGACCGCCTCGCGCACCGCGCGCTCCGCCCAGTCGGCGTTCCGGCCGTGACGCTCGGCCAGGCCGCGGATATAGGCCACGGCGTCCTCGATGACCTTGCGCTCGGTGGCGGTACCGCGCAGCGGCTCGCGCTCCGGTTCGGCTTCGGCGTCTTCCGCCGGGGCGGCTTCCGCGTCTTCGGCCGGGGCGGCTTCGTCGCCATTGTCGGCGGCTTCGGCAGCCTCGCGCTCCGAGGTCAGCGCGTCGCGGGCGCGCTCGATCGGTGTGCGCGGACGTTGCCGGGACTGGTCCTCGCCGCCACCCCCACCGCCGCCGACTTGCACCGGCGTGGCCGCGCCCAGGTTGGTCGAGGGCGCCATCGCGGCCACGTGCGAGGCGTAGAGGATGTACGTGCCGGCGCTGGCCGCCCGTGCGCCGGGCGGGCCGACCCAGGTCGCCACCGGGACCCGGGAGTTGAGGATCTTGCTGATCATGTCGCGCATCGAAGCATCCAGGCCACCCGGGGTGTCCATGCGCAGCACCACCATGGCCGCCCCTTCGTCCTCGGCACGCTCGATGCCGCGCACCATGTAGTCCTTGATCGCCGGCCCGATCGGGCCGTAGATGTCGAGCACGAATACCGTGCGCTCACTGGCGCGCGGCTGCGGCAGAGCCAGCAGCACCGCACCCAGCAGCACCAGCAGCAGGCTGGCCAGGCGAAATGCCGGGCGCGGCCTGCGCCGAGCCAGCGACGTGCTTGTCATCTTCGTGCTTTTCATCACAGGTATTAGACCTAAGCCACACTGAGCAGCATGTCAAGAGTAGCGCGGCCCGGTATGACCGCGCCACAGACGCTTCGTTCGCCCCGGCTGCGTTGAATCCCCGCTCGACCGCCCTAATCTCATGCAACTGACCCCGCTCAAGCGCTTGCAAGGATAGCCAATGAATCAGCCCACCGCCGAACAGTTTCGCATGGACGCGAGCCAACTCGTGCGCGAAGACACCTACACCGACGGCCGCGTCGGCACGGTGCGCGTACTCACCCCGGTCACCGCGGATGGTAAGACCGACCCCAGCCGCAGTGTGAGCTACTACGGCCAGACCCAGGTCATGACCCAGGCCGGCCCGCTGCCGCTGAGCTTCGAGCTGCCGGGCGAGAGCCTATCTGCCGCCATCGAAGGTTTTGGCCAGGCGGCGGAAAAGGCCATCGAGGAAGCCGTGGAAGAAATCAAGCGCCTGCAGCGCGAGCAGGCCTCGTCGATCATGGTGCCCGGCCAGGGCGGCGCCGGACTGGGCGACCTGCAGGGCGGCAACAGCGGCGCCGTGCCCGGCGGGCGAATCAAACTGCGCTGATCAAGAAGAACCGGATGCATCGGCCGGGAATGGCGACACCGGCCGATCTCAGGCTTCCTTGCAGGCGCGACTTTATGGCGGCCATACCTCTGTGACCGCTGACCCCCTCAGGAGCGCAGGCCAACACCGCGTGACAACAAGCGCAGGCACACCCCGAACAGGACCGCTCCAAAGATGAAAATCATCGCGTAGGCGATCCACAGGGGCACGTCCGTCACCCCCAGCAGGCCGTAGCGGAACGCGTTGACCATGTAGACGATGGGATTGATCAGGGCGATCTGCTGGGCGATGCCAGGCAGCAGGCTGACCGAGAAGAACACCCCGCCCAGGTAGGTCATCGGCTGGAGCACGAAGGTGGGGATGATGGAGATGTCGTCGAACTTCTGCGCGTAGATGGCGTTGATGAAGCCGGCCAGGGCGAACACCACGGCGGTCAGCAGCAGGACGCTGACGGTGACGAGGAAGTTGTGCATGTGGAAGCCGGAGAAGAATCCCGCCACCAGCCACACCAGCAGGCCCACCGCCACGGCGCGGAACACCGCGCCGGAGATGTAGCCGGCAAGGATGATCCACGGCGGCAGGGGCGAGACCAGCAACTCCTCGACGTGGCGGCCGAACTTGGCGCCGAAAAAGGAGCTGGTGACGTTGCCGTAGGAGTTGGTGATCACGGTCAGCATGATCAGGCCCGGCACGATGAAGTCCATGTAGGGCAGACCGCCCATCTCGCCGACCCGGCGGCCGATGATGGCGCCGAAGATGACGAAGTACAGGCTCATGGTGATCACCGGCGGCAGCAGGGTCTGGGCCCAGATGCGCAGGATGCGGGTGACCTCCTTGATCAGGATGGTCTGGTAACCGATCCAGTAGGAGCGTGCCGACACCTTCTCGCTCATGCCGGCGTCTCCTGCTCGCCGGCCGCCGCGGCCGGCGCCGCGCCGTCATCCAGGTGGACCAGGCGCACGAACAACTCCTCGAGCCGATTGGCCTTGTTGCGCATGGACTTGACCTGGATGCCGTGCCGTTCCAGCACCTGGAACAGCCCGTTCAGGCTCCTGGACTTGGGGATGCTGGCCTCCAGCGTGGTCGGATCCCTGAGCACGATCTCCATGCCGTCGACCACCGGGGCGTGCTCGATGGGTGAGCGAAGATCGAGCACGAAGGTCTCGATATCGAGCTTGCCCAGCAGCGTCTTCACGCTGGTGTTCTCGACGATCTGGCCGTGATCGATGATGGCGATGTTGCGGCACAGGTTCTCGGCCTCTTCCAGGTAGTGCGTAGTGAGGATGACTGTGGTGCCGGCCTCGTTGATCTCGCGGATGAATCGCCACATGGAGCGCCGGATCTCGATATCGACCCCGGCCGTGGGCTCATCCAGGATCAGCAGTCGCGGCTCGTGGACCATGGCGCGGGCAATCAGCAGGCGCCGCTTCATGCCGCCGGACAGGGTCCGAGACATGCGGAAGGCCTTGTCCCACAGCCCCAGCTGCGTGAGGTAGCGCTCGGCGCGCTGCTTGGCCACGGCGCGCGGGACGCCGTAGTAGCCGCCCTGGTTGACCACGATGTCGAAGGGTTTTTCGAACTGGTTGAAGTTGACTTCCTGCGGCACCAGGCCGATTTCGGCCATGGCGCGCGAGCGGTCGTTCTGGACGCTGATGCCGAACACGCGCGTCTCGCCCGAGCTGGCGTTGACCAGCGAGGAGACGATGCCGATCAGCGTCGACTTGCCGGCGCCGTTGGGGCCGAGCAGGGCGAAGAAATCGCCCTCGGCAACGTCGAGGTCGATGCCCTTCAGGGCAACCACGCCGTTCTTGTAGGTCTTGCGCAGCTGGCGCACTTCCAGCGCTTTCATGACGGATGGCACATCAGTCTTTGGCGGGTCCGGGTGTAAGCTAGCTCCCCAGTGTATCGCCAAGCCCGGCAAGGAAACCCGACGACCGTGATGATTCGGCTATTGACGCTAGGCGGCCTGCTGCTGCTTCTTGGCCATCCGGCCCAGGCCACCGACCTCTACGGCGACCTGAGCAACTGCGAACTGTCGGCCGCCGGCGGACGCGTGACCGCCACCGCGCTGTGCGGCAGCCTGACGGTGCCGGAAGACCCGGACCGCCCCGAGGGCCGCCAGCTCGAGCTGGCCTACGCGGTGATGCCGGCGCGCGGCCCACGCAGCCGGCCCGACCCCGTCTTTTTCCTCGCCGGCGGCCCCGGCCAGTCGGCGCGCGACACCGCACCCATCATGCGCCTGGCCCTGCGCGACATCAATCGACAGCGCGACCTGATCTTTCTCGACCAGCGCGGCACCGGCGGCTCCAACCCGCTGGACTGCAGCTTCGATGACGAGGGGGAAGCCTGGCTGGATCCGTCGCACGAGCGCATCATCGAGCAACTGTTCGACTGCAAGCGGCGCTGGGACGCGGACGTGCGTTTCTATACCAGCACCGACGCCGCACGCGACCTGGAAGCCCTGCGCGCGCACTATGGCTTCGAGCAGGTCAACCTCATCGGCGGCTCCTACGGCACGCGCATGGCGCAGGTCTACCTGCGCATGTTCCCCGAGCGCGTGCGCAGCGTGATCCTCGATGCGGTGGTGCCGACCCGCCTGCACCTGGGCGCCGAGCACGGCCTGAAACTGGACCTGGCCCTGAACCGCCTGATCGCCGCCTGTGCCGGCGACCGCGAATGCAACGCCACGTTCCCGGGCCTGGACGAAGCCTTCGAAACGCTGAAAAGCGCCCATCCCGACCATGACGACGGGCCCTTGCTGGCGGTGACCCATCCGCGCAAGGGCAGCGCGGTCGATATTCCCTTCACCCGCGCCACCCTGGCCACGGCGCTGCGCTTCCTGTCCTACGGCCCGCAGTCGCAGATGATGATTCCCTACCTCATTCATGAAGCGGCCGCCACCGGCAATCCTTCGCGGATCGCCAGCCAGGCGCTGATCGTCACCGACCAGATGGCCGACATGATTGCCGTGGGCCTGAACTTTGCCGTCGGCTGCAGCGAGGACTGGCCCGGCTGGCCGGACGTGCCGGGGCAGGAAGACACGCTGCTGGGCAATTCCATGCGCGAGCTGTACGACGCGGTCTGCGTCGACTGGCCGCG